>Ga0123519_10007641_pt1 | contig 16668 bp, 21 predicted proteins | sample YelNatPaOPRAMG02_FD_87396 | JGI IMG/M metagenome (GOLD analysis project Ga0123519, IMG submission 87396) | Hot spring microbial communities from Yellowstone National Park - Yellowstone National Park OP-RAMG-02 (version 2) | ecosystem: Environmental > Aquatic > Thermal springs > Hot (42-90C) ... | reverse complement strand
TGGTGCCTTTAGATTTTTGGGTAGAAGCCCGCAGGCAATGCGATGCCGTTAAGCCCTTGTTTTGGTTAGCCGAAACTGAAAATGTAGCTTATCATGATGCCTTTGATGTTAGTTATGCCTGGGAATGGATGCATCAAACCGAAGCCTATGCCAAAGGAAATGCGCCATTAAGTGCATTATATAACGTATTGCATCATTACACACAATATCCCCCCAATAGTTTTAAATTATTTTTCACGGCTAACCACGATGAAAATAGTTGGAACGGAACCGAGTATGAAAAATATGGAGGGGCAGCTTTACCATTGGCGGTACATAGTTTTTTATGGAAAGGCTTCCCGCTCATTTACAGCGGTCAGGAAAATTCCAACAAAAAACGTCTTTCTTTCTTCAATAAGGATTTGATTGAATGGCAGCCTGCGCCTGCTTTAGCTTTATTTTATAGTACTTTATCTAAATTACGTCAATCACCCATCGTTATGGAAGGTGATACCTTTATTTTACCTGTTTATGGTAACAATATTATGGCCTTTATACGCCATTGGCAAAACGAAGTACTATTGGTGTTATTGAATTTAAGCGGCGAACCGCGCCAAAAATTAGTTGTGCAACATGCATTATTAAATGGTGCATTTACCAATGTTTTTTCCGGTATTACCCACACTTTAACGGCACCTGCTTCATTTGAATTGCAGGCATTTGAATATTTGGTGTACCATAAGCAAGGGTAAGTAAGGGTAATTGAGTTGAATTGTGCAGTTGCATAATTTGTTCGACAGCTTCCCCAATTGTGGGACTTCTGAGTACTTCGATGACAACCAATCACAAATTTTGATACAAGCACTGTACTTGATATAACCATGTTAGACCCCTTAGTGGCAAACAGCTGTAATAAACCTTTTCTCTATTTTTCATTTGTATCAATTCGTTCAAAAATCAATTCTGTTAAAGTATTTACGTCACTTTCAATTGTACCTTTCATATATCGTTCGTAAACGCTTTTGTTGTCAGGGGGTGTAAGATTTAGTGTCAAGCCTTTCTCTAATGCAAGTAATCTTAAAAATTCTCGTTGTGTTCGTCCGTTTCCTTCTCTGAAGGGGTGCAAATAATTGATGTTATCTAAAATTTCTGCCAATTTCTCGGATATCATTTTTTTGTTATTTTTCGGAATTTTCTTAAAGTCGGCAATTAATTGGTTAATGTACCTAAAAGCGTTGTCAAAGTATGATGTAGGTAAGAATTGTTTACCCTCTTTACTAATTTCAACTTTGCGCTTTTTGCCTGCCCAAACATAAATGTCTTGAAATAAATGTCTGTGAATTTCAAAAAGGGAGTCAATGTCCTTTATTTTTATTGGCTTTTCATAAAGTTCTTGTAGACGTTTTGTTACCGCACCACTTTCAACAAAGAGTAATACCTCAGGGTCTGTGATTTCTTGTAAATTCCTTAATAGCCCTGTTTTTGGGTCTGTGTAGGTATAGTCAGGGTCTATGTATTTATAGGAATTATTAGACATAAGCTTTTTGTTTGGCAAATGCTACAAATTCTTTAAGCGCAATTTTTCCTGTCACATAGTCCCTAATGATTTCAATTCCTTTTGGTGTTGGTTTAAATCCTTCAAACATATTACTTCCCAAAGCGTTCGCGGTGCTTTCAAGTGTTTTCAAGTCTGAAAATTTTACACCCATTATTGTCAGATTTTTTCTGTCTATTTCGATTGTGTTGAACATGTTTTCCATTATTCAATTATATTCAAATTTACGGAATATTCAGGTCAAATCGCTTGTTACTGTTGCTTTAAAATGGTTATTGACAACTTAATTTCCAATGTGTTGCTACCACAAGGGCTGTATTTCCATCCATTAGGTTATGTTGCGTAAGTACATCTTTATTTTTAAACGCAATTTGCAAATGCCGGGGCAGAACTTGCAGCCCAAGTAGTGCTGCCAGCTGTTCTGCAGCTTCCTGCAAAGACAATCCTTGTTTTAACAGTTGAATTAAGTGGCCTGTAATGCGTTGTTGCAAACCCTTTTGTGGGGGTAGTTGCCGATAAATGGCACTGGCAACGGGTGAAGCTATTTTCAGCCATTCACTGTATTGGCGTTGTTTGGCGAAAGCCGGATCGGAAAAAAAGCGTTGTTGATTAATAGAAGTTTTGGACCGCACCAATTGCCGGCCTTTCACCACATAAAAAGTAAATCCGTTAATAGTACCCGAAATAAAAGTGTAGGGAATGGTAGCCATATGATATTGATTTTTTACTATACAATATACAACATCGCATAGGCCGTTTCCAAATTTTTTTGATGGTTTTTTGGGCGTTTATCATGGTTGAATTTAGCTGATTCAATAAATGTATAGGGAAGCTACACAGGTTCGAAGCCCCTTCGATACATCACCCACTCAACAGCGTTGCGCAACGCTGTTGACCCGAAGCAGGGTGGGAGAAGGGTGGAAGGAATGTGGATAAAGAACGGGCGAATGATATATAAAAAATTTGGATGGTGACGATAAAATGTATATTTTTATTTTGATATAGATAATGGTTCATCTTAGTCATTTGAATGTGTGACTGAGCGTAGCGAAGCTGTGTAATGAATGGTAAAATAAACATTCAAAAAGCGTTATAAAAGGCAAACAGGTTTCATTGTATTTTATTAATGTAAGTAAGTTAATGCAGCACATTGTTTTAAAAGCAATACAGCATCAAGGTACTGAATGTATAGGCATTTATTTTAATTATGATATACAGCTTAATGCATTGATAAAACAAATAGCAGGCATTAAGTGGAGTAAAACACATTCTTGTTGGTACTTGCCCTATAACGATAGTAATTATGAATTAATTATCAGTACCTTAAGTTCTTTTGCTTTTACCAATGAAATACCCATAAAAGTTGCGCACAAAGCAGAGAGTGCGTTGCCTAAACAACCGGTTAAACCCATGCTTAAAACAGGGATTAGCGAAACGGGGATAATTAGCGAAGAAAATAATAAAGCTCTAAGCATGCTGGTGCAGCAACTGAAATTAAAAGCCTATAGCCCTTCTACCATCAAAACTTATAAAAATGAATTTAGTCAGTTACTGAAAACAATAAAGCAAAAAGATGTTAATGTGTTGACTTTAGATGATTTACGACGCTACATGGTATATGTATTGGATAAAGAGGGGATAAGTGAAAATACAGCGCACAGCAGGCTGAATGCCTTAAAATTCTATTTTGAACAAGTGTTGGGAAGAGAAAAGTTTTTGTTTGAAATACCCAGGCCCAAAAAGCCCCTGCTACTACCGAAATTATTAAATGAAAAAGAGTTAGGGCGGTTATTTAATGCCTTAACGAATAAAAAGCATAAAGCCATGTTATTTACCGCGTATAGTGCGGGATTAAGGGTAAGTGAAATTGTAGCATTAAAGTTATCGGATATAGACAGTTGTCGTATGCAAATATTGGTAAGACAAGCAAAAGGGAAAAAAGACAGGTATGTCAATTTAAGTCCTGTGTTATTAGATATATTAAGAAAATATATAAGTACGTACCGCCCCAAGCCAAGGGAATATTTATTTGAATCAGAACAAACACATACCTGTTATCCTACCAGAACGGTACAACAAATTTTCATGAATGCAAAAAGAAAGGCAGGCATTACAAAAGATGTAGGCGTGCATAGTTTACGGCATAGTTTTGCAACGCACTTGTTAGATAAAGGCACGGATATAAGATATATAAAGGAATTATTAGGGCATTTTGATATAAAGACAACGGAAAGGTATTTGCATGTCAGCAAACGAAATTTGGTAAACATTATAAGTCCATTAGATGATTTAATGAAGCAACAAAGCATAGAATGGTAAGCATAGCAAAAGGCAAGAGACAATCTACAATTTATAATAGCAAAGTATTGATTGTGAACAATTTGCAAGAAATGAGTAATACAATGAAGAAAATGCAAGTAAGAAAAAAATACTCGGGCAAATTGTCCTAATGAAAATTAAGATTGTATAATATTAATGCACTGATTATCAGGCGCTTAGTTTTTAAGGAAAGATTATTTTATAACGTATATTTACGTGTTACCAGCAAATTTAGACAGACACCACACGACAACTAACAGACAGAAATAAAATAAACTTTATGGCAGAACTAAAATGGAAAGAAGCAATTGTAAAAGTTTTTGAAGACGAGAAAAAAGCACTTCACTATACAGACATTGCTGAACTAATTGCAGAAAGGGGTTATCGAAAATCCTTAGGTGCAACACCTCAAGACACTGTTAGTGCAAACATGACAACTGACATTAACACGAACAAGGAAAAATCCATTTTTGCCAAGGTTGACAAAGGCATTTATATTCTTAGAAAGTTTCTGGACGACAGCTCTCAACTTGTGACAGAAGAAGCGGAAGACGAAATAGTCACTACAGAAAAGATTAAAAAAGAACGCTATAAAATCATTAATGCTTTTGGCATTTATTGGAACAGAAATCTCGTTCATTGGAAAACGACACCTGACTTATTAGGCATTCAACAAATCGGTGCTTCAGAAGTAAATTTTAAAGACCAAATTGGTATTTACCTGCTTCACGACAGTAGAGAAACAATTTACGTTGGACAAGCAATTGAACAACCACTTGGACAGCGACTAAAGAACCATACAACTGACCGACTTGGTGGACGTTGGGACAGATTTTCATGGTTTGGTTTTTATCCAGTAAATGAAAACGGCAAACTTCTAACAGACATCAAACTCGACAAAATTACGGTTCAAAATTTAGGTGACATTTTAGAAGCGATACTTATAGAAAGTATTGAGCCACGACAAAATAGAAAACAAGGAAATTTATTTTTCGGACTTGAATATTTACAACAAGAAGCACCTGAAATTAAAAAGCGACTGAAAGAACAAATTATTAGAGAACTGACAGACAAACTATGATAAAATCTGCTGGTAACACGGGTTTGGCAAAAGTGGCGGTTCAGTGCTCCGCAGACACATTTGTGGTTAATCAAAGTTTGGTTCTCCGCATCAACATTTGTGGTGAAAATCGCCACCTTCGCCAAGCCCAAAAACGTTATGCCTCATTCTATGGACGACCGTGCTAACTCCAAACTTTCGGGCTGACAAACAAACTAACGACAAACAAAAAGCGACCAACATTTTTTCACAAATTCCACCTATCTAAAAAATAAAAGTTTATTTCTGTGATTTTTGAATACCCGTTGCGAATAATTAGGAAAATGGTGTTCAATTAAAAATATACAGACAATGGACTTTAAAAAAATTTATCCTCTTTTTTGTGTCGTAGCAATTGTGCTTTTTATCATTTGCTCCTTTAAAATAAAGATTACTCAAACTGTAAGCAACTTGTCTGCAAATAGTGCAGAAACCAAAATATTTCTCATAGAACTTGTACACATAAACCCACTTGCCTATGAACAAGGAAGATAAATTCCTTTCGGTAATAGACAGTCATAAGGGCATTTTGTATAAGGTGGCGAATAACTATTGCAAGAATAGCGAAGACAGAAAGGATTTAATACAGGAAATAATCTACCAGCTTTGGAAAGGATTTGATAATTACAATCCGCAGTTTCAATACTCTACTTGGATATATCGCATTTCATTAAATGTAGCAATCTCATTCTATCGAAAACAGCGGACTATTACTCAAAACAAAGTTGATATAGACGATAGTTTGCTTGTTGTTTCTGACATTTTATTTAATCAGGAAATGGAAGACAATTTGAACTTGCTACAACAGTTCATATACGAATTGAAAGAAATGGACAAAGCCATAATGCTACTGTATTTGGAACAAAAATCTCATAAAGAGATAGCCGAAATTATAGGTATAAGCGAAAGTAACGTTGGCACTAAGGTCAGCCGAATTAAAATGTTATTAACTCAAAAATTTAAAAAATAAAAAAAATGGAACATACAGAAGTTTTAAACCTATGGAAAATGTATGACGACAAAGTAGAACAAGCATTGTCGCTCAACAAAAAAAATACGCAAGAAATATTGCGGATAAAAACAAAATCTACATTATCTGAAATGAAACCGATAAAAATATTTACACTTTTTGTTGGCATTATTTGGGTGCTGTTTGGCGGTATTATTGTTACAAATCTTTTTGTTTATGCTTATGATAAGATAAGTTTATTTTTCCTCTATTCGGCTGCTGCACAGCTTTTATTAACTGCCGTTGCAATTGGTATTTACATTTATCAGCTAATAATGATTTCTAATGTAAACGTTTCTGAAAGCGTTGTTACTGCTCAAAAAAAGTTATCCTACTTAAAAGGTTCAACGCTGTGGTCTGCAAAAATTCTCTTGTTACAGCTACCCTTTTGGACAACCTTTTATTTGTCAAAAGAAATGATAGTTAGCGGAAACATTGCCTACATTCTTGTAAACGGTTTCTTTACTTTATTATTTACTTATTGGGCTGTTTGGTTATTTGCCAATATCAAATATTCAAACAGAGATAAAAAATGGTTCAAAATGATTTTTGAAGGCAAAGAATGGACACCGATTATTAACTCTATTGAATTTTACAAAGAAATTGAGCAATATGAAAAAAGCCAAGACAGCAAATAATGATGAAATCCGAAGAGTACAGGCAACTCTTTTTATTGATGAGCCATACAAGAAAACCATCGAAGAAATCAGAAGAAAATATAATCCAGTACAGTATAGTTTAATTGGGTGTCATATCACTTTGCTAAGAGATGATGAACTAACAGATGTTGAAAAGGTAACTAAAAATCTTTCAGAGCTAAATGAGCAAACGTTAGAAATAGATTTTGGAAAACTCCGAAGGTCTGATGACGGCAAAGGCGTATTAATTGAGGGAAAAGGAAGCCATCATTCGTTTCATTCATTGAGGGGAAAATTATTAGCAAATACGGGAATTAATAACATCTCAATATTACATCCACACATAACACTCATTCATCCACGAAATGGAAACTGCACAGATGAAATATTTGAGGAATTAAAAAAACAAAAATTGCCGTCCAAAATTTCGTTCAAAACCGTTTCGATTATTGAACAACTAAATGGCGGTAAATGGAATATCGTAAATCAGTTTAATCTAAAATAAATAGTAGTATGAAAATCTTAAAAAACAAAATCTTTCTTCTTTCAACTCTTGTTATTATTCTTTTGTATTCGTGTCAAAATAATGTAGAAAAGAAATCTTCTAACACCAATCAGACTAATGCAACAGAAAACAACATTACCGTTTCTGCACCTGTTTCTGATACTTTAAAAACATTTTTAGTTAATAGTACCGTTCAGGATTTTTACAAAAACAAACAAAATAGTAGTGTTGAGTTTCGCAATGTTTTTCTTAAACTGTATGAAACAGAAACGTATTTGATATGTGGCGAATTTTTAGAAAAAAAACAACCCGAAAAATGGGTTGATTTTGCAACGCTTAAAACAGAAGGTTACGAACTTTGGATAGGTGGCAATGCAACAACTTACTGCAACGATGCCAAAAGCATTTCATCATCAACCGAAGATTTAGCCACTTTATTAAATACACAGATAAAAAGTTTGCAAGGAGTTTCCGGCAAATGATTTTACAATAATTTAGAAACTAAAAAAATGAAAAATAAGTTATCACATTTCGCAATTTATACTGACGATGTTAGTAGGGCAAAAGATTTTTACAGCAAAGTTTTTGAATGGGGTTTTCAGTCCTTTTGGCAGCAAGATTTTTTACAAATTAAAGACGACAATTCTGATAAAGGAGAATTAATTGGTGCTTTGCAGTCAAGAAATTATTCTCCTGTTCCAGAAAAAATAATTGGCTTAGAATGTACCATTAGTGTTGAAAATGTGGACGATATTATTGAACGAGTAAAAAATAATGGCGGACAAATTCTAATGCCCAAAACGGTTATTCCTTATGTGGGTTGGATTACAAAGTTTTTGGACACAGACGGAAATTTGATTTGTGCAATGCAATACGACAAATAATGCAAGATGATAAAATCAAGACCAATACACCCAAATTTTCAATTTTTCTTAGACCTTAAAAGTCAAGAAGTCATTGATTTATTCAGCAACCTACGACAATACATTTTAGAATTATATCCAGACAGTAACGAACTTTTATATCACACCCACGCCTTGACAGCCGTTTTTTCAATTTCCGAAAAACTATCAGATGCATTTTGTATGATACCAATTTATACCAACCATTTAAACTTGGGATTTAACAAAGGAACACTTTTAAAAGACCCAAACAGACTGCTAACAGGAACAGGTAATTTAATCAGACATATAGACATAAAAGCAACAACCGATTACAGAAACCCGAAAGTAAAAGCATTGATACAAGAAGCTATTGACTTTGCAATTAAAGACATTGACAAACCAACAAAATTTGTGGGACAAACATTTTCAAAGATTAAGAAGATATAAGCATTGACCAACCACTGACGGACAGAAGAACGAGGCATAACAAGGGTTTTGCGTCAGGCGGGCTGAAGTGCTAAATTTAACATTCGTACTTTTTTGTAACTTTGGTGCAAGGTTGAACATTCGTGCTTCTAATCCCGCCCGAACGCAAAGCCCCGAAACGTTATATGCCACTTTAGGACGACACAAACCGACAATGAAACAAGAAATAAAACTGACATTTAAAATTTTATCAAGACATCTAATTATTGGTGCTTTGGTGACAGTTTTTATTTTTTGGCTAATAAATGAAATCCCAAACAGCGACTATTTATTAGCAAGACTTCATATTTGGCTGACAATTCCATTCGGACTGACACTTGCAACTTGGCTGACTTCTAAACTGATTTACAAACAGGTGACAGGACAGAAAAGAAACGTTTATTTAGTTGCATTCAGCTTTATTCTCTTCAGTTGGACAATAGCATTTCTTTCGACAGCATTGAGTGAAGGAATTTTGGCGACAATTAAAAACAGACGATTTGAAATTTTTGAAGCACTTGAAGGATATGCAATTTACCAACTTTGGTTTTATTGGGGCGTTGGCATTATTCATGGACTGACAGGCGGACTATTTTTATCATTTGACTTAAATAAATTAAAGCAATGAAAAAAATAGTTCTCAACATATTGACAATTATTATATTGACAATTGGTGGTTACATATTGTGGTGGAACTTACCATTGACAATCAACAGAAAGACAGACATAAAACTTGGAGAACAGATAATAAAAAAAATTGAAACCTATAAAAGTGAAAATGGCTTGCCAGACAATAACGATTGGGAAACACTAAGAAAATTTGGGTTTAGAGACAAAATAGACTTTTTACAACCAGAATACAGAAAATTAGATGACAGCAACTTTGAATTGATTTTCATCGAAGGTTTTGACGGACCATATTTAATGTGGACTTCAACAGAGAGAATATGGAAAGAAGGGTATCCAACATTTGACAAACCGAAAGAAAATGAATAGAAAAGCGGCATATAACACGGGTTTTGCGTCAGGCGGGGTGACGTGCAAACTTGGAGCTTTGTGCTTCTATTCAAGTTCAGTGCTGGTTGAAAGTTTTGTGCTCCGAAACCCGCCCGAACGCAAAGCCCGAAAACGTTAGCGGTCAGCTTAAAACGACACACAGCAAGACAATGAAATCGACAGTTGAAGACAAACTTGACAGAATTGCCAACATATGGAATTACTTCATATGGGACTACAAATTCTGTTCAAGCAAAATCAAGTTCAACGAAGACGTAAAGACAAATTACTTTGGTGACATCCTTGGGTATTTTAAGGATACCCTTGACTTAGTATTCACAAGCGAAAAACATTCAAACTATACTGATAAATTTTCCTTTACAATTAGCTTTTTGCAAGCTATTTATATTCAGCAGGACTTTGTTCAAGAAATGCTAGAAATTTTTAAGACAGGTATAGACAAAGGAGCATTAAAAAATGACCCAACGTATTACTTAAACCGAGACTTAGGGAATGAGCTCGTTGGACATCCCATAAGAAAATTAGAAGGCAATTTGATTTCATCAACGCTTTTTAGTTACCAAGCAAATGAAGACGAAATTCAGTATCTCAGGTATCATAAGGATAACAACTTTAAATTTGAGAGCAAGACCTATAAAATTGCTGATATTCAGGAACGACACCGAGAGTTCCTTGATAATTATTTTGACAAAATTCTTTTAAAGCTGAAATCAATATTAGAAGAATATTTGTTGGAGCTTGAGAAACTGGAAAAGGTAATTGATAAGCACGATTTCAAGACAGTATTAAAACTTGTTGAACTATATTTTGAAGCCATTTTCAAATCTGATTTCGTTTATGACAAAAGCTCGTTACTAAAAATTTATGACCGTAGAAATGAACATATACGTTATCAGAACTTTATTGATGGGTTTTACAATGACTTACGGACAGCTATAAGAGATAAAAGAAAATCGGTAAAGGAAATTTTTGAAAGAAATAAAGTTGACAAAACTACCCTTGAGAGTTTATCATTACCTCAAATAGATTTTGCATTTACAAACTTAGACGAAACATTTGAAATTGAAAAGCCAGAACAAGTAACTTATCAATATGAAATTGGCAAGATTGCAACTAAAAGAAATTTACCCGACTTTGAATTTTTTGGTGGAATGCTGAAAAGTAAATGCCAAGACAATGACTTGGTATTTAGTGAACTTGAACATATGAAACATAATATCTCGGACGAAATTGAATACTATACTTCATTGCGATTAATATGTACAGAATTGAAAGAAGTATAAAAAGCCGAACCGCTAACAGCCGTTTGCCGCAATGGGGGCTGACGTGGTTAAATCAAGTACAGTGCTTCTATCAACATTTGTGCTTGGTAGACAGTGGAGTGCTACGAAATCCCCCACTGCGGCAAGCGGCAAACCGTTGGCCGTCATTTAAAACTAAATCATGAAACAGACAGTAGCGCTTTTATTCGCCCTTGCTTCAATAGTTGTACACGCTCAGACTGACAAAATATATTCTCAGGCTGATTATTCAATCAAATACCCAGCTAAGTGGACACTTGACACATCTAAAAAAGTAGCGGCGGCAACATTCTTCTACTCCCCTCTTGAGAATTCCTCCGACAATTTCTCAGAGAATGTAAATATTATGACTCAGAACTTGAAGGGACAGAACATTGATTTAGCAGCCTACAAGTCGATCACAGAACAACAAATCACAGCCGCCGCCGACAACGCAAAGCTGCTGACATCAAAAATTGAAAAAACAGCAACTGGTGACCGATACTTCGTGGAATACCATCTGACCATGAACGGCAACAAGCTTCACATCAAATCGATCTGCTACATCAAAAGAGACACAGCTTACCTGGCTACATTTACTACTAAGCTTGACACTTTCGATAAATATAACCAGACCGGAACAGCAATGCTGGAATCATTTAAAGTTCGATAAACGAACGGCCAACATAGGCATTTATGAAATGCCGGCCGACGTACAATCAATCAGCAGTAGTCATCTGGTCAGCAGCATCATAGGCTGATATATTCTAAGCTGTTCACACTAGGCCGATAAAACACGCTCCGTCTTCAAGGCAGTTGGTCAGGCAGACGGAATTCTAATCCGGCACTTCATAAATGCCCTCACGTTGTGCGTAACTTTATTTGACACCCTATGAATTTCGAAGAGCTAATAAATATTACTTCTCTCGCTGACTTAACAGAAACAGAACAAATAGATGTTATAGGCAATTTATTTGATTTGTCTTTCGACAATAAGAGTTTGATTGGGATTAATCACGCTTTTGAATTAGCTAATCAAATTACGCCTGAAAATTTGAGTGACGAGAATTTCACTGTACTGAATTATGACTTATCCAATGGATGGAGTTATTTACGTAAAATAAAATATCAGAACACACGTGACGATTGGAATTTCCAAATGGAAGAATTGACGAAAGAAATATTTCATCTACGCAAAGCCATCTTATCACCTGGATTCCAAACAATAAGAAAAGAACGACAATGCCAGATTTATACAAACATTGCAAATTCATTTTCTTATATAGGAAGATTTGTCGAGGCACAAGAATACTGGAATAAAGCGATAAATATTTTGCCTCAGTTTTCCATGGCACTTGGCAATAAAGCAAACGGACTGTTTTATTATGGACTTGATTTATTTGACGAAAGTCATCAAAACATTTTTATTGTTTTTGCTTATCATTATTTGCACTCAGCGCTTGAACTAAAGCAGTATTTGGACTTTGGTGCTGAACAAGGAATGCAGCAATTGCATGACTATTTAGCATCTAAAATCCCAGAGGAGCATAAATTGAAATTACCTGATTTAAACAACTATAATTTAGGGGAGGATGAGAAATTAGTTAATTACAGAAAATGGTGTTTAGAAAAACAGCTTTTTGTAAATCCGTTAAATGATTTAGGAAATTTTTCTATTGCCAGTCATGATTGTCTAAACTTACCAACAGTGATTATCGAAACTAAAAGACCTCCGATTTATTTAAACTTATACAACCAAATAAAGCAAGAGTTTGGAACTGCACGATATGCTTATTACGAATCAGTTCAACAGCGAAACACACATTTTTCGGATATAGATGTTGAACTCGTAGAAACTATGGAAACCGTTAGATATTCTTTTTATATCGAACAGATGAAAATTTCATTTCGTTTATCTTATTCAATCCTTGACAAAATAGCTTATTTACTCAATGATTATTTAAAGCTGGGCATTAAACCAGACAAAGTAAGTTTTAGAACATTATGGCACTCGAACACGCAAAATAATTCTTTAAGAATTTTTTTTGCAACTTCAGACAACTGGGCATTACGAGGTTTATATTGGCTAAGTAAAGACTTGTATGAAAAGGAAGATAATTACGATTCGGTATTAGAGCCTCAAGCCAAAGAAATCGCTACAATTAGAAACTTTATAGAACATAAAGGTTTTAAAGTTATTTCTGATTTTAAATTATTCCCCATCAATTACAACGAAGACGAAGAAATCTCTTACACAATAACTCGTTCTGACTTTGAAAATAAAACACTCAATATTTTAAAGTTGACACGAGCCGCAATCATGTATTTGTCATTGGCTATTTCACATGAAGAAAAAAAGAAAGACTATTCAAATATGCCTGCATTACCAATATTTCCAACACTTATTCCCGATTACATGAAAACTTAAAATTAGAAGAAGAAAAGCTACGCACAACAAGTGCATTGCTAAAAGCGTGGCTGACATTTCACAGCATCAGCTTTTGTAATTCTATTAAACAGCCTATCCAGCAGACATTACGCTATTGTGCATTTATTTTTAAACTCATCTTTAGTTTATTAATTTAGCTTCAGCATCGGCTGACAAAACGCTATTACCACGCCTTCAGCAATGCTTCAACGTTGGGCGTAATATTTTTTCGACACTTCAAACTCTCTTATGACAAAAACAGAAATACAACAAATCATTGATGACCTTTCAACTGTTAGTGACAAAAGACAGTATTGGTTAGTAAGAACTATGGGCGGACAATATTATGAGGACTTTGTTCAAAAAGGTTTCATTGCTATTGGATATGACCAAGTAAACTTGTCAGACATTGCCGCAGCAAACACAAAAGACAACACTGGCAAGCAAATTTTAGCATCCATTGTAAAAAAGACTTTTCCAAAAGAGCCAAGACCAAATTATATAGCCAAGCAGCTTATTGATTTTTCATACAATCTTAAAAAAGGTGACATAGTAATTATTCCAAGTTCTTCAAGTGACAGAGTTTCAATTGGACAAGTAATGGAAACGCCTGTTTTTATCGAACAAAATATTTCATCCGATGATAATAAGGTTTGCCCATTTGAAAAGAGAAAAAAAATTAAATGGCTCAAAACACATCTTTGGTTTGACAGACTTGACCCTAAATTGCTTCACTTAAAATATACAAGACGAACAGTAACACAGATAGATGCCTTAACCGCTGGCATAATTGATAGGCTAATAACTCCTATTTTTGTAAAGCAAAATGATGCACATCTTTCTTTAGACATTCGACAACAAGAGCCAATTAAAGCAGCAGAAATGTTTGAAACGTGGCTTGAACTTTTTCAAGTTGCCGAAGATTTTGGGAAAGAATATAATCTTGAAATTCAAAAGAATGACTATGAAGCTAAGATTAATGTTCAGTCTCCTGGAACCATTGAATTTATTTCATACTCAATAATTGGAATTGTAACTTTAAGTACGATTGTTGCAGCTATAATAGGTGCTGAATATGAAGCAAACACTAAACTTTTTAAGTTTAAAATAAAATCAGAAGGACTAATTAAGCAAATAACAAACTACCTAAATAATAAAACCGACCGAAAGTTCAAAGAGCAAATGATTAAGAAAGTACAAAAGATGAATATAAGTCCTGATGAAATAGTTAAAATACTTGAACAACTAAACAAAAACAATTGAACAAGCTAAGAAAAATAAACTCATTCATTTTAGCTGCTGGACTGATTTTTTTAGTCTTTAGATATACTATTGGACTTTTTTCATTCTTTCAAAATACTCTTTCAATCGTTGTTTTTATTATTGTTGCTATTGTTTTGACAGCGACAATTTTTAACTGGAAAAAAAAAGATAATACTACGCCCAACAAGGGGTTTGGCAATATGGCGGGGGACGGAATACACATCAACAATTAGTTCTTTGCTGTGCTTCAGTTCCAGCAGACAGAACTCTGGTGGGCTTTTGTTCATAACATCATTTTTTATTTTCAATTCATCATTTGTTCTGGGCTTGACAGAATTCTATTACCGCCACATCGCCAAGCCTCTAACGTTGCTTGCAATTTTCACGACACAACTTTAAACTCAAAACTAAAACTGACTATTATGTTTAAAAAGAAAACAGTCAAAGCATTTTCAATTGTCGCAATCGTTCTATCGTTGTTAGGACTTTTATTAAGTGTTTTAGGGACATTAGTTATAGAAGGTGGCTCAGCGACTTTAGCCTTTTTTATGGGTATTCTTTCGTGGGCAATTTTATTATGGGCAAGTATTATTGGATACAAGCTCTGTACTTCTTACAAATTATATGACGAAGAATATAAAAAAGTCGGACAAAGAATTTATGCAATTGTTATCGCATTTATTTTATTCTTTTTTGTTGGACTAATAGCTGGACTTGCTATATCAGTAATTATCTTATCTACGCTTTGGGGACTTAAACGTAATTATGACGAGTGGGAAAATAATGAACCAATAACTTATGAAGTTTCTTCAAGTGAAACAAACACAAATGACACTAAACCGCCTAATTCTTGACAAGTAAATTATATAAAACTGCAAGCAACATGAGCATTGGCATTAAGTCGGCTGACAGTTCGCAGAAATCAACTATGAATTAAAATCAACTTCAGCTCAAGCTCGACGTTACAAATTGAACAATGGAATAAAAAATCAACTTTTTTAACTTTAATCATCAACTGTTCAAGCTTGACGTATTCCAAATATCGCCTCACCGCCAATGCGTGAACGTTAGCAGCAACCCATAGACGACCCTCAATCAAAATCAGGGAATAATTTAAATGACACAGAAAATATTTGCCGACAGAGCAACAGAAATTTTAAGAAATGACAAAAATGTAATTGGTTTAGCAGTTGCAGGTTCTTGGTTGACAAACGAAATTGACGAATTTTCCGACCTTGACTTGATACTTGTTACACAGACAAAGATTTCAGGCGACAAAGAAAAAATGCTGGATTATGCTAATCGCATTGGGCAACTTTTGACAGGCTTTACGGGTGAACACGTTGGCGAGCCACGAGTTTTGATTTGCCTTTACGACAATCCATTGTTGCACGTAGACATCAAGTTCTTGACTTTGCAGGAGTTTCATCAACGCATAGAAACACCTCACATTTTGTTAGATACAGACGGACAATTAAAAAAGATTATTGAACAGACAGAAGCAAAATTTCCTTATCCCGATTACCAATGGATTGAAGACCGATTTTGGATTTGGGTTCACTACGGACTATTGAAAATTGGCAGAGGTGAGTATGTTGAGGCGTTTGATTTTTTAGGGTTCCTAAGAATGGTTGTATTTGGGCCATTGCTACATATCAAAAACGGCAACTTGCCAAGAGCAGTTAGGAAAGTTGAAACAAAGTTGGCAGCAAACGACTTTGAGCAATTGAAAACAACCATTCCAAGTTATTCAAGAAACTCACTTTTTAACAGTTTACAAAATTCAGTATCACTCTACCGACAGTTGAGACTTGAACTATTTACAAACGCAGTAACAACAAACGCAACGACAGAAGAAAAAGTAATGAAGTATTTTGACGAGATAAAAGCTACTTGACGACATTGGGTATGCTGCTAACATTGGTATTTGCAAAAGCTGGGCAGACGTAAGCCGTGTTTCAACTTTTTGTTTTTCAATTTGGCTTCATATCGGGCAGACGAATAAATATTTAGCTATGTGCAAATCATCAACTTTTATTTATAAATTTAGCTTCCAGTAGCCAGGCGGACGGAAGTCTATTCCCCAGCCTTCGCAAATACCTGGCCGTTGTACGCTATTTTATGGAAACTTTCTGCTTTTTCATTTTACTATTAAAAACCAATGACTAAATCTTTAAGATTGCTCTTGCTAACAATTGTTTTATTTTCTTGCAATCAGAAAGAGCCT
>Ga0123519_10007639_pt1 | contig 16673 bp, 11 predicted proteins | sample YelNatPaOPRAMG02_FD_87396 | JGI IMG/M metagenome (GOLD analysis project Ga0123519, IMG submission 87396) | Hot spring microbial communities from Yellowstone National Park - Yellowstone National Park OP-RAMG-02 (version 2) | ecosystem: Environmental > Aquatic > Thermal springs > Hot (42-90C) ... | reverse complement strand
CCTTGACCACTCTATGGCGAAATAGCGCCATCTGTCGTATACTTAGCATGCGGATACGGACCTCCTGGTTTTAGATTTTTGCAAAACAACCAATACCAGATTACGGTCCCTGTCCGCAACCTACTCTCCTTGTTCACTGCTACTCACCTACCGTCCCCCCCATGTGTACCACATGTACGGTAAGCCTATAAATAATTGGCAAAACGGCATTGACAAATTTGTATTTCGGTGGTATCACGCACTAGTGAAAACTTTTGAAAAACTTCCCACACCCAGCTACTAGAGAATTAAATTTAACGCGAAAGGAAAGTCAATGCGAATAATCATCTTAAGCAGTGTAACCTTGCTTTTAGCGGCGATAAGTCTCGAGTCCTCACTGGCTGAAATGATTGTGTTCCAGGAGGATTTCTCAGGACCATTTATTGTCTACGACTGGGTATACAACAATTCAGGCTGCAATAACGCGTCGGGCTATCCCGGTGGACAACCGACTCAGCCCTGGCCGTGCCGAATAAGCGAGGACGGACGTGAACTGCTCGGCTTTGAACCTCGAATCTATTATGCTACGAGCTTTGAGAACTTTGCGGTGGGTTCGATTGACGGAAAAGACGGTTGGCAAGGCTCGAGCTCCATAGAAGAGGGAGGTTACGGCACATCCAAAAGCGCGAGGTTTGCGAACCAAAAAGCACAGCGCAACATCACTGCGACAATGGACCGTGAGATCCAGTACGTGCAATGCTACGCCAAATGTGCCTTTGACTACCACAACTCTTATATTTTCATAGGCACGCAAGATCTGACAGCAGTGGCAGCAGTCGTTCGTTTTGGTAGTAACGCTCGGATTGAAGCACTCGACGGTGACGGAAACGGCAGCGGAGTCTGGATTGACCTGTCCGGATACGCCCCGGATAAGTGGTACCGAATTACCGTAAAGCTGGATTATTCCACTGATCACTACCGAGTGGCTGTAAATGGCGCCTACAAAGACTTCGATCTGGGATTCAAGGATTCAGCAGCAAACTCGGGACTTCAGGCAGTTGGCTTTGAGCAGGTTGGCGGGTCGATGTTCTACGTCGATGACCTCTATGCAGGGAACTCTCCCTATGCACCTGGGCAGGACCTTCGACCCTATTGGTCTGACGCATACAACCGCTGGTGCGTGGATTACGGTACGCCGCTTCACGACACGTATGATATTTACGACTGGATGAGCTGCTCAGACCTACTTGGAAACCCCGTCAATATTGATCCCACAAGGGCGCCGTGTTACAAAGCCTCTCTACCACCTGGTTGGACGGCGGCGTTCGGAATGCAGTTCGACCAGGAGCCTCAGAACTATTATGCTTCAGGTCGGGCGAAGATGGGTTTCACACGTCTGATGGGCGCTTACGCGCAATCGCCCGAAAACCCGTGCCTTCACATATGGGTGTCACAAGGTGACTTGCGCATTGCCTCGCCAAACATAACTACCGGTCCAGGTGTGTATCGTCTGACTTGGCGCGCTGGAGTATGGAACCTCAATACTGCAGATCCGGCTATGCAATATAAATGGACGGATTTTTGTTCTTGGGGATATGGCTACACTAATTGGTCTGTGTGGGATGATTGGGATCCGGACTCTGGCTTTCTCCAGACGATCCCGCCATATCCCAAAGACCTGAATTGGGTTGGAGTAAACGATTATTGGGTCTGGCCTTTTGATCCGTTCAGATTAGTTGATCCGGACGGTGTGATCGCCAATCGCCCAGATGGTCCTCACCCCGCAGGTGAGGAGCCAGGCATGTGGCACACGTTTTCGAGGAGGTTCGCTTTTGGCCTGGCGCCTGCAAAGGATGGAATAAACTATCGATTCCAAGCAGATCCAGGATACTTTGTAGGCTTTAGGGTTGGCCACGGACACGACCCGTGGAATGCAGGTTATCAATGGGGAACCATTCTAAACGTTGACGACATAGTGTTGACCAAGGAAGACCCCGTGTCAGTCGATTCGGCAAAACAGAAAAGCATAGGTGAATTCGTTGAAATAGCTGATCTCGTAGTAACAAATATCGTTATCTTCCCAATGCCTGCTTACGACCCGTCCTACGTGTCGTACATAGATGTTTATCTGGAAACGAAAGAGCGAACGGCCGGCATATTGGTTCGATTCTTTGGAGAAGAAATACTAGACATTTGGGATCCTTATATCCAGCAGTTCAAGTTGCAACCAGGTGATGTTGTTCGAGTAGTAGGAGCAGTAGTTCAAGACGATCCATACGATGACCGTCAGCCCTGGCCAGACACGCGAAATCCCGTTAGGTACATCTCTCGCTCTCCATCAGCTATCAGGCTACCTGCGATCATACCGACTGGTGAACCGCCAGCGGAAATAAAGCCGGTAGCAGTTAGTAGTAGGAACCTCATTGGAAGTCCTGTTACTGTAGGTAGAAGCACCGATGGGATGCTCGTGACGGTGTTCGGCCGAGTCAACCACTCGTTCTTTGCATATGGCTTGCCTTCTTACTTCTATGTTGACGATGGAGCAGCTCTTCCCGCGGGCAAACCTGAATGGAATTCTCCGACAAGCGCAGTCGGCGTAAAGGTTGATTGCAGAGCTTTACTAATGGATCCCGGGTTTGGTGGTTGCCCACCTGATGGAGCATATGTCGCTGTTACGGGCACGTGCACGGCGGAAAAGAATCCTAACGATCATACAACGGTTGTTCGAGTAGTCTATCCACGGCAGGCGTCGGACATCGTTGTTATACAGTAAAAAGCAACAAAGGAAGGAGAGGGGATACTAATGCTTACGAACAAAACGACAGCCTTACGAACGTTGGTGATCATCGTCGCATCTACCTTTGTCGCCCTCGAAGCGGGAATGTGTGCAACGATCTTTCAGGATGGTTTCGAGCCATGGATCAACGGAAACCTGTGGAAAAAAGGTCCATCCGGTTGGGGAGGCGCACAAGGTCATGAAGATTTGAAAGGCGACAACAGTCATATTCGCACTCCGGGAATCAACTCCGCTCGGGAATGGGTTAATTACCGGGTGACCTACAACAGCCAGTGCATGCTTCCTATACCATTCGATAACAACGTCTATCTGAAATGCTGGATGTTCGAAGATAACGACATACCCTGGCCTGTGCCCCCACCCCCTTATGACGAGCAGTGGCCTAATGGCTACATAACGCTGTTAGACACTATATCGCCCGGGGCTGAAGCCTTTATGATAGGAGTAATGGGGGAAATCGGTAGGCTGAACAACAAGAACAAGGCGTTTTTCGATAACTGTTGCGTTTACACGGCTACTGACGGCTACCAAGTTTTGAATGGACAAGCAGGAAAGGCGCTGGTCCCTCGAAGACAAGGTTGGCGAAAGTACACAATAATTATCAGGGATTACACTGGCAATCCGGGAGATGTTCAGTTTTTCATAGACGACAAGCTTGTGTTCAATGGCAGGCGCGCTTCGCTGCCGTGGGGCGGTGGAGCGCCGATTGACACGATAGTCTTGGGCAGCAAGTGGTGGACCTACGAAACCTACTGGTTCGACCACGTTGAGTTTGGTATGCTCGAGACACCTGTACACTGCAACTCTATAGCGGATGCCCTCGTGTTACCTGATGACACGTGGGTAAGCTTGAACGGCAAGGTCGTGACAGGATGTTTTACGAAGAATCCTTTTCCTGGCTACCTAGCAATAGAAGAAGATGACAGATCTGCCGCGATCTGGGTATCTACGAGCTACGCGGCAAGTGTATCTTCAATAAATAACCAAGCGGAGCGCCTGAACGTCACAGGAATAATGCGCACGAACGAGGCGGGGATGCGTTTCCTGGACGCCGTTGAAATTACCCAAGCTTCTAGTTCAGCAAATCAGCCCCGAGCATTAGGCACTACGCTTAAAAACCTAGGCGATCCCAAGCTTGACGGAAAACTGGTAAAGGTCTGGGGCAAGGTGGTAAATGTTCCGGGTTCAAGCCCGCCAACAATTAGAGGGCAGGAGCGCAGAGGAGATTGGCGCAGGTACTTTCTAATCACGGACGGTTCACCAGGATCACCGGTGAAATGCTACTATGACAACATTATCTCTGGGATTGATCCGGTTCCGACTGTGAAAGCTGGAGACTTTGTATCAGTGGTTGGCGTGGCTCATAGAGAAGTGCTAGTGCCTGGTACAACTTCGCCCGAAAACAGTGTGTGGATCCGTGGAGCAGGAGACCTAGTAATTCTGCGAACAGGACCTTAGATCATGAGCAGTACGTGCCAGAAAATAGGTAATTGTACGGATTGACAACTCCGGATTATGGGCATAAAGTGCAACCGGTATGCGTCAGCCACGACAGACAATCGGACGCAGAAATAAAACTTGAGGAAGGAGGAGGAAAGCAGTGAGAAAGATTCTGGCTGCGGCAGTAATTGTTCTCTTGGCCGTAGGTGGAACGGCGACAGCGGCGAGTTGGATTCTTCCAATTCACCATCGCGATGGGGGAGGCTGGGTAGAGTGCCCAGGGGCTGGCTACAACGGCTCCACAGCCTGGAAAGGAAGCGGCGCAGACGGAGTGCGACGAGTGTACTGGTCGCTTGAGGGTAGCGGGGTTCCTACGGGAACAAACCTATACCTGATCGAATTCTGGGTACCCTCTACTTGTCCTAACGATGGTGGATGGCAGCCGATAGAGTCCCAGTTCAACGGCGGAGCCGGCGAGGCATGGCCTATAGAGCCCGGAATTCCTTGGGTAGGCGCTTGGGGAACGAACCATCAGTACATTGGTAGTGAGTACGGACCAAATGATTCCGGCTGGAAGTCAACTGGTCCCGGACCTCATACGCCGGATAGCCCCGATTACAACGCCGGACCAGGTGGGCAGTATATGTGGCTCAAGGAAACGTCTTGGCTGTATGCCAAATGGGACTTCCCTTGGGACATTACAAGGTGCTGGGCTGAACTTAGGGTTACCCTGGTGCCCGAGCCGAGCGGTTTGATCGCGCTTTTGGCTGGCGTGCCAATTCTGACAGCCCTAAAGCGCAGAAGATAGCCGGCATCAGTAATCGAACCGTGATTGTATAGTTGCATGGCCGCGCTCGCGAACATATTCGGGCGCGGCTCTTTTGTAACCCAGTTGATACTTGCACGCTTTTGAGGTATTGCACAATTGAGGCAAGAATTTATGCGGTGGATCGTTTTATACGTACTGCCAATTGCGTTCTTAAGCTGCACCTCGTGCACCGCAACTGACACCTGGGAGATTCTCATCCCTGGCGATCCAGTACCAGGTGTGCGTCATCTGCACCGCGTAACGAATGATCCGCTTAACATTCACGTTCTCATAGTCGATCTTAAAAATCCCCGGGTCAGGATCCGCGCTGGACTGAAAAATGACAACGACGAACCGGACGAAGGGGAGACAGTGAAATCCATATGCCAAAGATACAATGCGGTAGCAGGGATAAATTGTGATTATTTTGCTATGTCAGCCGACCAGTGGAACGATTTTCGCCACATACCACAGGGTCATAATATGACCGACGGATTGCTTATGCTTCCACCTGGACGCTCGTCGCCCATAGTTCCAGATCGTTCAGCTATGGCTTTCCCATTGGACAATTCCTACGGAGTGGTCGGAATATTCATGGCTCCCCAGGCTTGGTGGTGGAACGTCGTGGCAGGCGGACCTAGGATCATTCGAAACGGTACAGTCGGATGGGAGGTTGAACCGGATATCCCCGATCAAACTTCCAGACAGCCTCGCACAGGAGCCGCAATATCAGCAGATTATCGAACATTGATACTTGCCACAGTGGATGGTCGGCAGCCATCTAGCCGCGGAATGACGGCAAACGAATTGGGGTATTTGCTGAAAGAATTTGGAGGCTACAATGGTTTGTCGTTCGACGGCGGTGGATCTACCACAATGGTCATCAATGGAAACACTGTAAATTCGCCCTCAGACGGTGTCGACCGAAGAATTGCGAATTGTTTGATGATACTCGATAAAGCCAGGCAGGGTGGGACGCAGGTCCTATTCGAGAGCAATTTTGAGGCTCCTGTTTACCACAGAGGAAGTATAAGTGGGCAACATGGGTGGATTGGCAGTGGAACAGTGGCTCTCGAAGGACGCAATGGTAGCAGATGTGCACGATTTAGTGGGGAAGGTGCCTACCGTTCAGTATCACCTAATCCGGTATCAGGTATACAGTGGCTCGAGTATTGGATGAAATTCTCTTCAAATGATACGGTAGCATATCTGGTGGCTGGAACGGCAGGATGCACTAGCGTGGGACCTGCTGTTAGGCTTGTCGGTAATCAAATGGAAGCTTACGACACTGACCAATTTGGCAATGCTATATGGGCGCGTTTAGCAGATCTGCAGCCCAACACTTGGTATCGTATCGCTGTGAGAATTGATTATTGCATCAAGCGCTACCAAGTCTTCATGAACGGCGCGATGAAGCTTTCCGGAGCAAGCTTCAAGGACTCATCATCCGAAGTCGGACTGCAATGCATTAGATTCGAAGAAGTCAGCGGCACGGGAGAAGTGTACATTGACGACATATACGTTGGAAACGCAGATCCAGATTATCTCAGGATCACACCGAATTCGCTAACCACGGTCAAAGGTGCACGTACGAAGTTTAAGTCAGCAGGAGGCACTAGTCCAATAATTTGGACAATTGCTGAAGAGAAGTTCCCCGATGGCAGCCCTGCTCCTGATGGAGCCATAGCTCAGGTTAACTCTGACGGCTTGGTAACGGCAAATTCCCCAGGCTCTTTCTTTGTCCAGGCGAAAGATCAGATCGGTCGAACTGATCGCTCGGATAGGATTATTGTTCTCGAACCAGACAGCATCAACGATGTTAAAAGCAAGCCAGATGGAACACTAGTTGGAATTTATGGCGCTGTGGTAAGCGCCATATACGACCAGTTCATCTATGTACAGGATCCAGAAAAACTCTCTGGCGTACGGATCATGACAGACTTTCCTGTCTTAGAAGGGTCTAACGTATGGGTCGTCGGAACACTCGAAACGGTAGATGGCGAACGTGTCATTCAAACGCCGTGGCTCGAAATAATAGACTAGCCGCCGATAATAATGATGTCAAACAGTTGTCGTGACTAGATATCTGAGGTAGAATAATGGTGACAGATTTGTGGCTGCAAAACAACGGAAAGAAGGCGGTCATATGAAATTGCGACGAGACGGATTTACGCTTGTGGAACTTCTAGTTGTTATCGGTATTATAGCGATACTGGCAGCCGTTCTTTTTCCAGTTCTTGCACGCGCCCGAGAGCAAGGCAGAATAAGTGCGTGTTCCTCTAACCTTCGTCAAATCTTTGGCGCTTTGTCTATGTATCTGGATCAGTATAATGATGTAATGCCGCCTTCCTTGCCGATAAACTTCTATTTACCGTTCGAGTACCCGGGGCAGCCTATACAATTAGACGACTCCAGAAAGGATAGTCCCGCTTGCCCGACTCATCAGATTCACTATCTGCTAGTGCCCTACATCACAGGTAAACCTCTCAATCCAGCAAGTAGCTATGATGTCTACACTGTGTTCCGCTGTCCCAAGGATTCGATACAGCCGCCATTGGATAATGCAGGAAAGTTCGTGAAAACAAGTCCTCAGTATGAGATGTGTGTCTATCCGAAGTACGGCTCTAGCTATCAGTGGAGGTTGGGTACGGAAAACCCTTACACTGGCAATGTGTCTCCGGATGGCGTAAGAGGAACTGATCTGCTGAGTGGAAAACCGATTAGCTCATTTAGACAGTTAACCAAGATTGGGGCTGCACGCGACGCTCAGCCGTGGCACAGTTTCAGCGCAACACATCTCCGTAAGGACTGGCGTGACCCGCGAGCTGGCGGCAATGTATTGTACCTAGACGGCCACGTGAAGTGGAATACAGGTGGAGAATTCCTCGCAGGTATTTACTAACTAATAGAGCCCTCAGACCCTCAATAATCCACTAGTTTTCTTCATTATTTTCATCCCCAACATTATTCGTAAGAGGATAGCTTTTTGCTTCCGGCGAATTCACACTTGGATCGTCCTGAGCCAAAATTGATTCAAGGAGGAGGGGTAACAATGTTTAAGAAAATCTCTCGTCGGCAATTGTTAAAAGGCGCAGCCGCAGGAGGCTTCGGATTTCTGTTCCTGCGCGACAGTCGGATGGTCTTTGGGTACCCAGCAAACGAGAAACTCAACATAGCAATAATCGGATGCGGCGGTCGAGGAAGAGCAAATCTTGACGCTGTAAAAAGCGAGAGCATTGTAGCCTTATGCGACACCAACGACAATGCGACAGCTGCAGCACTGAAGGACTTTCCCAACGCCAAGACTTTTGCTGATTTCCGCAGAATGTTAGACAAGATGCACCACCAGATCGACGCGGTAGTGGTCAGCACTCCAGATCACACACATGCAGTAGCCTCAGTTATGGCGATGAAAATGGGCAAACACTGCTACTGCGAGAAACCTTTGACACACTCAATCTACGAAGCGAGAGTGATGCGAGATACTGCGCGCCGTTACGGAGTCGCCACCCAGATGGGGAACCAGGGCACAGCAAGCAGCGGTCTGAGAGAAGCAGTTGAGGTTATCCGCTCCGGCGCCATAGGACAGGTTTACGAAATTGCAGTGTGGTCGAACCGTCCCATCTGGCCTCAGGGTATAGAACGACCAAAGGAGACACCACCAGTCCCACCACACTTGCACTGGGATTTGTGGCTTGGTCCTGCCCCTGCACGTCCCTATCATCCGTGCTACGAACCTTTTAACTGGAGGGGATGGATTGATTTTGGCACTGGAGCTCTGGGTGACATGGGTTGCCATACATTAAATATGCCATTTATGGCCCTTGAGCTTAGAAACCCAATCTCTATCGAGGCCGAAGTCTTCGGCATGACTAAAGAGACTTACCCAAAACAATCAATCGTGACATACTATTTCCCCGAACGCAATGGTCTGCGAACCCTGCGATTGAAGTGGTATGACGGCGGATTAAAGCCTTCGCCGGACTTGCTTTACGGTCGCGAACTGCCAGGAAGTGGGGCCGTGCTGCTTGGGGAAAAAGGTCGACTGTTCGCAGGAGATGACTACTGCAGCCGCTACGAACTTCTCCCAGCAGAAGACTTTGCAGATTACAAGCAGCCGGAGCCTACGTTGCCGCGCTCGCCTGGGCATCACCAGGAGTGGATTCAAGCTTGTAAGGGTGGTGCGCCGGCTATGTCCAACTTCGACTACGCCTCGGCACTAACTGAGACCATATTACTTGGTAACCTCGCGATTGTTACCGGCAAGACTATCTACTGGGATGCGGAAAACATGAAAGCCATAAACTGCCCTGAGGCTGACTACTACATTAATACGCCTTACCGCAAGGGTTGGAAGCTATAAGCACAAAACTTGGGTTCCCCCAAGCCAGCCCGGGGGGAACCTCTTCGTATTTTGGCACGTTGGCCTAATCGGACTGTCATAATTCGTGGTGGAGGTTGCTGTGTCGGAAAAACGGATTCGCTTGGGAGTTGTTGGAATTGGTCGGGGATTAACTTTCGCCAGGCTGGCTGACGCCGTAGGAATGGAACTTGTTGCCCTGTGTGATGTGCGAGAAGACAAGTTGGCGGAGGTTGGCAGGCAATTTGGCGTGGCAACTTACACTGATTATCAAAAGTTCCTTGAACACGATCTTGACGCGGTCGTTTTAGCGAACTACTATCACGAGCACGCGCCGTTTGCGATAAAGGCGTTTGAAGCTGGAAAACACGTTATGAGTGAGTGTATAGCCTGCAAGACCCCAGCAGAAGGCGTAGCGCTTGCACGCGCATTTGAAAAGTACGGTAAGGTGTACATGTTCGCTGAGAACTACGCTTATTCAGCATACGCCCAAGAGATGCGCAGACTGTACCAGGCGGACGAAATTGGGGAAGTGCAATATGCGGAGGGTGAGTACAACCACCCGATAGACTCAGCAACGTACAACCGACTGGCTCCCGGCGTAAACCATTGGCGTAATCACATTCCTCCAACGTACTACCCAACGCACGCGATGTCGCCGATAATGTATGTCACCGATACGCGACCTGTATCAGTGAACGCATTGGCAATCCCTCGTTCTGAACGCGACGAAGAAAGGCTTCACCTCAGGCGGGGCGATCCGGGAGCTATAATACTGTGCCGAATGGATAATGGCTCCGTTGCGCGACTAATGGGTCTTTCGTTGCGAGGGCATAGTGTGTGGTACCGCTTCCACGGTACACGCGGCGCAATGGAAAACCTAAGGCACGGAAATCAATCTATGGTGCGCATTGTTCACGAACCCTGGGATATGAGACCGGGTGATGTAAGGGAAAAGATTTACCTACCAGAATTTCCCGTGCAAGCTGACTTGGCAAGGAGGTCGGGACACGGAGGCGGAGACTTCTTCGTGATGTATCACTTTGCCGAAGCTATACGCACGGGCGAACAACCCTGGATGAATGTATACCGAGCCCTTGATATGACATTGATTGCTTTTCAGGCTTGGCGATCGTGTCTCGACGACGGCAGACCGTATGAGATTCCCGACTTTCGTGACGAGAACGTTCGGAAGCGCTACGAGCAGGACGACTTCTCTCCTTTCCCAGAAGATCGAAGACCGGGTCAACCTCCGCCGTCAATCAAAGGTGATATCACTCCACGCCCCGAAGCTTTCGAGTTCGCAAAGAAAATATGGGCTGAGATGGGCATCCACGAGGATTAGGAGGTCTAGCAGCAGCATGCCCAGCGCTCTTCCCTATCGATAAGTGCACGGGCGACAATAGTCGGGTTATACGGACACGTAAGATCTAATATGTCGCCGCGGCGAATCATTGCTACGCTCTTGCGGTCTGGAATGCAGTGAGCCGCGCTTACGATTTCAACAACTATTAGTTAAGCTTTGTGGTTTGATACAAGCTTCCGTTGAAATCACAAAGGTGGTCTTGGACAATGTTGATCTCGTCAAGCACTTGCTGCGACCAAGGTGCTCACGTAAAGCGTACGGAGCGTTTTTTGTTTTTTGAATTTAGTTCCTGAAAGGTAACGGTGTCGTTTGTCCGCCATCAGCAACTAGCAGACGATAACTTGTCTCTGGCCGCAGCTATCTGGGATGATGTACCCATTACTATCAGTTCATCACCGCCAAGGATTGAAAGATCAGGATTGGGATTCAAGCGAAGTTCCTCTCCTTGGCGTCTGATGGCCAGCAGCGTCACACCGGAAGTTTCCCAAAGGTTTACTTCTCGTAGTGTTTTGCCGACGCAGCCCGATTTTGGGTCCACGGTGATCTTCGCAATTTCCACCTCGGTTCTGTCGCCGTCTACCACTAGATCCAGAAAGTCCATGACTTCCGGTCGAATCACAGCGGCAGCCATTCGGCGACCTCCAAGAATGTAAGGCGACATCACTATATCCGCCCCTGCATACCTCAGCTTGTCTTCATTCTCTTTTAGGATCGAGCGAGCCACAATGAACAGGTTAGGATTAAGCACCCTGGCAGTCAAGACGATGAAAACATTCTCCTCGTCAGATGGTGCGACTGCTATTAGACCCTTCGCACGCTTTATTCCTGCCTTCACTAGAACGGGATCTTCGCTTGCTTTTCCTTCGACGTGAGGGATGTTCTGCTCGCGCAGTTTTGGAAGTTGTTCCGGGTTCCACTCCACTACAACGCAAGGTACATTGTGGCGCGTGAGGTCCTTCACAATCTGTTGACCCATCCGACCATATCCACAGATGATGTAATGATCGCTCATAGACTCGATTTGTTTATCCATAGCTCGCCTCGCGATTTGTTCCTCTGTTGCAACAACCAGATCGGCAGCCTGTACAGCAGCATCCGCAAATGGATTGAAGACAAGATCTGCTCCTTCCGCGATCAGGCTGGTTTCATCGGCTCGGTCATACCCGGCGACTGCAATAAGTCCTTTATATCCAGCTTGGCGTAGTCCTTTTACGAGTGATGAGTTGACTTCGCGACCGCGAATCGAACTAATGACCCACTTGATGTGTGACAGATCCAGCGCTCGGGGCAATTCCATATCTGTTGCGTCACCGAAAACTGCCCGCATACCTCGCTCACTCCACCGGCGTATCGCTTGAGGGTCGAAGTCTACTCCTAGGACTCTTCTGCCCCAGCTCTCGAGCTGCTCGGCTATGCCGGTGCCGTAGCTTCCAAGCCCAAGTATTAGGGTATCGGCAGGCTCAGAGCCGTCGGAAACAACCTCACAGGCATCCTCTCTGCACGGTTTTCCACGCTCGAGAATGCCAATATAAGGACTCAGACGATAATAAATACGGTGCGAGTATTCGATCATGTATGTAGACAAGCCAATGGTTACTAGTGCAACCAGCGTGACAAGACCCACTGTGTCGTTCCCAAGGTGTCCAAACTTGGTTCCCATAGCAACTAGTATCAGCGAGAACTCACTAACCTGTCCAACAGTCAGGCCGGCTAGAACACTAGTGCGCTTGCGGTAGCCCATCACTCCGGTAATCGCCATCATAATCACGGGCTTGCCTGCAAGGACATACAACACCAGCGGAATAGACATCCATAATTTTGACCCAACCGCACCCAGGTCCAATCTGCTGCCGAGTTCAACGAAGAAAAACAGCAGCAGAAAATCTCTAACGTTGGAAAGCTTGAGGCTCATCGCCTCTCTGTAAGGCGTTGATGCAAGCGATACTCCGGCAACGAATGCTCCTATTTCTTTGCTGAATCCCAGCAACTCCCCGGCCGCAGCTAGTGCAAGAGCCCAGACTATGCCAAATAGCGCAAGCATCTCGGATGAGCGGGCCACAGTGGAAAGAAGTCTCGGCAGAACGAGCACGCTGAATGACCATGTACCGGCGATGAGCCCAGCACCTTTTACGGCGATAAGTAGCGCTCGGTAGACCGGCTCGTGCTGCTTTCCACCGGAAAACGCAGAAAGGAAAACCATCACGAGGACTACCAAAATGTCTTGAACAATCAGCAGACCAATAGCTATCCGGCCGTGAAGAGAGTCGGTTTCTCTTCTGTCCGACAAAACCTTTACGATAATGACAGTGCTTGAGAACGTAAGCGCAAGGGCAACATAAAGTGATGTCATCTTGTTCATTCCAAGGGAGTACGAAAGGATATACCCGCCAATTGCAGTGAAAACGACCTGGGCGAGACCGATATTCAGGGACACTGGCCCCATACTGCGTATTATGCCGACATCCAGCTTGAGCCCGACGACAAACAGGAGAAGCGCCAGCCCCATCTCGGCCAGTATGTGAACCTGATCAACAGATCTTATCAGGTTAAGAACAGACGGACCGACCAATATCCCTGCAATTATGAAACCGACAATGGGAGGCTGCCTTAAACGTAATGCCAAAACTCCTGCCACCGCTGCTATGAGCAGCAGAAGCACAATTTCCTCGAACACGTTGTAGGAGCTAATGATCGGCATGTTTACCCGTTTTCTTCGACTGCGTCGAGATGCGGCTGAAGCGGTTTTATCTCGCTATGGTGAACCCGGCGTACGAGACCAGTCGCTGTCATTGCGTCCCGCCGAAGTTCAACAATCTCGCGCTGCACACCGCTTGTTCTTGGACGTTCAATGTAAGTGCATACTTAGCCGGTATTGACCGTCGGCTCCAGAGAACACCGGCTAGCGGTCTCAATGATGTCGAATACCTCCGTCGTAGGGCAGTGACGGTGTTCATTATGATATGCCAGCTTAGCTCTACGGTCAAGTTTGCCAGGTTCTCTTCAAGTTCGTAACGGGCTTAGCACAGGATGTCGGCCGCGGCGCAGACGCTCCTAGCCCAGGCTCAGGCGCTTTCGATTGCCGTTGAGCAGTTCGTAAAAACGCTGTGATCTCTCCAGCAGTCGGACTTCTTCAACACACCACGGGGTTAGTTCGGAGTTCTCGTCGGCGGCCAAGACCAACTCTTCCCAATTCACCCACCTGATTTCTTCTACTTCAGCCGGGTTCGGCTTCGGAGTCTGGTCGGTAAATGCTACAAGCACCGGGCAGATTTCGTTTTCGACTTTGCCTGCATAATCCGCGCGGTAGCGATAGTGCGGCACGACGGTCCACAGTTCCGCCTTCGAAATTCCAAGTTCTTGCTCCAAGCGCCGTCTAGCAGCCGCTTCAGTGCTTTCCCCCGGCAAAGGATGTCCGCAGCAGCTATTTGACCACCACAACGGCCAAGTCGCCTTTCGGGCGCTTCTTCGCTGCAAGAGAACCCGGTTGGATCGGTCGAAAAGAAACACGGAGAAAGCGCGGTGAAGCGGCGTATGCGATCCGTGGACGGTGCTTTTCTGAGCCGTCCCGATGGGGTTGTCATATTCATCTACAAGCACGACCAGCTCCGGCACCGCTCGGTCGTATGTTCCGAATTCGTATTTCAACACCTGCGCCTGTTTGAAAAGACCGAACGTAAAGAACGCAGAGAGCGCGGCGTAGTGGGCAAGCATCCGCGGGACGCCGTATTTGCGAAACCTCCTGTCCGATACCTTGAGCTGGACGGAAAGCGTCCCGAACCGTCCCCGGCGGCCGAGACGCCGAATGAACTCGATGTCTTCGTAGACCAGATCATCGCGAAAGCCTCCCGCTTCCAGGGCGAAGTTCCTCTTGACTATGATGCAGCTCCCGGCACCAGACGGAAGCACCTTCTGTAGCGCAAAGAATATGAGGTTGAATGCAGAATAGACCGCGCCGATTGCAGGACTTGAAGGAAACGGTTTGTACCAGGGGCAGGCTATGTCCAGTCTTCGCCGACGCATTTCCTCGATGCAAGCGGCAACGAAGTTCTCCTCTGGTAGTGTATCGGCGTCGAGGAAAACGACGAAATCACCTTTCGAACTCTCCAGACCGATTTGGCGCTGCCGACCGACCGGAGGCGCGGCGTGGATGACTCGGACGTTCGGAAACTTCTCGGCAACCGCCACTGTCGAGTCGACGGATCCGCCGTCGACTACTATAACTTCATCTACCTGAGTCGTCTGCCGCGCAACAGCCGAAAGGACTCCACCTATTGTCAGCTCTTCGTTAAGAGCCGGGATAACCACCGAAACAGTCACAATCTCCCCACCAAAACAAAGAACGCGCCGGCTCCCACGAGTGCGTTGATGATCGGGAAGTACCAGTAGACTCTTCCGACCGCGTCCGACCTTCCAAGTAAGAGAACCAGTGGTATCACTGGATAGACGGTCAGGCCAAGACTCCAAGGCAGCAATCCCGATCGATGGATCACAATGCCCGCAAACGCTGACCACATTAGAGCGCATACGGCGAGGGAGCCGCGTGTGCCGAGCACGGTCGCACTCGTGCGGACGCCCGCCATCACGTCGCTTTTTATGTCGGGTATCGCGGAGAATAGATGCATAGCCGCCGTCCAAAGCCCGGCAGTTATCACGGCAAGAGCGGTTACAGCACCTCCGCCGGCATGGGAATAGCCTAGGAACCCGGGTAACGCATAGAGAACGTTGGAGGCCGAATCCAGCCCTGGCCAAGCTTTAAGCCTGAGAGGCGGCACGCTGTACGCAAATGAAAGACCGCAGAACAAACCCAACAGCAAAACCTCGACCGGTCGTCTTTGGTAGAAAGCAAGAATAAGCGCAAGCCCGAACGCTGCAAGCACTGCTCTCAAAACGAAAGGTCGAACGGATCCATCAAGCCGTAGTTCCATACTACCCTTCTTCGGGTTCAAGACGTCGGTATCAGAATCGAAGAGGTCGTTCAAACCGTACAAGAGCAAGTTTGCCGGAAACATGAAGAACAACAGATGCGCCCAGAAGCGCGCCTCTTTGAACTGACCGAGCCACGAAGCGCCCGCGGCGTATCCGACCAGATAGGTGCCGCCGAGATACAACCAGAATCGCCAACGAGACAATTGTGCCAGAAAAACAAGCCGACTCATATCGTCAAGCGCAAGAAGTTCCGAACGCCCGTCGCAATTACCAGGATCCTGGGGGGCTTGACCTTCCGCTCCAAGACTGAAATGGGACGCCTCTGGATGACCGATGCCGTGTAGTTAAACATATCCGCCGCCGTCTTGACTGCGGCGAGCGTCCGGGCCGGTATGTAGCGGTATCCGTTCTCGGCTTCTCTCAGCCACTCGTAGTAGCGCTTCAACTGTCCCCGTATAAACCGGTTGAAAGCATCCGGATTCTTCCTGACACACTCCTCGCTCACTTCAGTGAGACCCGCCGCCCTGAGCTCCTCGAACGGAAGATATATCCGCCCCATCGCTGCGTCCTCAAAGATGTCGCGAATGAAGTTTATATACTGGAACGCTCGTCCGAGTGCCCGCGCACAGGGCAAGGACTCTTCGGGCAATTCCATTATGCGCGCCATCATCATGCCGACGGTTTCCGCGGAACCGTAGACGTAGGCCAACGTCTCGGAAATGTCGGTATACACAGCCTTGCTGAGATCTTGCTCCATCGCCCATAAGAACGAGTCCACCCAGTCTCGCTGAATCCTCCGTCGCCTTGCCAACTCGACAAACTCTTGGACCACCTCGCTAATGCATTCTGAGCCATCCGCACAGGCTCGATACTCTTCGCAGAACTTTTGGAAACCCTTCGCATCTTGCGGAATGCGGTCCACGAAATCGTCAGCGGTTCTGACGAAAGCGTATAGCGTTCGAACGTCGTCTCGTATGGCTCTTGGGAAAAAGAGGCT
>Ga0123519_10007636_pt1 | contig 16677 bp, 13 predicted proteins | sample YelNatPaOPRAMG02_FD_87396 | JGI IMG/M metagenome (GOLD analysis project Ga0123519, IMG submission 87396) | Hot spring microbial communities from Yellowstone National Park - Yellowstone National Park OP-RAMG-02 (version 2) | ecosystem: Environmental > Aquatic > Thermal springs > Hot (42-90C) ... | reverse complement strand
TTCAGCTGCTGGACCAAAACCCCTGGCAAATGTATCCATCTCGATGACATGACTCAAGAGCTTTTCCCGAAGTGGCTCGAAGCCGACCTCGCGGTCTACGCCTTCCCTCTCTACCACTTCACGATGAACGCCGTTCTGAAAAACTTCATCGAACGGACGTTGCCCGTTGTTCAACCCTTTTTTCTCCGGAAAGAAGGCCGGACAGGTCACCCCCTTCGGCAGAACGTTCCGAAGGCCGTTGTTCTGTCAGTGGCTGGATTTCCGGAGATGTCGGTCTTTGAACAGCTCTCCTCATGGGTTCGATTTCTTTTCGGGCACGGAGGGCGCCTCGTAGCCGAGATTTACCGACCTGCGGCCGAAATGATGACCTACCCGGCGTTCCGCGAAAAGGCGGATGAGATTTTCAGGGCCACAGAGCAGGCAGGCCGTGAGATCGTAACCTCCATGAAAATCGAGCCCGAAACCCTTGCAAGAATAACCCAGGATATCACGGCGAACTGGGATACCCTTTCAGAGATCGCCAATTTGATGTGGAAGACCTGTATCAACGAAGGCCTGTCGCCAAGAGAATTCGCCGAGAAGGGGGGAATTCCGCGTCCTGACTCGATCAAGACGTTTCTCTTGATCATGTCCCTGGGTTTTAAACCTGCAGCCGGAAGGGACCTGAAAGCCACCTTACAGTTCAACTTCTCCGGCGAGAACGAAGGGGCGTGCCATTTTCGGATCGATCAGGGCAAGATCGAGGGATTCGAAGGGCCCGCGGAAAAGGCGGATCTCATCATCGATACGCCTTTCGAACTGTGGATGGACATCATGACGGGGAAGAAGGATGGCCAGCAGGCCTTCCTGGAAAAAGGCTACAAGGTGAGGGGCGATTTTGCCTTGCTTTTGAAGATGAGGGAACTTTTCGGCCGATAGGAGTCATAGGGCCTCTCAGGTCGGAGGCTGATCCATCCCATCAAACATGAAACAGAAAGCTGATGATGTCGCCGTCCTCGACGACGTAATCTCGGCCCTTTTGAAGATATCTTCCTGCTTCTTTGACCCTTTGCTCGTTTCCGAGATCGATGAGATCCCCGTATTTCATGACCTCTGCCCGGATGAACCCGCGCTCGAGGTCCGAGTGGATCACTCGCGATGCTTGAGGAGCCCGTGATCCGCGGCGGAGGGTCCAGGTTCTCACTTCGTCCTGTCCGACAGTAAAGAACGAGATCAGACCGAGGGCGTTGTAGCAAAGAAGGGTTAATCGATCGAGTGCCGACTCGCCCAGTCCGAGCTCTTCAAGAAAAACGAGGCGCTCTCGGGGATCAAGTTGAGAAACCTCCTCTTCGATCTTCGCGGAAACGGCGATCCAGTGAAAAGGCTTCTCAGGGAATGCTTTTTTCAACGCGTCCATAAGATCCTCGGCCAGGGGATTCGTTTCGGTCGTATTGAGAACGACGACGGTTGGCTTTCGGGTCACGAAGGGGTAGCCACGGATGATCTTTTCCTCGGCCTCGGTCAACGAGAAATCCCCCAAGAAATGGCCGGCTTCGAGGTGGAGCCTCATTCGCGTGAGAAGCTCCCCTTCGAGAAGCTTTTCTTGGCCATTCGTTTTTCGGTTCTTTTCCTTTTGGAGCCTTTCGAGACGTTTTTCGATGAGAAGGAGATCCTTGAGCGCGAGCTCTTCGCTCAACTGGAGGATATCCTGGCGGGGGCTGATCTCGCCGCCGATATGAAAAACCGTGTCATCATGGAAAGCTCGAATAATAAGACAGATCACATCGACCCGTTCGAGGTCTCGAAGGGCCTCTTCTTTACGGGAGACTTCTCCGTTCAAACCGGGAAGCAGGGAAAACTCGATGTGGGCCGGAGTGGTTTTTCGAGGTTTATAAATCTCCACGAGGCGATCGAATCGAATATCCCGTACCCTTGCCAACCCAAGAACGTTCCCGTTACTGCCATCCCGTTTCGGTTCTTTTCCTGTCAACAATCGAAACAGTGTCTTCTTGCCCGCCATAGGAAGGCCCAAAAGCCCTATTCTCATCACATTCCTTCCTTTCCCCCGGCTGCGGGCAATCCCGTACCGAAACGGTACACTTGTTGGAAAGCCGACGAAAGAACTACCCAAGGATATTTGGGGAGCTTAGGAGATTGCGGCTGCCCAGGGAAGAAACGAGGACAAACCATATGAATTATAACACAAGCAGCTTGCCTGGCAAAATGATCCCTCTCTGTGCTAAGATTTGTGCCGAAAGGCCACTCGATGGATGATCGATGTTCACCGAGGAGATCAGGCAGAAAAAGGAGGGCATGGACGATGGAGCGTGTCGGATCGTTAAAGCTTCTGGGCAAGCTGTTGGGATGGGTTTTGATCCTGTGGGCCCTGGTCGGGAGCGTCGGGTGTGGAGGATTTCATTCGACGCAAAAAACGGAACCCGCGAAGGCGGAAGAGGGGCGTTTGAGCTCCTTTCAGTTTGAGGATTTACCTGTCCCCTTCAACATGACAATCAGCCGGAGCGATTCCTTTGTCTACGAAGCGGGAAGTGTGAAGACCGGGATCGTCGTTTACGAGGGAGAAGGGGATATCTCCCAACTGAGCCGTTTTTTCAAGGAGAAGATGCCTCAGAACGATTGGAAGCTGCTGGGCCATTTCGAGCTTCAAAACGCGATGCTGGTTTTTATGAAGGAAAGAAGAATGGCGATCATCTCCATCATGCCTCAAGAGGGTCCAAAGAAGCGGATTGAAATTCGGGTTGGACCTGTGGAAGTGAGACCGGTGCCGACGAATTGAGCGGGAAGCCGCGGTGTGGTTTAATGGATTTGAATGGAGGCTCGCTAAGAATCTCTGTCGGTAAAAAGTGTAGAACAAGAGAAGGGAATGATGGAGAAGATCTGCCTCGTGTCGCCCGCGAAGATCAATCTGAGATTGGAGATCTTGAAAAAGCGCTCCGACGGCTATCATGAGGTCCGGACCCTTCTTCAGAAGATCAGTTGTTACGATACCCTCCGTGTGGCTCTGACAAAGAGGAGAGGGATTTTCATTACCTCGAATAACCCGAACCTCCCTACTGGAAGGGATAATCTCGTCTATCGGGCTGTGGAGTCGTTGCTGAAGACGACAGACTACGGAGGGGGAGTTCGGGTTTTCATCCGAAAGAGAATTCCTCTTGGGGCAGGGCTTGGTGGAGGAAGCAGTGACGCTGCGACGGCGCTTAAGGCCGTGGCGCTTCTTCTCGGCCTCGACCTCCCTATGGAAGCCTTGCAAGGGATTGGGAAAAAAATCGGTGCGGATGTTCCGTTCTTCCTATTTGAGGGTGCGGCCCTTGCTACGGGAATCGGTGATTGTTTGAAGAGGGTCGATCTTCCGGAGCTCTGGCTCGTGTTGATCTATCCGAATTTTGAAGTCTCGACCCGCTGGGCTTATGAGCATTTTGTGTTGACAAGAAAGGGACTTCGTCTTAATATTCGTATGGTTGCAAAAACTCCGGACGGAATGGTCCGCGTCCTTCGAAACGACCTGGAGGGGGTCGTTTCGAGGCGTTATCCCCAGATCGATGCGATGAAGGAGATGCTCTGTTCTGCCGGCGCTTTGGGCGCTTTAATGAGCGGCAGCGGTCCGACGGTCTTTGGGGTGTTCGAAAACGAACGAGCTGCCATGCGAGCTTATCGGGAACTGAGAATCCCATGTCAGATGAAAGGATGGACCGTTTTCAAGGCCCATAGCGTCCCCTAAGGCAAGAGGGCCTCGAATCCGAAAAAAGTCAGAATTAGAAAAGCGGCTTCGAAGGCACGAAGGGCCTCCGAGGGGCTGACCGGGAAAAGGAATTTCGTATAGGTTGGGGTGTCGTCAAGCGGTAAGACACAGGTCTTTGGAACCTGCATTCGGAGGTTCGAATCCTCCCACCCCAGCCAATCATTTCAAATCTTCTTCCAGTCATCAGATTAGCGAGGCAGAGGCAAGAATCGAGATTTGTACCCATTTATTCTCTCTAAAAAAGCCCGCGAAGGAATGAGGCGTAACCCGTTAGCTCCACGTATCCTTCGCAGGTGATGGTTTTTCCTCCGGATGTTCCGCGGCCTGCCACAGCGCCCTCCCAATAGGTCACGCCCGTCGAACCACCCGTGAGAAGCTCCTGGGACGGGATCAGAGGCTTCAGCTCCACGGTGATCTGGCCCAGTGGCACCTTCACACGCCAATGGCTGGGATACGTTGCGCCGCTTTTCGGGCTTTTCCATCGATCGAGAATCTCTATCTGAAAATCAGAGAGCCGAAGATGAAGGCTTCGGCCTTTTGGTGAAACCAAGGTTCCGGAGGAGGAAGGCTCAAAAGTTCCATCCTTTCGCCGAAGGAGATAAATCATCAGATCCTGCCCATCCGAAAGGTGAAGGCTGAACCAATCCCAACCGACCTGCTCCGGAGAAAGCTGATTGGAGCCGAATTCGTGATCGAACCAGCCTTTTCCCTCGACCGGAATGGCAGACGGAGAAAGAGGGGTTTTCACCGATCCTCGAACCTTCATGTCCGTGTATGAATAATAATATGAAGCCTGGCCTTCACGGGGCCCTTTCTGGCTCAGGCCGTTCTTTCCATGAAAGATGATGGGTTTTTGAGACTCGACCTCAAGGGAAAGGGCCATGGCCTCATGGCGTGCCTCGAGATTCACTTTCGCCCCTGCCTGTTTGGCCTTCCAGTTGAGAAGCCACACGTCCATGGCTTTTTCGCCCGCTCCGGCAAGGCCTGGGCCCTCGCGGGAAAGACGTTCCGCATACCAGAACTGACCGGCGAGGGCGTCGGTCAGCGCAAAGTGGCCGAAGTAGAGGTCGCGAATCGACCAAGGTCCGCCCTGATCCTTCCGTTTGAACCGAATTCCCTGTCGAAAGAAAGTGAGCTGATAGCCCAAACGGTTTCCTTCGGGGTTTCTGAGATTGCCCGTAAAATACCACCACTCGGTTCGAAACGGAGCATGAGATCCGTGATCCCGGGGAAAGGACCAGTTCCAGGGCCCGATGGCTTGCTTCCACTCCTGGGCAGACCCGACGCCGGTCAGTTCGAAAACCGCTCCAAGCACAAGGGCACTGATCCCGATCCATCTCCGACTGGCTCTGATCTTTTTCATTTACTCCTCTCGTATTTGGATCTGAGGATAGGTTCTAAAGACCTTGCAGATGGGATAGGCCGCAGCACCGAGGCTTGCGAGAATTGCCGTTACGCCCGTCAAAACATAGGGCTGCCACTCCGGATAGTAAAAGATGGTCCAGTTGAAGCTTCGAAGGTTGATGACCTTGATGAGGAGAAAGGCCAGGGATGTTCCTACGGCGAGGCTCATAAGGAAACTCACGATTCCCATTCCCAAGCCCTCCATCAAGGTCATTTTGGCGACCTCAACTGTCGAAAAGCCGAGGGCTCGGTAGATGCCGAATTCTTTACTTCGCTCGATGAAAAGGGTCAACAACGCTCCAGCAATGCCAAAAAAGGCGACGATGATGGCAATGGCCCGCATCGAACGGGTGATGGCAAATGTGGTATCGAAGACGTCGAGGATCGTTTTGTAAAACTGTTCTCTTGTATGAACGGGAAATCCCCGGGCCTCGGCTCTTCTCCGAACCTCCTGGAGAAGCTCCTGGCGCCGCGGGTTCTCAGGATCGATGAAGACGCTCACATCGTTGATCGTTCGATCTCCGAAGGTCTTGATAAAGGTGCTTCGGTCCATCATCACAAGGCCATGTTCGGTGGTGTAGTCATAAAAGACGGCTCCGACCTTAAATTCAACAGGGCCCTCCATTCCTTCGAGGGTAATCGTATCGCCCGGGCGGACTCCGAAGCGGCGTGAGAAGCTTTCGGAGATGATCACTCCTCCGTGTTTGACGTGTTCCCAGTTTTCGTTTCCTCCCTCGAGCCAGCCGAATCGGGTGTATCGTTGTAAGACCGAGGCGCCCACGGCGCTCACATTGATGGATGTGTTTCGATAAAGGGTTTGGACGTTTCGATAGGGATGAACGCCTCCCAATCCTTCCATCTTCATCAGCTCTTCGTAGAAATCCTCCGGGATCTCGGCTTCCGATATTTCTCCGATGTAGAGATCACCCCGGATCTGAGTCTCCATCCACCAGATGAGGGATTGCCGGAAGCTTCCGATCATGGTCCCAAGGCCAATGGACATGGAAAGGGAGATCATGAACGCGGCGCAGGCCACAGCGGTTCGACCCAGATTCTCTCGGATGTTGCCTGCTGCGAGTTTCCCCGGAAGCCCTCCCAACCCCTTCAAGATCGACCTCGCCACGGGGTGAAGACAAATCAGGATTACGCCCATGAGCAAGCTCGCTCCCAGAACGAAAAGGAAGACGCCTGCGAACCCCACATAGATGTGAGCCCCTGGAAGAACCAACAAGAGGAAGCTGAGAAGGATGAGCGCAAGTCCCGCCCAGGCAGCCCTTTTCGACCTCGGCACGCTTTCTCGACCTCCGGTGCGACCGCTCAGCGCTTTTACAGGATCGGTTCGGATGAGTTCACGAAGAGGCACTAAGGAGCCCAGAAGGCTAGCGGCCCATCCCAGGCCCATTCCAGCGACCAGGATCCATATGGACCAGGAGACCGGCGTAGGGCGAAGGAAGAAGTAGAGGTTGCTGATACTTTCGCCAATGAGACCTGTGAGAAAGCGAGTGAGAAAATAGCCGACGAGCCCTCCAAGGGCTCCTCCCAGGATCCCGAGGATAAACATCTCGGCGAGAAAAGCCGCCAGGATCTCGCTTCGGTTTGCGCCGAGGCTTCTCAAAATCCCTGTATCGCGGCGCCGGCTGACGACAGCGAACATCGCTGTGTTGTAGATCAGAAAGACGCCCACAAAAAGGGCCAGAAGCGAGAGGGCCTCGAGGTTAAGACGAAAGGCCTGGAGCATGGCCGAAAATGTCTCCCTCTTCTGACGCCCCGACTGGATCAAGAAGCCTTTGCTCCAGCGAGCCACAAATCCGGCCTCGTCAGAAAGGATGAGATCCACCCGATCCACGTAGCCTTTGAGGCCGAAAAGTTTCTGAGCATGGCCTATATCCATGAGTATCAGGGGCTCACCCGACGGATTTGGGAAAGTCCCTTCCACCCGGAGGGGCCCCTTGGTAGTTTCGATCGTGCCTCCGTTGAGGGCAGGGAGCTCCTTGAGGAACTGTTTATCTACAAGGACAGCCCCTTCGTCGGAAAGAAAGGCTGGAAGCTCCCCTTGTTCTTGGCTGTTTTGGTTAAGCCATTGGGCCTCTGCAATCTCTGGGCGAATGATTCGGTCCAAAAAGGGGTCGATGCCAAGGAGATGGATGGAATCGCCACGTGAGAGGCTCAGGCGCCTGTCCAAAACCGGAGCGAGCCATTCCACGGCTGGATCTCGAAGAAGTTCCATGAGGAGAGATTCTTCCATAGGCCCTACAGGCCGCTGGATAGAATGGGTTGCTTTTCCACGGAGGAACTCGACGGCCTTGGTAAAGCTCTTCAAGGCCGTTTGGGCCGAGAGGGTCATCCCTACGACGGCTGCGACGCCGCAGGCAACTCCCATCAATTGCAGCAAGCTCAGGCTCAACCGTCTGGGTAGGTAGCGGAGGAAGGATTTCGTAACGACCTTCAACGGGTCATTTCCTCGTCAAGAGAAGTTTCGACGATCGTTCCGTCGACCATTCTGAGAATGCGGTTTACGTAGCGGCAGGTGAGGGGCGAGTGGGTTGCCACGATCAACGTGGTCCTGGTTTCGAGACACCTCCTGTTGAGGAGCTCAAGGATCTGGTTGCCTGTGGTTGTGTCGAGGTTTCCCGTGGGTTCGTCGGCGAGGATGAGGGTAGGTTCCTTGACCATGGCCCTGGCAATAGCCACACGCTGCTGCTCTCCGCCAGAGAGCTCACTGGGAAAGCGGTCCTCCTTTCCTTCCAATCCCACTTCTCTCAGGGCGAAGAGGGCCCTCTCTGGGTCGGGTCGGTTGGAGAGTTCGAGGGAGAGGAAGACATTTTCAAGGACGGTTAGTGTCGGCAGCAGATTAAAAAACTGAAAGATGAATCCCAGCCTTGTTCTTCTCAGGAGAGTTCGGCCCTTTTCTCCAAGAGCACCGAGGTCTTGGCCTTCTACTTCGATCCGTCCTCGCGATGGTCGGTCAAGGCCTGCTATCAGGTTGAAAAGCGTGCTCTTGCCCGAACCGCTTTTTCCGAATAGGGCTATCCGTTCTCCCTTGGCGACCTCAAGGTTTGTGCCTCGCAGAGCGGCTGTTTCGGGACGGTCGCCGTCGTAGAACTTCCACAGGTCAACGACTCGAACTGCCGGGATAGCCATCAGGGACCCTTAAGGAGCGTTTAGTAAGTGGAAGGCTTCGAGAGGGAGGGCCCTCCGATTTCCGAAACCTCGTCTCGATAGCGGTCGATCTCGCCCAATGCCCTTCCGTGGGTGAACCTCCAGGGTTTCTCGACAAGGTTCTTTTCAGCCTCTTTCGACTCACCCGCGATGTAGGTAACAGGAAAAGTCCCCAGATAGAGGGCGGTAGCGAGGCAGCTCACCCCTGCACTGATCGGCCGCACAACGAGGGCGTCAAGAATCTCAAGGCCTAAGTTTCTCGATTCTTGATCCTGAGCCGAAGCGATTGAAGCGAAAAGCGATCCGGTAACACTTGTCAAGATGATCATACAAAGCATGAGGTGGAGTGATCTTTTTCCCATTTTTCGCGCTCCCGTAATAGAAAACTCCAAGCCGGTAGTATCCGGCGGGTTAGTCTTCAAAGACCTCCTCGAGGAAGAGACTCATGGCCTCCCAGCTTCGGGAGTCGGCCTTTTCATGATAGGCCGACCCCTTCGAGGGGTCGTTACCCGCATTGGGATTCGTAAAGGAATGAACCGCGCCGCCATAGAAGATCATCTGCCAATCCACAGCCGCTTTGCGCATCTCTTCCTGGAAAGCGAGAACCTGTTCCTTGGGAACGAAGGGGTCGTCAGCTCCATGAAGAACAAGGACCTTTCCTTTTATGTTCTTGGCGTCCGAGGGATGAGGCGTATCCAACCCTCCGTGAAAACTTACGACTCCTCGAAGCTCGGCTCCGGCCCGAGCCATCTCCAAGACCACTGTGCCGCCGAAACAATATCCCACAGCAGCGATCATCGTAGCGTCGACTCGGGGGTGTTTCTTGAAAAAGTCGAGGCCCGCCATGGCACGGCTTCGCATGAGTTTTCGGTCGTTTCGATAAAGGGTGGCCAGATCCCTGGCTTCCTTCGCATCTTTGGCCCGAACCCCTTTTCCATACATATCGATTGCGAAGGCGACATAACCCAGGCCGGCTAACTGCTCAGCCCGTTTCTTGACGAAATCGTTGACCCCCCACCATTCGTGGACGACGAGCACGCCTGGTCGTTTCCCTCGGAGAGCGTCGTCGTAGGCAAGGTATCCCTGAAAAACTATGTCCCCGTGTTTGTATTCGACGCTCTCGGTTCTAAGGGCTCCATGAGCTGTCGTCGACCCGATCAGCAGCAAACCCATCAACATCAAGGCAATCCGCTTCATCTCCTCTCCCTCCTCATTCGTTCCACGGAACCCCGCTTGGTCCCTCGTTAAATGATTTCCTTCCCTCCGGGCGAGGTTCGGCTACCCTTGAAGAACGTAGCTGACCACCCGGTCTCCAACTTCCGAGGTGCTATAGCCCATCTTGCCGGCAGCAAGACTTTTTACATCGTGAGCCAAGACTTTCATCACGGCCTGTTCCACGCCTCTGGCCGCCTTCTCCTCGCCCAGAAACTCGAGCATCATCTGGAGGGCAGCGATGGCAGCCAAGGGGCTTACCACGCCCAATCCCGTGTACTTGGGTGTCGATCCGCCCATAGGTTCAAACATGGAGACCCCGTGAGGATTGATGTTGCCTCCAGCAGCGATTCCCAGCCCTCCCTGGGTGATGGCGGCAAGGTCGGTGATGATATCGCCAAACATGTTGTCCGTGACGATCACGTCAAACCATTCCGGGTTCTTCACCATCCACATGCAGGTGGCATCCACATGGGCGTACTCTGTAGCGATCTCAGGAAACGCCTTGGCCACCTCATAGAACGTTCTCTCCCACATATCGAAAGCATAGGTCAAGACATTGGTCTTTCCACAAAGGGTGACCTTCCGCTTCTTACTCCTCTTTTGGCAGCAATCGAAGGCGTAACGGATACAACGTTCCGCTCCCTTTCGCGTGTGAACCGCTTCCTGAATGGCCACCTCATCTGGGGTGCCCTTTCGCAGAAACCCACCGGCACCGATGTAAGCTCCCTCCGTATTCTCCCTGACGACAACATAGTCGATATCCTCGGGCCCCTTGTCTTTGAGAGGCGTTTCAACACCAGGATAAAGCTTGACGGGTCGAAGGTTCACGTAGAGATCGAGTTCGAAGCGGATCCTCAGCAGGATTCCCTTTTCGAGGATCCCGGGTTTCACATCAGGGTGACCGATGGCGCCAAGATAGATGGCATCCATCTTTCTGAGCTCGTCGAGGACGGAATCGGGTAGGGTTTCGCCCGTCTTCAGGTAACGCTCGCCTCCCAGGTCATAGTGGTGAAGATCGTAGCGAAAGCCAAACTTATTGGCCGCTGCTTCCAAAACCTTGAGTCCCTCTCGAACCACCTCCGGTCCTGTACCATCTCCTGGAATCACTGCAATCCGATACGCCATCGAGTCCTCCTTTTGCTAATCCTTTATGAATTGTGAACGATGAACCGTCAACTATAAACAATGAACCGTGAACGATGAACTGTAAACTGTGAACTGTGAACAATAAACTATGAACCATGAACCATGAACCATGAACCGTGAACCGTAAACCTTGAACTTTGAACGATAAACCATGAACCGTGAACGTTGAACCTTAACCCGGTTGGTTTTTTTTGAGGGCTTTTTGGGCGATGTCAGTCCGGTAATGGACCCCTTCCCATGAGATTTTTCTTACAGCTTGGTAGGTTCTTTCGATCGCTTCCCGGATATTCTCGCCCAGGCCTGTCACGCCCAAGACCCTTCCGCCATTCGTGACCACTTCGCCATCCTGAAGGGCCGTGCCTGCATGAAAGACGAAGAGATCCTCCATGCGGGCCACTTCGTCCAGCCCTTTGATGACCTTTCCCTTTTCGTAATCCCCCGGGTATCCCTTCGAAGCCATGACCACGCAGACCGACGGCCGAGGATCCCACTCGAGACGAAATCGCGAGAGACCGCCTCGGATGCAAGCCTCGAAGACAGGCACGATATCACTCTGGAGGCGCATGAAAATGGGTTGGGTCTCCGGATCGCCCAGACGGGCATTGAACTCCAGCACCTTGGGTTGGCCCTCGCTGATCATGAGACCAGCGTAAACGACGCCCCGATAGGGCCTGCCTTCTTTCTCCATTCCCTTGATCAAGGGTTGAAGGATCGTTTCCATGATCTTCCGATCGACCTCTTCGGTTACAACGGGCGCCGGCGAATAGGCTCCCATTCCCCCTGTATTCGGCCCTTCGTCTCCGTCGAAGACGGCCTTATGATCCTGGGAAGAGGCGAGGGGAAGAATGGTCTGGCCATCTGTCAGGGCGATGAAAGAGGCCTCTTCACCTGTCAGGTGTTCTTCGATCACAACCCTTTTGCCCGCATCCCCGAAGATCCGTTCAACCATCATTCTGTCGATCCAATGGATGGCCTCTTCGACGGTCTTACAGATCACGACGCCCTTGCCCGCTGCCAAGCCGTCGGCCTTCACCACAATGGGTGCGCCGCGTTGACGAACATAGACCCTGGCCTCTTCAGGGTCTTCAAAGACGGAATAGGCACCGGTAGGGATCTGGTATTTCTCCATCAAAGCCTTGGCAAAGGCCTTGCTTCCCTCGATCTCGGCTGCCCGCCTCCTCGGTCCAAAGATCGCGAGACCCGCCGACTCGAATCGATCGACAATGCCTCGGGTCAATGGATCCTCGGGCCCGACCACTGTCAAGTCGATCTTCTCCTTCAAAGCGAACTGAAGGAGGGCGTCGATCTCGTTCGGTTTAATGGCGACAATCTCGGCTTGTTTCGATATCCCCGCGTTGCCCGGAGCGCAGTAAACCTTCGAGACCCTGGGGCTCAGGCCGATTTTCCAAACCAGTGCGTGTTCCCTTCCTCCTCCCCCGACAACCAGTACCTTCATCCCTTCACCTCGTTCAGCGTGAAACCAAACTTTTCCTGACTTCAATCCTCATTCCCAAAGGGAAGGCCTCTTCTGCCTCTGTTTGCCTGTTCGCCCCGACCGGTTGGTTATCCCTGATGTTGCAAAAATCGCTTCACAAGGAGCCTCCCTGAGGTCACCAAAGAGGCACCGTTGCAACCTTTAGTGGCGAAAATGGCGCATGCCTGTGAAGACCATAGCCATATGGTGCTCGTTGGCAGCGGCAATGACCTCATCGTCCCGGATCGATCCGCCAGGCTGAATCACAGCTACGGCACCCGCTTCGGCGGCCGCATCGACGCCATCTCGAAACGGGAACATCGCATCGGAAGCCAGGACCGTTCCTTTCGTCGAAGATTGGGCCTTCATGACAGCCAAGCGGGTCGAATCCACCCGGCTCATCTGTCCGGCTCCAATTCCAATGGTGCGATCCTCCCGAACGAGGACGATGGCATTGGATTTGACATGTTTCGCCACTCTCCACCCAAAGGCCATGGCTTGAAGTTCCTGCTCAGTGGGTTTCCGCTTCGTCACCACTTTCCAATCCTTCATGGGAACCATACCCAGGTCGCGATCCTGAAGGAGAAGACCTCCGACGACCTTCTTCATATCGAAGCCTCCCCGAAGGAACGAACCGCTCAGAGGTGGCGATTTCAAAATGCGGAGGTCTTTTTTCGACTTCAGGATATCGAGGGCTTCTGGGGTGTAGCCGGGAGCGATGATCACCTCGAGAAAGATCTTTGCCATCTCCTCGGCTGTTTCCTGATCGACGGGTCGGTTAAATCCGACCACGCCTCCAAATGCCGATACGGGATCGCAGTCCCGTGCTTTGCGGTAAGCATCGGCGAGGCTCAGGGTCGAAGTGGCCACACCGCAGGGATTGTTGTGTTTGATAATGACTGCGGCGATCTCGCCAAACTCCTTCACCGTTTCGAAAGCGGAGTCCACATCGAGAAGGTTGTTGAATGAAAGCTCTTTACCCTGAAGCTGAACCGAGTTGGAGACGGAAGGTTCGGTTTGAAGGTATTCCCGATAGAAGGCCGCTTTCTGGTGGGGGTTTTCGCCATAACGGAGATCCTGGACCTTTTTCACTTGGAACGTGAAGGTCTCGGGGAAAGAGGCGACTTTATTTTCTCCCTCGATCTGCCCAAGGTAGTTGGAGATGGCACCGTCATAGCGGGCCGTATGTTGGTAGACCTTTTTCGCAAGGCGGAAATTGGTCTCGACCGAGACCTCCCCCTTCTCCTTCAGTTCCGCCAAAACCGCTTCGTAGTCGTTCGGATCGACAATGACCGTCACATCGGGATAGTTCTTGGCCGCGGCCCGAATCATCGTCGGCCCGCCGATATCGATGTTCTCAATGGCCTCCTCAAGGGTACAGCCCTCCCGTGCGACCGTCGACTCGAAAGGATAGAGGTTGACGGCCACCAGATCGATAGGAAGAATCCCATGTTCCTCCATCTTTTTCACATGCTCAGGTTTGGACCGCTGTGCCAGGAGTCCGCCGTGAACCTTCGGGTGAAGGGTCTTAACCCGACCGTCAAGCATCTCCGGAAAGCCCGTGTACTGGGAGATGTCGATAACCGCTATGCCTTGATCCCTTAACGTCCTGGCCGTACCTCCCGTTGAGAGGATCTCGACCCCGAGTTGAGCCAATCCCTTGGCGAAAGGGACAATCCCCGACTTGTCAGATACGCTCAAAATCGCCCGGCTGATCTTTCCCATAAACCCTCCTTCATTGGACTCCAATACTTTCACACTCCTGGCTCAAAGAAGCCAAGGTTTTAGAAACCTAAATCTTCTCCGATCAGGACAACAAGCATGTCCGTTGCCATGGGTTTCCGTTCGAGGATCAGGGTTCCCCTGCAAACCCGTTCGGGTGAGTCGCAATCCACACAGCGCCCTGTCTTCACACAGGGCGGATTGAGTCCGAACCTCTTGGCATTCATGGGCGCCACGATCTCTTTGATCCTTGCGATGGCCGCGGGCAGATCCGAAACGAGCTTGTTTCGACCGACGCAGAAGATCACCTCAGGGGGTCCAAAAGCCATGGCCGCGATTCGGTTGCAGAACCCGTCCACATTCACGAGCTCCCCTTTCAGGGTCACCGCGTTCGAACTGGTGAGAAAAAGATCGCAGCTCTGCTGGGCCCTTCTCACCTTCAAGGACTCTTCTTGAGTGAGCCCCTCCTGCCAATGGTCAAAAAGGATATTTCCCTGCTCCCTCAGTTTTTCGACGATTCCAAGCTCCCGGATGGTCAGGGATCCGCCTACACCCACGGTCTTGGATGGAGGGATTCGTTTGAGCACCTCTTCGCAAGCCTCTTTCCGAGTCGGAACCTGTAAAACGCTGAATCCATGCTTTTCGAGATTCTTCGCCGCTTCTTCGGCCCTGAGATGATCATGCCACTGTCTGATCCCGTTCATAATTCTCCTTCCTCAAAATCAACCCGTCCGTTGCATAACGGAGCCCTGGAGAGGACGCCCTGGATGCCTTGTCAAGGGGGTTCTGTTGACAGGTGAGCGGTTATCGCAGACTCCACAGGGGTGAAGTCGAGCAGAGGTAACGGAACTTGGTATTCAAACTCCTAAAGCTGCCCCTCCAAGCCCTCTCTGGCGTCCTCACCGAGGCCCTTTCAGCAGGATTCATTGAAACATTCGAATCAACAAATTCTTACTTTAAGGATAGCCATTTGTCAAATGGCGGCGAAGCGCCCCTGGAGGCGGGAAGGCCCCTTCACAAACTTGTGACCATAGCGCATTCTGGATTTTCATAGAGGTTGAAGGTCATAAAAGCAGTGAGATTCACTGCGGGGAGGACGAAGATGAAGTAAGGGTTCGCTGTGGAGAAGTCTGCAGAATCGGAGGCGCCCTACTTCTGATCAAGCCCGGCGTTTACACGGATCTTTTGGGCCTGGGCTTGGGCCTTCTGGCGCTGGTTCTTCAGATCCTGCGAAAACGGAGGCCCAAAGGTTTGGCTTGAGGGATTCTTACCCTGATGGCGCCAAAACTCCCGCCGACGAGGCCTCGACAGGGCGTCCTCTCAGGGGCATTGCTACGAAACTTGTGGTTTAGATTTCGCACCAATCGGCCATAAAGGCGGCAAGAACCTTTGTGGTCTGGAGGACGGAGTCGAGATCGACGTATTCGTTCGACGTGTGAAGGAGACCTCCCCGGGGGCCGAAGGTGAAGGAGGGCATAGCGAAATAAGGGCCAAAACGGGTGTCAAGGCCCGCATGGCTGGCGGCTATCTCCGGCGTAAAGGTGAGAACTTCGGAGGCCACTTTCTCGAATCGGCGGATGAGAGGGATTTCGGGGTCCTCGGTCCACGGCTTTGCGTCCCAACCGAACCATTCGATGACTGGTGGGTGCTCCTTAAGCCACGGGTCCTTGGCTACCACTTCCGAGACGGCTTCCTCGACCTCCCGACGCATGCTCTGTTCCGTTTCCTCGGGGAGATAAGAGATTCGCGCCTCGAGCTGCGCTGCGCCCGCAACGGTGGAGACCCAATCCCCGGCCTTGAAGGTTCCGATGTTGAGGTTGCACGAGCGACCGGAAGATGCTTCGAAAAAAGGGTTTCGGTGTCGTTTCGCCCTCTCCAGATCGAGTTCCATGAGGCGATCGTAGATCCTTGCGAGCTTGCCGATGGCATTCACACCCAGATGGGATTGGCCGGCGTGGGCTGTCTTACCGATGACTTTGACCCTGAAGTAACGGATGCCCGGATGGGCGGTGATGATTCGGAGATCGAAAGGTTCCGGGATGATCATGGCGTCGGCTTTATAGCCGGCCTGAAGGCAGGCAAGGGTGCCACCGCATCCGCCGGCCTCCTCTTCAATGACGCTTTGGAGCAGGACGGTGCCTTTCGGCTTCAGCCCAAGGATCAGCAGTGTTCTAAGGGCAAAGAAATTGGCCAAAAGGCCGCTTTTCATGTCAGCCGATCCCCGTCCATAGAGGCGACCACCCTCGATTTTTCCGCTCCAGGGGCCTCCCTCATACCAGGCCTCGAGGGGTTCGGGTGATACGACGTCAATGTGGCCGTTAAGGAGGAGCGATCGTCCGTTGCCCTTTCCGCGACAGATCCCAATGACATTGGGTCTCGATTCGTTGTATGGAAAACCGATCTCGAAATAAGCCGGGTGCTGAAGGAGGTCTTCTTTGCGAGGGACGAACTTCACAGCCTCAAGGCCCAACGTCTTGTAGAGGTTGAAGACCCATTCCTGGGCCCTTCCTTCCTCTCCCACCACGCTTGGAATCCGGACGAGCTCCTGGATCATTGCGAAGAGCTCATCGGCTGTTCGATCGATCTCACGAAGAATCTCTTCTTGGACGTGCCTGTCTTGAATCATCTTCCCTTTACGATAACGGCTTTATCAATATCCCAGATAGGCCCGCTTCACGTATTCGTTTTCGGCCAGTTCGTGGCCTGATCCCTGCAGGGTGATCTGCCCGTTTTCGAGGATGTAGCCCCGGGTGCACACCCCCAGGGCCCACTTCGCATTCTGTTCCACGAGAAGAAGGGTCAGGCCTCGTTCCTGGTAGAT
>Ga0123519_10007634_pt1 | contig 16680 bp, 9 predicted proteins | sample YelNatPaOPRAMG02_FD_87396 | JGI IMG/M metagenome (GOLD analysis project Ga0123519, IMG submission 87396) | Hot spring microbial communities from Yellowstone National Park - Yellowstone National Park OP-RAMG-02 (version 2) | ecosystem: Environmental > Aquatic > Thermal springs > Hot (42-90C) ... | reverse complement strand
TTGCAGCCGCATGGGAGGTAGAATCAGTTGGGCTTTCCCAGGGCAATGACCGCTTCGAGGTTAGCCTCGAGGCGCAAAACGATCAGGGCGAGAAATGGTCAAAAGCCCATGTGCTGACCCCAATCTCTGTTCTGCCTTTCGAGCCCTCGCTTGGCTATTCCTCGGCTGGGCTCGGAAGACCACCCTATTGGGGCGTGTTCGGCATGCAGTGGGACATCCCGCCAGGATGGAATGCAACCAGGGTTAGGGTCGTCTTCAGTTTCGATTCGCAAGACGGCTATTCTAATGGGTTCCGTGGCGTCCTCGTAGATCAGGTGCAGTTGACTGAGCTCGTCCCGCGCATTTGACGGTTCCCCAAAGCCTTACCTCCTTGGCCTAACAAAGAAGCTCGACCTATCAAAACTAGCCCTGCCCACATCAATCTTCTGGACATCGTTTACTGGCAGGTCTGCCAAAAACCTTGAAAGTCTTGTGAACTGATACCCCCAGCGTTTTGCCCTTCGTCTTGCCCATGACAGGAAAAGATAGTCCTTAGCCCTTGTCATGGCGACATAAAGTAGCCTTCTCTCCTCCTCGACCTCTCGCATCGTGCCTGCATTTGCATGAGGAAACAACTCCTCTTCGACTCCGCACACGACCACAAGGTCGAACTCCAGCCCCTTTGCCTGGTGCACGGTCATCAGATTTACTGCGTCCGCATCCTTTGCCTCCCCTGCATCCCTTGGTTCCATAAGCGAAACCTTGTCTAGATAGCTTGCGACAGTTACATCGCCCCCCCCTCGACCCTGCGCCTCCACGAACTCCTTCGCTGACAGCACAAGTTCGTTCACATTGCCAACCCTTTCCATAGCCTGTGCGCTCTGGTCTCTCTGCAAGAACTCGATATATCCTGTCCTCCTAAGCACCTCTTCCATCACTTCAAACACATCCTTTTCCCTTGCCATCTCGGCAATATCCATTATCATCTCGATAAAGCCCTTCACTGCCTTCTTTACCGACGGGCTTTCTTTGTCCGCAACCTGAGCAAGACATTGTAGCAAAGCCTCCCCACTACTTTCTTTCAGTTTTCTTGCCTTTGCAAGGGTTTTCGCGCCTATGCCCCTTGGGGGCACATCTATGATTCTTTCAAGGCTGAGCTCATCCAGTGGATTTACCGCAAGTCTCAGATATGCCAGAACATCCTTTATCTCTTTGCGCTGGAAGAATCTTATGCCCCCAACCACCCTGTATGGAATCCTATTTGCCCTCAGCGCCTCCTCGATTACTCTGGACTGAGCGTGAGTCCTATAAAACACTGCCATCTGGCTCAATGGCTTTTTTTGCGCCTGCCATGAAAGCGCCTGCATCGCCACGAACCATGCCTCCTCCCGCTCGTCATTAGCCTCGAACAGAAACACAGGAACCCCTTGCTCCCTTGTCGCCACAAGGTCTTTTGGGTGCCTTCGGCTGTTTCTGCTTATGACCTTCGTTGCAGAGCGCAATATGGGGGCAGTCGAACGATAGTTGTTTCTTAGCACCACAACTCCCGCATCGGGAAAGTCTTCACGAAACTCGAGCATGTTTTCTACCCTTGCGCCACGCCATGAATAGATGGACTGGTCATCGTCGCCAACAACGAACAGGTTTCTTTGGGGTCCGACCAAAAGTTTCAAAAGTTCATATTGGACAAGGTTCGTATCCTGAAACTCGTCCACGAGGATGTGCTCGAACTGGCTTTGCAACCCTTCTCTCACATCCTTGTTTTCCTTCAGAAGTTTCACTGCCAGACACAAAAGGTCGCCAAAGTCCATTGCATTCGCCTCTTTAAGCGTCCGCTGATAGCGCTCGAACACTTTTGCGAACTGTTCGTCCTGAACCTGCCTCTCCTCGGGGACTGTCAAAAACCCATCGTTCTTCAGCCCAGATATCATGTTTACGCACCGATACACGGATTCCTTTGAAAGATTCATATCATCGAGGGTCCTTTTGACCAGTTTTTCCTGGTCTTCGTCGTCAAAGATCACAAAGTCGCTTCTGTATCCAACCCTTTCGCTAAAACGCCTTAGAAACCTCAGGCAAATCGAATGGAATGTGCCCATCCATTGGGGCGCATCCTCCACGCCCAAAAGGTTTCGCACCCGCGAGCGCATCTCCTCTGCTGCCTTGTTCGTGAATGTCAGTGCCATTATCCATCTTGGCAAAACCGCCTTGTGCCTTATAAGATACGCGATCCTGTGGGCTATGGTTCTTGTCTTACCACTGCCTGCACCAGCCAGCACAAGCAATGGTCCCCGCTCCCACCTGACTGCCTTCAGTTGGTCTTCGTTCAAAGGTGAAAGGATAGGGTCTTCGTTTTCCATCATTGTTTATTCGACAGTCACGCTTTTGGCGAGGTTTCTTGGCTGGTCAACATCTGTGCCTCGCAGATCCGCCATGTGATAGGCGAACAACTGTAGTGGTATTGTTGTAACCACAGGAGCAAGTTCTTCAGGGCAATCTGGCACTGGGATGAAGGCATCGCACTTGGACAAGAACGCATTGTCACCCCCAGCACCAACCCCTATTACCCGCCCATTCCTTGCCTTCACCTCTTCAAGGTTTCCCATTGTTTTCTTATACCACGCCCCAAAAGGCGCAAGGATCACCGCAGGGAAGTTTTCATCGATCAGGGCGATAGGCCCATGCTTCATCTCGCCAGCAGAATAGCCTTCCGCATGGATATAGGCAATCTCTTTCATCTTCAGCGCCCCTTCAAGTGCTACAGGATGCAAGATCCCCCTTCCAAGATAAAGCATGTGCTCGACTTTTATGAACCTTCTTGCTATCTGTCTTATGTGTTCGGACAACTTCAAAGTTTCTTCCAGAAGCCCAGGCAACCTGAAAAGTGACTGCGCAAGCCTCCTCGCCTCGTCTTGAGCAAGCGTCCGTTTTGCCATCCCAAGCGCTATGGCGAACAAATACAGTGCCACAATCTGCGTGGTAAACGCCTTTGTCGAGGCAACGCTTATCTCGGGACCTGCATGTGTGTAAAAGACATAATCGCATTCACGGGCGATGCTAGATGCAACGGTGTTTGTTATCGCTAGCGATTTCACACCAGTTCCCTTAGCCTCCCTGCACGACCTCAGGGTATCCAGAGTTTCTCCAGACTGGCTTATCGCAACTACAAAATCATCCTTTGAAAGTAACGCGATCCTTGGGTCGAACTCGCCCCCAAGGTGGACTTCTACACGCATCTTTGCGATGCTCGCTATAAGGTAGCGACCAACAAGACCTGCGTGCCACGATGTCCCGCAGGCGATGATGTGCACCTTTCTTGTGTTTGCTAGAAGGTCTTTGGGAGGGGCTTCCTCGCCAAGGACGACCACATCACTGTCAAGCACCACCCGCCCTCTAAGGCTATCTATCACAGCCCTTGGCTGTTCGAATATCTCTTTTAGCATGAAGTGCTTGAACCCGCCTTTTTCAGCCATTGCAGGGCTCAGGTTCACCTTGATGGCTTTCTTTTGCTTTTCAGCGCCACTTGCAATGTCGAAAACCTTTAGCGCATCATGACTAACCAAAGCCATCTCGAGGTCATCTAGTGCAACAATGTCCTGGGTGAAGTCCAGAATAGCGGGGATGTCAGACGCCACAACATTTTCCCCATCGCCTAACCCAACTATGAGCGGGGATTGATAGCGAGCCACAACCATCGTGCCTTCCAAGTCCTTGAAAAGCACCGCAATCGCATAAGACCCATGCACTTTTGATAGCGCCTCCCTTGTAGCCTCGACAGGGTCTTTTGTCTTTTGATATGCCTCGTCAATCAGGTGGCAAAGGACTTCAGTATCGGTTTCTGACAAAAAGCGCCTCCCCTTTGCAACCAGGTCCCGTTTCAAATCAACATAGTTTTCTATGATCCCATTATGCACAAGCACAACCGCCCCGCTTTGATGCGGGTGCGCATTCTCTTCGCTCGGACGCCCGTGAGTTGCCCATCTTGTGTGACCTATCCCAACCAACCCCTCGACATTTGCAGACATAAGCGCCTGCTCGAGGTTTCGAATCTTACCTTTTGCCCTTACCACCCTGAACTCCCCCCTGTCCAGCACCGCTATCCCAGCGCTATCATACCCCCGATATTCGAGCCTTTTGAGCGCCCCCAAGATGAGCGGTGCGCACTGCCTTTTCCCCACATATCCAACTATCCCGCACATAAGCCCTCCTTATTCGTAAAGCATGACAAACCACCCGTTTTCATTTTTCAATTTCAACCTCATCCTGAACCTCTTTTCCACGGAATCTTCCACAAGCCTGAAGGAAACCTGAGCCCATGCCTTGTCTTTCTTGCGCCTAACCTTCACCCCTATAACCTTTGCTTTCCTTATTATCTCAAAAGTCCTGTTATGCTGGGCAAAAGAGCGCTTCACCAGAAACTCAAAAAACCTCTCCTTTGAAACGCTTCTAAGGTCTTCCAGCGACGCTACACCGAGCGCCCGCAAGATTTCTTGTCTGAAACCCTCGTTCATGCCAGCTTTCTGAATGGCGCTTTGCTTTAGCTCTATAAGATTTTGTGGATACACATACTGCCCTGCAGCCAAAAATGTTTCGCCTTGCAGATTCCCCACATATTCTCTGGCAACAAACTCGATTGCCTCTGCCTCTGGGTCATAGTTCAGGATGATGCTTCCGACCACAGCCAAAATCAGTAGCAAGGCAAAGATCAAGTATTCCCATCTCTTTCCTTCCCTTATGCTTGCCACCGCCTACCTCAATCAAGTTCTATCTTCTTCGAGCCTGTGTCTTTTATATCTTCCTGCACTTTTGGCGCCGAAGGCTTGGGTGCCATCTCGGTTACCTGTCTTTCCTGCGTCTCACGCTGTTGCTGCGCCCTTTCCGCTCGAGGCTGTGGAAGGTCTGGCGAAGGCGCTTGCCTTTCTGGCATCCTTGTGTGGCGAAGCACATAGCCTGTCACAAAGGCATGAAGCGCACGGGCAAGCCTTGTGTGGTCAAAGTTTGCAAGGAAGTTCCACATCTCGCCCACAAAGTCCACTGGTTTGGCGATTGCCTCAGAAAGTTTCGCTTCGTCTGCACTAATCCTTGCCAAAGAACAATCCACAAACCTTGCACCTTCAAGTAGAGCCTCTTCGAGGTTCACATCGTCCAGCAGGCAACGCACGAACAAAGCCCCTGAAAGGTTTGCCCGTCTAAGGTCAGCGCCAGAAAGGTCACACTCGACAAAAAGCGCCCTTTGAAGCGAAGCCATCGAAAGAACTGCGTTCCCAAGCCTTTTGTCCAAAAACTTGCTTCTGATTATCGTTGCATCACTGAATTTTACCCCATAAAGCGAAGATGTATCGAATGTGCACGCGACGATCTCTGCACCATCCATGTTGGCATTGCTAAGCGTAACATCCTGAAACTGGACGCCCATGAGTTCACAATGAGGGAGCGCAATCTCCATCGCCTCGGAAAGTTTGACGATGGTATCTTCCATCGTGATACCTGAAAACACAGCGCCCCTCAGATGGCAGCCACTGAAAAGGCAGTTTTGAAAGGATGCACCCTGTGCCTTAGCGCCTCCAAAAAAGACCTCGACGAACTCGCACGACTGAAACCTCTTTCGGTCCAAAGGATGCAAAGTCATGTCAAGGCGCCTTATAGAGACATTTTGCACAAGAACGCCCTTCAAAAGGCTTTCAAGTTCCAGCGCACCCTCGACCTTTTGCATAGCGACCCTTTATTACAAAAGAAAGATAATCACAGCTCTTGCCCGCCCATACTCCAAAAGCGAGGCACACACCTCGACATCTAGATAAGCACAAAAACCTTTCAATGTCAAAATCTTATCCAAAATTCTTCACCCAACTTTCAGCCCAGAACTCCGGATGTAAAGATTCTTGTTCCTTACGAATGGCTTACGAGAAATAAGAATCGAACTTCTCTCCCGGCAGTTCGCAGTGCCCTCTTTATCGCTATGCAACCTTCTTTGAAAGGGCTGAACTGTTCCCCCAAACCTTGTTCTGGATGAACATAAGCGAGTCCTCGACCTGATCCACCAATATCAAGCCAAAATCGCCAGGCTCAAGCCTTTCTAGTCCCTCTTCGATCGCCTTGAACTCGCCTTTTACCTCTACAAGACGCCCTTTCCACTGCCTGCTTAGAAGCCCTTGCTTCATGATGTTCACAACCTCGCCTTCAGGCCTTCCACGATTGCACTTATCCTCGTAAAGGACGACCTCATCGAAGACCTCGCTCAGTATCTCTGTTTGTTTGCGCAAGTCTTCGTCCCTCCTGTCGCCTGCCCCGCTTATCACCACAACCCTTTTTCTGGCAGGCAGATGATTGACTGCCTGCACAAGCGCCTCGATTGCGTCTGGATTGTGCCCATAGTCTGCAATCACAGTCGCACCATTGTAATCGAATACATTGAATCGCCCTGGCACAATAGACGCATCAGGTTTAAAAGACGCAAGACCTTGCATAAGGATCGAAGGTTCAATGCCCAGCGCTATCCCAGCGCCTATCGCGGACATGACATTCTGCATTTCAAAAGGCACCCTTCCTCCAAGGGCAATCGGTATGTGCTCCAAAGGAAAGACCAGCTCCACATTGCCCCGCTTCGCCACAATGCTGTCCTGAGCAACGAAAATAGCAAGGTCCCCGCGCCGGGTCGCGTCCTGAATAAACTTGTTTTCTTTAGAAAAACTGAAAAAGATAACCTTGCCCTTGCAATGCCCCGCCATCTCTGCTGAAAGTGGGTCGTCCGCATTCAAGACGGCAAAACCCCAAGGGGCTACCGCCTCCACCACTACCCTTTTCACCCGTGCGATCTCCTCGACCGTATGGATATGAGCCATTCCAAGATGGTCTCCCCTCCCAATGTTCGTCACCACTCCTACATCGCAATAATCGAATCCCAGTCCCTCGCGCACAATACCACCCCTTGCGCATTCAAGGACCGCTGCTTCAACCATAGGGTTCATCAATATCCTTCTAGCGCTCTTTGGACCGCTACAATCCCCTGCCTCGATGCGCTTTCCACCCACATAAACCCCATCGGAACAGGTCATGCCAACACGCTTCCCGCAAAGCGCAAGAAAATGGGCAATCAACCTTACGGTCGTGGTCTTGCCGTTTGTCCCTGTAACTGCAACCAAAGGTATTCGACCATTGTCATCAGGCGCAAAGAGGGTTGAAACTATTGCCTCGCCAACAGGTCTTGGGGTCCCGATCGCTGGCTCCAGGTGCATCCTTAGCCCTGGCGCTGCGTTCACCTCGAGCAAAGCACCACTCTGTTCGCCAAGCGGTCTTGCGATGTCTTTGCACACTATATCAATCCCGCACACATCAAGCCCTATGACTTGCGCAGCAAGAAATGCAAGCCTCCTTGTTTCTTCGTGCACCGCATCTGTCACATCCACTGCCATGCCACCAGTGCTCAGGTTTGCATTGTTGCGAAGCAACACCTTTTGTCCTTTTTGTGGGACGCTATCTATGCTCAAGCCCTGCTTTGCAAGCGTTGCCACCGCCACATCGTCAAGTTTCACCTTTGACAGCACAGTTGCATGACCATCGCTTCTTCTGGGGTCAGAGTTCAGTTCTTCCACGAGCTCTTTGACCGTGCGAACCCCATCTCCAATCACGGTGGGCGGGACACGCATCGCAGCAGCAACGACTTCTTTGCCTACCACAAGTAGCCTGTAATCATTGCCTATGACCTGCCTCTCGACAATGACTTCTTTCCCAAACTTTGACGCCAGATCGTAAGCCATCATCACTTCTTCTGCGCCCCTGACGCCCACCGACACCCCTTTCCCTTGATTCCCGTATCTTGGCTTTACAACCACATCACATCCAAGCGCTTGCGCCTTTTCCCACGCCTCTTCCCTCGATTTCACCACAAAACCTTCAGGCACAGGCGCGCCAACTGCAAAGCACAGGCGCTTGGTAAGTTCCTTGTCCTGCGCTATTGCCTCGCCGACCGCAGAAGTCCTGAATGTCTCGGACGCCCATATACGCTTTTGTTTTGCCCCATATCCAAGTTGCACCAAACTTCCTTCATTCAAGCGGATATGAGGGATCATGCGCCTTTTGGCTGCCTCGACAATCGAGCCAGTGCTTGGTCCGAACTTCTCGTCAAGGAACACTGCCCTCACCTTTTCGATCATAGGTCGCACATCTGGTTCTTTCCCCTGAAGCACACCCGCAACAAGGTCGAATGCAGACGAGACCGCCTCCTTTCCTGCGCCTTCCACCTCGTATTCCGTAACGACAAGCCATATGCCTTCTTCCTTCACGAAGTTCGCACAACCATTGTTTACATGCGACCCCGCTTCAATCTGGAGGGCAAGGGCAACATGGCTTATCCCTTCTGCAACCGAGGCAGGTATGCCAAAACGGGACAAAGACGGGATGTGTGGCAAAAGGGCTAAGTGAACTTTTTCCCCCGAGTCCTCCTCTCCCTCTAAACTAACCTCTGCTTCGACCGCACAAAACCTTCCCCATCTGTTAGGACCTCTAAGCGCCCTAACCTTTCCAATCTTCATATTCTTACTCCAAAAGAGCCTAAATAGCCATCAGGCTGTTCAAAGAACAAACGAACTGTTCTTCTTATTCCCGACATAGAACAGTTTGCAAGCAAAGCCCCAGCGACAAAAGCCAGAACTGCCTCTACCACATCTTTGTTTTTCAAGTCAGGCAGGTTATCAACGCAAGTCTCGGGCGCATCCTTTTTATGGTCGCGATAAAGAATGCGCCCTTTGTCCAGCCACACTGACGATTGAATACGGGCCGATTGGGTAAAAGAAAAGCCATCAATTGGGCTTGTAGAGCACATACAAAGACCGCACCCTGCAATCTCCTCGAGGTCGTTTACGAAAGGGTCGTCAGCAAACAAGACAGCGTGCCCATCCTTTTCAACGAAATCCACCGCGCACCTATACACAGCCAGAGGCTTCGTCAGGATGCCCAAATGCCTTTCAAACCCTGTTGTATTTGCACTTTTCAAAAGCACCGCGACCTTGCATTTATCAAAGCCAAGCCCCTCGTTCAAAAGCGACTGCAAAGAAACCTCCATAACGCACGCATCGAGCGACGGGTTCAAAAGCAATCTGCGACACCCATCGAAGTTGTCGCTTCTTTGCCGAGATACAAACTTGCCATCAATGACAACCCCGCCTTTGAACGAAAGCCCTACCTTGAAGCCGTCCTCCGCCAGTGCATTCATTATCAACCAGGAAGCCAAATCCGTGCGTCCATCCCCCATCACAAAGACAATGGGGACCCTTCCATTGTCCCCATTCGGAAAAAGGTGCGATAAGATTGCGTCTTCAACAGGCTGTCTTTCGCCATTTCGGGGCAAAAGGTGGCAGTGAAGCCCTGGGCTCGAGTTTATTTCTACAATCGCCCCGCCCTGCTCCTCTAAGGGGGTCGCAATGTCTTTGCACACAATGTCAACGCCCGCTATGTCAAGCCCAACAACCTTTACCGCCTCCACACAAATCCTGGCTGTCTCGGGGTGCATATCCTTCGTAACATCGTCCGCTAAGTTCCCGTGCCTGCTTATCAAGACCTTGCGCCCTGCCTCAGGGACACTATCCAATGTCAAACCCTGCCTTTTCAGTTCAAGGCGCATCTCGCTGTCCTCGGTCACCTTGTTCAAAGGCGTGTTTTCATCTTCGCTTCTGCGAGGGTCGGTGTTGATTTGCGTCTCAATCAAAGACCGCACAGACTGAACCCCATCCCCCACCACATAAAGATGTTCCCCCCTGCAGACAGAAACCACCTTGTCGCCAACGACCAGAACCCTGTGTTCCTCGCCTTCAATAAACTGTTCGACCATAACCGCGCTTCCCTCTGACAGGGCGACATCGAACGCAATCTTCGCCTCTTTTTCGGTGGATACCGCAGGAAAAACCCCCCTCCCGTGATTTCCATCTCTTGGCTTTATGGTTGCCTTGCCACCAAACTCGAGCACCTGCGCCCAAGCCTCTGATGCATCCTTTACCACAACCCCTTCAGCCACAGGATACCCGCATGTTTTCAATAGCATCCTTGTAAGTTGTTTGTCTTTCGCTACCTCGGCGCCAATAGCACTGGTCGCATCAGTTTCCCCTGCCCAGACCCGCCTTTGCTTCGAGGCGAAGCCGAGCTGGAGCAAACTCCCCTCCCCTAGCCTGAGCACAGGGATTCCCCTCTTCTCTGCCTCTCTCATGAGCGCCTTAGAACTCATCCCAAGCCCCACACGCCCATAAATCTCCTTCAGTTCAACGACCGCTGAGCGAACATCGAAATCTTTCCCTTCTATTGCGTGCATCAAAAGTTGAAAGGCGTGATCAAGTGCCCGCAAGCCAAGTTCCTCGCACTCGAACCTTGCCACGACAAAATACACGCCCGAGATGTTTGTCTCCCTCGTCTTTCCAAAACCGACCTCAGAGCCAGCGAGGTTTTGAAGCTCGATCCACAGATGTTCCAGTATGTGCCCGCAATAAGTGCCATCCTTCAGGCGCAAGAAAAAGCCACCACGCACGCCCTCGCTACAACGATGCTCAATAAGGCTCGGAAGCCACGAAGCCAGTCTATCGTTCAGCCCAGGGACTTCGTTCGATGGCTTGTCCTTCAAGTCTTCGAGGTCAACGAGCGCCTCTATCACGGGGCGCCGCGACCATATGTTCGGTCCACGAAGGACCGTAGTGGTCAAGATGCGCATAACATTGTCTGGTCTGTCCGCATGGCAAAAGTGCCCGGACATCCCAGTAGGACGCAACTATACAAAAAAACGGTTTTTTTGTAAACTCCAGCGTTGTTTTTCGAGGCAGGTCTGCCTTGGAAAGAAACCATTCGAATCGTTGGTTAGACATTCTAAACCGCTTCCTGGAACAAGGCGAGAATGTAAGGGCTTTTGCGCACATAGACCTGAATGAAGATTTGTGCTTGCAGGATGGCCTTTTGGCACTTACTGACCGCAGGTTCATCTATCTTTCTTCCTTGTCTGGTGCAACAGAGCCAGTGTCTATCCCGCTTTCCATGGTTTCCGAGGTTTTGGCACACGACAGGAATGGTCTTGGCACTTTTGACATCATTGGTAGCGACAGGCTTTTGCTGAGGCTAAACTACACTTCGAGCCGAGCAAGCGAGATAAGCATGTTGATGCGCGCCTTCAACGGCGCTTTTGCGTGCGACATGCCGTGCGAAGAAACACAGGAAGAGACAGAAGAAAAGCCAAGTCTTTCCGTGTTACTAAGGCTTTTAGGCTTCCTAAGACCGCATTTAGCCTATGTCGCACTTGGCGCTTTGCTGACACTTTCCACTACGCTTGTAAGCCTTTTGCCACCCCTGCTTACATGGCCACTGGTTGACGAGATACTTGCCCCTTATCAAGAGCAGTTCACACAGTCGCAAGAAAAGATTTCGCCTGAAGAAATAAAGGCGGAGGCAAAGGAAAGGTTCATGCGGGTCCCTCTTTATCTTGGTGGCATGCTCTTGGCAGCCTTCGTCGCGTGGGCACTATCGTGGGCTCAAGGATATGTGCTGGCAAGGCTATCTGAAAGGGTCGGAGCATCTTTGCGTGTGATGGCTCTGGCTAAACTGCAAGAGGTGTCGCTGTCCTACTTCACCAGAAAACGCACAGGAGACTTGGTGTCCCGTATCTCATCCGACACTGACCGCATCACCTACTTCCTTTCCGACACATTCATGGACTTTGTGACAGATGTCCTGATGCTCATCGCCACGATCGTGACCCTGTTCGCAGTTGAGCCATATCTTGGGCTTGTTGCACTTTTGTCCTTCCCGATGGTTGCAGGGCTCACACTTTACACCCGCAACAGGTTGCAAGACAGCCTGCTGTCTGGCTACAGGGCATGGTCGTATATGACAAGTGTGCTTCAGGATGTCATAAGCGGAATAAGGGTTGTCAAGGCTTTTGCTCAAGAGGAACGCGAGGCGAAGAGGTTCAAGGCAGCGAACGACGCGGTAGTGCGAGCGAACGACAAGGTGAACAAACTGTGGACATTCTTCTGGCCAACGGTGGTGGGTCTGAATCAGGTTGGGCTTATTGTCGCATGGGGTTGTGGAGCGCTGCTGGTCTATGAACAGAAGATCACTCTGGGCGTTTTGACCGCGTTCATCGCTTATATCACTAGGTTTTTTGGGCGCGTCGAATCAATGACTAGGATGACGGGAGCACTCGAAAGGGCGGCGTGCAGTGCAAAAAGGGTCTTCGAGATACTGGATCAGCCCGTAGATGTTGCTCAGCCGAAAAGCCCTATAAAGGTCGAAAGGTTGAAGGGTCACATCGTATTCAAAGATGTGAGCTTTCGATATGGAACAAGGCTCGTGCTTGACAGGATAAATCTGGAAATAAGACCTGGCGAGGTCATTGGGATTGTTGGACCCACAGGTGCTGGGAAAAGCACAATCATTGACCTTTTATTGCGCTTTTATGACCCCACTGAAGGCGAGATACTGGTTGATGGACTCAATATCGCCATGTACGACATCGCAAGTTATAGAAGGAACTTTGGGCTTGTCCAGCAAGAGAACTTCTTGTTCTTTGGGACAGTTGCGCAAAACATAGCGTATGCAAGACCGTCCGCGACAAGGCGGGAAATTGTGCAGGCTGCAAAGGCGGCGAAGGCTCACGAGTTTATTTTGGGAATGCCTGACGGCTATGATTCCCTTGTTGCGGAAAGGGGGCAGACCCTGTCTGGTGGGGAAAGACAAAGGATCGCAATTGCCCGTGCGATTATAGCAGACCCAAGCATCCTTGTTCTGGACGAGGCGACTTCTTCTGTTGACAACCAGACAGAGAGGCAGATTCAGGAGGCTTTGGAATCCCTGGTCAAGGGGAGAACCACGCTTGCGGTTGCACACAGGCTTTCCACGGTGCGAGATGCGGACCGCATCATCGTAATCGATCAAGGGCGGATTGTCGAGATGGGGAAACACGAGGAACTCTTGCGTTTGGGCGGGCTTTACGCAACTTTGTGGAAGGCGCAGGAAGGGAATGAACCGAGAAACGGCGGTCATCATGACATGGAGTTGGGCATCAAGGGGAAGGTTGTGAAGTATGGCACAGTTTGACAAGGAAGAGGTTGGCCTTAGCTACGACGAGAAAGGGAGGCTAGTGCTAACTCTGGGTGCGAATCGGACTTTTGCGGGTGTTGTGCCTGTTCGCTGTTTTCCCTTAAGCGCACCTTCCGAGTGGATCTCCTTTGTGGATGAAAATGGGCAAGAAGTGTTTCTGCTTGAAACACTGGAAGACCTTAAAGAAGACGCAAGGAAGCTCATTGTCGAAGACCTAAAAAGGCGGGAGTTCCTGCCAAGGATAACCAGGATTTTTAGAATAGAGCCCTCGTCTGAACCATCCCTTTGGGTCGTCGAAACTGACAAGGGTAAAATGGAGTTTGTTTTGAGCACAGAAGACGATGTTCGTCAGATTGACCAGAAAACATTGCTTATTACCGACTCCAAAGGGATGAGGTTCATCATCAGGGATGCAGACAAACTAGACAGGAAAAGCAAGAAGGCTATCAGAAGGTTTCTTTGAAATGGAGAGGATAGATATGATAGTTGATCTAAGAAGCGACACTGTGACAAAGCCAACCATCGGGATGCGCAAGGCAATGATGGAGGCAGAGGTCGGAGACGATGTCTATGGCGAAGATCCCACTGTTCGAGCGCTCGAAGAAAAGGCAAAGGCTATAACGGGTAAAGAGGCAGCGGTGTTTGTGTGCAGCGGGACGATGGCAAATCAGCTTGCCATAAGGACAAGGTGTGCGCCTGGGGACGAGGTCTTGATGCACGAACTTTCGCACCCGTTTCTTTATGAAGGGGGGGCATGTGCGGTCTTTTCTGGGGCAACGATAAGACCGTTGAAGGGGGAAAAAGGGCTTATTGACCCCAAAAGCCTGAAAGAGGCGATAAGACCATATAAGCGATACATGCCACGACAAAGGCTTGTGTGTCTGGAAAACACCCACAACAGGGGCGGGGGAAGCGTGTGGCCGCTTTCACTGGTGCAGGAGGTGACGGCGATTGCAAAAGAGGCGGGTCTTCAGACCCACATGGACGGCGCTAGGATATTCAATGCCTCGATAGCATCTGGCGTGCCAGTTGCAGAATATGCCAAGTATGTTGACACGATCTCTTTTTGCCTTTCAAAAGGGCTTGGGGCACCAATAGGAAGCGTGCTGTGCGGAACACAGGACATTATCGAGGATGCGAGGAGGTTCAGGCACCAGATGGGAGGTGCATGGAGACAGGCTGGAGTGCTTGCTGCGTGTGGGCTTTATGCCCTTGACCACCACATCGAGAGGCTAAAAGAAGACCACGAAAGGGCAAAAACGATTGCACAAGTGCTTGAAAAGTCTGGGCTATGGCGTGTTCTTTCAAAGGTGGAAACTAATATCATCCTTTTTGCGCCCACATTTTGCTCTCCTCTGGAGGCACAAAAACTCCTTGCTCAGAAGGGTGTGCTTGTGGGCGTTCTTGACCAAAACACCATGCGAGCAGTGACTCATCTTGACATTGACGATGCGAAACTTGAATATGCATTGTCTGTCTTTTCGGGGGCTAAGGATGCGAGAGAGAATATGTAACGAGCAAAAGAACCTAAAAAGATGCACCTGCACTTACGAGCCATGCCCAAGAAAGGGCTATTGCTGTGATTGCCTTGAATATCATTGGAGAAGGAAGGAGTTGCCCGGATGCCTTTTCCCACCAGAGGCTGAGAGGACATACGACAGGTCGCTTAGTGCATTCATTTCAGCGTGGCGAAAACATGGTTATTAGCGCTTTTTGTGTAGCGAGGAAAGCAGTAGTCTAGGATATCTGTGGTTGACCGACTTATTACCAGATATATCTCGCTTGTAGTTAGAAAGCCGTTCGTATTTGCTGGAATAGGACTCATTTTTCTGGTTGTTTTCACCTATTTCGGCGTTCAACTGGACATAAGAAGCGATTTTGCTGAGCTTTTGCCTACTTCTGCGCCGTCCGTTCAACATTTAGACGAACTAAGGCATCGTGTTGCGTCGCATCAGTCCTTGACTGTTGCAATAGAATGCCCCGATTTAGACGCTTCTAAAAGGTTTGCGGTTGCTCTGGTTCAGGAGCTCGAAAAACTGCCGAAGGATCGCATTAGATACATTGATTGGAACACGAACCAACTTACTGACTTCTACAAGCGATATAAGTGGCTTTTTGCTGACTTAAAAGACCTTGAAGATTTCAGGGACAGGCTCAAGAAACGGATCGAAGAAGAAACCGAGGCAGCAGTGATCGAGCAACTGGACGAGGAGGAAGCGCCAAAGAAGACGGATTTGCGCATTGATGAGTTGAAAGCAAAATACGACAAGAAGGTCAAAGAGCAAGACAGGTATCCTGATGGTTTCTTCGTTACGCCTGACAGAAGTTTGCTTGCGATCTTTTTGCGCCCCCCCTCCACACTGAATACTTATGAAGATTCAAAACGGCTTGTCGCTGAGGTTTGGGAGGTTGTTCACAAGGTCGATCCAAAGAAGTTTCACCCACAGATGAAAGTCGGATTCACAGGGGAGGTGCAGACTGGAATCGAGGAAAGGGAGGCGCTTGCTTCTGATGCCAGATTCATAGGTTTTCTGGCTGTGTTTCTTGTCCTCCTTTCTATCATGGTGTTCTTCGTAAGCGTGCGCTCAGTCCTTGTCGTGGGCTTCCCCATGCTCATTGGTCTTGCAACCGCATTTACTGTGGCACATTTTGCTGTTGGTTACTTGAACTCTGCCACCGCTTTTCTAACATCCATCATCGCAGGGAACGGCATCAACACGATGATCATCGTGGGAGCCAGGTTTTACGAGGAAATCAGGACGGCCGGACCGAAAGGGTTGGCGGTTGCGCTCGAGACCGCCATAAAAGCAACCATGACTTCAACCTTAGTTGCCGATTTGACATCTGCCTTAGCCTACGCATCCCTTATGTTTGCAGGGTTCAGGGGGTTTAGCCAGTTCGGGGTCATCGGGGGGGTTGGGATGGTTTCGTGCTGGCTTTACTCATTCATCTTTGGACCTGCGGTTATAGCCGCACTGCATACGATAAGACCTCTGGGGCTTAGAAAAGCAGGAAGCCCATCGAAGTTTGCAGGCAGTGCTGCCCGCTTAGTTGCGAACCGCCCGAAAATTTTCGTATTCGGGGCGGTCGTGCTTTCCATAGTGTCTGTGATAGCACTCGTAAAATATGTGCAAGACCCCTTCGAGTACGACTTTCACAAGTTGCGAAACCGAGAGACGCAGGAGCGAGGGTCGTCCAAGCTTTCTGGCAGGGTTGATCATATCTTCGATGTACCGTCAACCCCCACGCCGATCATTGCGGAATCGGTCGAGCAGGCAAAACGAATAAAGGAACGGATCATGAATGATCCACAGCGCATTGGCATCATTCAGGAGGTCAAAACCATTCACGATTACATCCCGTCAGATCAAGAAAAGAAACTTGAGGTTCTGGCAGAGATAAGGGCACTGATAGACAAGAAGATCGATTTTTTGAGCGAGGAAGAGCAGAGGCAGGTCCTTGAGTATCGTCCACCTGAATATCTGAGGGTAGTTACCTTCGATGACCTGCCCGAGCCTGTGAAACGCCCATTTGTCGAGATCGACGGCACTGTGGGACGCATTCTTTATGCCTATCACGAGAATGTGCATAGCATACTGGATGGGCGGTTTTTGCTGAAATATGCAAACT
>Ga0123519_10007632_pt1 | contig 16683 bp, 17 predicted proteins | sample YelNatPaOPRAMG02_FD_87396 | JGI IMG/M metagenome (GOLD analysis project Ga0123519, IMG submission 87396) | Hot spring microbial communities from Yellowstone National Park - Yellowstone National Park OP-RAMG-02 (version 2) | ecosystem: Environmental > Aquatic > Thermal springs > Hot (42-90C) ... | reverse complement strand
GAGGAGTTTCAGGAAATCTCTGCATGAACTTGCGAACAAATCGTCGACGGACAAGGTTCTATCTGATTAGTCGTGAATCGGGCACCACCGATTGCTCCGCGAACCAGTTGCCTTCAAATGAAAAAATCGAAAGCTTGAAGCGTGCATGATGGGAGCATGCTACACGTTGGCTTATGTGAAGCATGGCGAATTGTGCACATGCATTGAATCATGATGTCCGTCATTTTACGCGGCATCGTTCGAGTGCGTCGCAAATCATCTCGATTCCGATGACGGACCCGATTTCAGCAGCAGCGTCTCGAAGGAGCCTCTCTGGATACACGACCGTGAATCCGCAAAATACGCATGCGTTCGTATGCAGTCATTGCTGCGCTCTGCATGTCGACGCTGTCCATCTACAAAATAACGTTTCAAACATCGACATGCCGGAACAGGGCAGCCAGTTCAGCGCTCCATTGCCATCCGACACGCGTCCCGTACATCCTTACCTGTCAATGCTATGCCACGAATGCGCTTTTGTATCCATGAGCCGAAACAGCTCTGTGTTTTTACTTGCCTGCTAGTGTGCTTGCCTGCCCGCATCCAAGAGGAGGCGCGTTCAGTGCGCGAAGCGCATCCTGAAAATATTGGAATAAATCGTCCATAATTGGACAGGCCATCATTGGGGTTCGATGGCGACGCCTCCCGGCCGCTGGTTGCGCCCGCCAGGATTGGATGCTTTGGACGCCTGGCACAGCGTACGGGAGAGGCACGGCTAGACGTGCTTGCAGGTTTGCGGGTACCTTACGGGTTCTTTTTTGAAAAATCGGAAAGGACAGGTCGCGTTCTGAACACCATCGGTTTGTTGCGGTTCAAAGCGCTGCCACAGAACGCCGAGCAGCAGCTCCGCGCGCTCCATGGGCTGTTTTGTGTCGCGCGAGCAACCAGTGCAGCGACCTCAGGAGGATACGAAAACGAGTGATGTCACTCCTCTGGGAAAAGCTGTCCTTGCGAATGACCCGCGACAAATCCGGAAAATCCTAACAACAACGGGAAACGGTGTTGACGTCAACGAGCCGGTGAACGCGTCGGGAGCGACTGCCCTGATTCTCGCGATCTACGAGAACAAAAGCCTTGAAGTTATTCGGGAACTTGTGCGCACTCCAGGCATTGATCTGAGCCGCACCACACCTCAGGGATTTTTTGCACTAAGTTTTGCGGCAGAATACCGGGATGTGAATGTTGTTCGCCTCCTGCTCGAAGCGGGTGCAGACGTCAATCAACAATCGGATGCTTCTGGCTGGACTGCGCTCATACGCGCGATGCGGCACAACCGGGATCGTGAAGAGGCGCTCCGCATTACTCGTCTCTTGGTCAAAACGCCTGGCATCGATATCCATCGCCAGGATGCGTCCGGGTGGACTGCGCTCCATCATGCAGCACGCTACCTCCCGGTGGAGTTCAGTCGAATTCTCGTCTACGAAGGGCACGCGGACGTGAATCATGGCAAAACGGATGGCTGGACGCCGCTCATGCTAGCAACCGGAAGCAATGAGTGCGATGACGTTTTAGAAACTGTGCAGTTATTGGCGACTGCGCCCGGTGCAGACCTAGAGCGACGGACCTCGGAAGACGAGGCCACGGCATTGATGTTGGCAGCCTCGATCCGTGATGCGCCTATAGTGCGCGTACTTGTCGACGCTGGCGCCCGCGTGGATGCCGTCGACAGCAACGGCTGGGCAGCGATCCATCACTGTTTGCGGTACAGTGAACTACCCGATGTTTCCGAGATTGTGCGGGTGCTCCTGAGCGCGCCGCACGCCGATGTTGACCAGAGCGACCGGGAAGGCTGGACACCGCTCATGTACGCAGCGCGCTATCGAACAAGCGCAGAAGTCAGAGTCATCGCTGTCGAGTTTCGGGCTTCGGTGCAGAAGACCACGAATCAAGGGAGCACTGCCTTGTCGATGGCAGTGCGCCACTCAACGGATGCAGCCCGCTGTGTCGAAATTTTGATCTCGGAACCGGTGTGTCACCCGACCACGGTGCAGGATGCATTGGGATGGACCCCACTGATCACCGCTGTTCGTTATGCGTCCGACATACGCGTGATTGAGCTCCTGGCTCGCGCAAAGGATGCTCCGCTGAACGCGGGTGAATTCAAGCTCGGATGGACAGCACTCATGGTCGCTGCGAAATACCGAGACGCAACCGTTGCTCGCATCCTGCTGGAAACTCCGGGCTGCAACCCGAACACTGCCCGGCACGATGGCATTGTAGCGCTACATATTGCGGTCGCTCGCGAGGATCGCATGCGGGTCGGCTCGTTTCTCGATCGTCTCAGCTCAGCGAGTGGCCCGTCGGCGACGCCTGCGCTGCGAAATCGCAAAAGAATAGCCCGTGAACGATACGCTGATGAACGTGCAGCTGCCGAAGAGCTCCTCAGAGCGGCACGAGACAGTCTCAGCGTCGAGGAGCGCTACGCGATACAACTGGAGCTCGTGCGGGTCCTGCTCGAGACGCCCACGCAAGAGCCGATCTGCATCGATGCACAGGAAAAACGTGCGGGCTGGACAGCGTTACATTTTGCAGCTGCCTATGATCGCGCGGATCTCGTGGAGCTGCTGCTGGCTGCGGGAGCCTCGCCCTGGGTGCAGACCCTTGACGGAAAAACAGCCCTGGATTTGGCCGAGGCGAACGACTTTACTGCGACGGTGCGAATGCTGCGCATAGCTATGGACAAATCGAGTGTCGAACGTGGTGATTCCACGGGGGATCGTTCTCAAGCGCCCCAGCTGAGCAACTGAAGCATTCCCCCGGTACGCACGAACGGAGGCATGCCTGCGTACGTTGCGCCTCTGAGCGGCTTTACGCTCTGAGCGAGGATCCGCGTTCGCAACCGGATGACGGGGCGCATTCTACATTAAGTTGGATTCAAGCCCTCGACTTGGCTCCCGATTTCGTGATGTTCATCGCCTCAGCTGTAAACGCGGCAAGCAGCGGCGCATCAGCATCAGCAGCAGTCCGAGACGCTGCCAGGGTAGTGCGCCCGGGTGTTTCGATCCGCACGCCGCCGATGGATGCTTGCTCGCTACCCGGCGATAACTTCTGGTGCGCATCCTACCGAACAATGGTGTCGAAATGAGCGGGCGCTTATCCTGCTAGGTCATACGTTTTTTAGACAAGTTCAGGCCGGATGCAGTGAACAAGCGCGTCGTAAGCGATTGTTCGGACGCGCCCAGCGTTCCCGCTACCACGACTTGTATCGCGGACGCCGTGCCAGCGCACTTGTCGAACTGTCGGCTGATTGGATCAAGCTACGTTGGCAAACTCGGAATAGCAGCAACTGATCACTTTAAACTTCGGTTGGATTTGTGTCCAGCAACTGGCGAATGTATCGCTTTCCAATCGCTCGGACGCGAGCTCTCTCTGACGCTGGCAAGCGCCGTGATGCGTCCGGTACACGCTCGCTCATCTTGCGTATGAAAGCATCATAGGCAGGATTGAGTAAGCGCATCATTCGGCGATTACGCAAGGCGTTGCGCTTCAACCGTGGCAACCTCGGCACCCGTCGGATCGGACGCAGCGCACTCTGAACCTCGTCCGAGTTGATGATACGCGAGAGATCCGCCTGCGTCATCACTGCCCGAGGGAACTTGAAGCCGCTCTTACCGGTGGCGTAAATTTCATCAAGGCGCTCGAAGGCCTGCTTCGTGAATATGCAGAACCTGCCGAGATGACCTCCTGGTGCCAACTGGAGGAGATTCAAGCGCTCCACATGACAGCACTCGACGCCAGGCAAATTACGGAAAGCGCGACTGAGGTTGTCTGGTGCACCCGACTTGGGATCTTTCTCGCTATTCGCGTAGATAATGAGAGGACCCCGACGCATAGTGTACCGCCTATTGCGCATTTTACCGCGACCGGCCCGTTGATTCTTCGATTTCGCTGCGTGCTCGACATCCTCATATGCACCAATCGCTTTCAGGAGAGCGACGGCGTCCTTGGTACGGCGCAGGGACTCGGAGTCCTCACTCAGCACCAGCGGCAGTTCAGGGACAGAGTCGATGCGATGGCCACGCGACATGACCAGGGCGGGTAGGGCACTGGCCGCCAGCGCCGAGGCGACTGCATAGCGACGCTGGCCGCGGCTGACTTTGACGTGCCAACGTCGCCAGATACGAGTCGGAGCGAACATGCGAGCCCCTCGTGCAAAGTTCGCACCGCTCACTTGACCCGATCGATGCGTACCGCCTCCGTGCACACGAGGCGCTCGGGAGACTGCCCTACCTGTTCCCCAGGAGTGCGCAGTGGCCCACTCGCCGGCCATCCGGCTCACACCGTACGGCTGACGGGCGTTCTTCGCCACGCCGGTGTGCACGATCTGCACCACATCCGGGCGAATCGGAGCCAGAAACACTTGTGGCAACTTGACTTGCTCGCCAATAGACTCACCTGTCTTTGTCGATATCACAGAAACAAGCGGCCTCGATGCGTACGCCATGGCTACGGCAACGCGGGCCTTTGTCACTGCACACGAAGCACTGCTGTAACGTCGTTTGCAGACGATGCAGTATGCATTTGGGGGAAACGCGAGCGCCTTGCGCGGATGCCGGTGGCGACGGACGCGGCACGCGGGCGAGAATAGGGACATTCAAGGACACCATTGGTCATGGTGCATCTGATGCGCAGCACGCGGGCGAGAATAGGGACATTCAAGGACACCATTGGTCATGATGCATCGCGGTGACGCTGTCCCTGTCGCAGTGGCGACGCGCTGCGGTGCGCAGGGCGCGAATAGGGGCATGCATGGATCTTTGTCTATTTTTTTAGAAATGTTCATGAATATTCAATTATGTCCAGATGGCAAGGTGCGTCGACGACGTCGGCCGTGCCCCTGGCCGGTGCACACTGTCGGCAGCGTAGTAGCGTCGTCGTCGTCGGTACTGGAGCGACTTTGACGCCTGCGTTCACAGCGCTCGAGGCTACAGAACAGACTGGGTGGCGTGCACGGGGGAACCATGGCGTTCCTGACTTTCCCTCGGCTGTCTTGTGGTCGCGGAGAGCACTTGCGTGCCTCAATGAGCACTCAGTCCGCCTGGTGTCCTTTCGGAAGCACCCGGCGAGCGATGCTGCACGCTGGTGCGTCGCCCTTCCTGTCGTCGTGGCGACTGGCGAGCGCGCGACGAGTAGCTACCGGCAACAGCGTGCACAGTGGTCTACGAGGGCTGCAAGCTATTCGAATTGTGGACAAAGAAGGCAAAATTCCGGAAGAAATAGCGAACGAGAACTTTACGTTGGGGAACCTTGCTCCAGCACCTGGCAGTGTGCACCGGAAGAAACGCAAGGGCCGGGGTATTGCAGCAGGGCAAGGGGGCTCGTGCGGATACGGTATGCGCGGGCAAAAGTCGCGCTCCGGTGGATCTATTCGGCCAGGCTTCGAGGGTGGCCAGATGCCGCTCTATCGCCGTATCCCCAAGTACCGTGGGCGTCCTCCGGGTCCAAGCCACCGGCGCATTGAGTATCAGCCAGTGAACGTGAAAGCGCTGAATACCTGTGCGGAAGGCTCAGTGGTAACCCCGCACGTCCTGATTGAAACCGGCGCCATTCATCGAACGAATTTGAAGTTGTTCAAGATCCTCGGCGATGGAGAGATCACGGTGCGCAACCTGACAGTGAAAGCGCACGCCTTCTCATCTTCTGCGGTGCGAAAGATCGAAGAAGCCGGCGGTCGTTGTGTTCTGCTTAGTCCGACAACAGGGAAGGACATAGAGCTTCCATCTGAGGATAATCAGGACGAGTGAAGTATCGGATGACGCAGTGGCGCGTTTTTCCCCTAAACTTAAAGTTCTAAAGCGAACCTATTTTTGTGAAAGAGTGGTACGAAGCCAGCGTCGTGTTCGGATCATGCTTTTGATGGATACGTGAACATGTGCTGGCTTGTGTCAAACCTCGCCTCGAGAGGTTATTCCAACAATAAGATGCCCGCACCGCCGAGAAGCGTCATTCCGGCCCTGTGGACCTGTCGATTGCGAGGAAGCCTGTTACCGGTCTGGACAGGACGCGCATACTGCGCGTTTGGAGCTGGTATCGCAGCGGATTCTCCAGTCGATGCGATTCGAGGTACCGAAAGCTCGTGCTGTCTCTGTCAATCGATTGCCGCATCGTACGATGCGATCACGACACCCTCGACACCCGCAGCGTTGCAATCCGTATCGAAGCGTACGCACTGCGGGCGAGTCTGCTCCCTAGCTATCAACGGGAATCGCATCTCCTGAAGACGCTGGATCGCTTCATCAGTCTCAGAGCAAAAGAAGTACGGCAGACGGCCATTAACTGGACTCGAAATCTACGCGGCCTGCGTATCGTTGGTGCCCGTCTCTTGAGCCATCGTGCACTCTGGAAGCGCGACCCACCACAGTGCCGAGAGCATTGGAAGCTGCTGGCCGCGCTAGCCCTCTTCCTTGCGGAAACTCGACGCCGCTCATCCAAGCACTGAGGTTGCCAGGCGGCACCATCGACGGCGTATAGCTGGTTTGCTCATGGTCGCTTCAGCAGGTATACGTACTCGACAGATCGTGCAGGTTGACCCTGCGTTTCGCTCCGGATGTGTCAGCATGTTATTGCCTCGCAACAAAACCACAAGACGCCTCTCTTCGAGATGTATTCCAGCATGCGACGAGGCATAGACCTCCGAGACCTCCTTCGCGTATCCTTCGGGTGCCGGCTCGGCAGCACACGTCAACCAACAGGTGTGCAGGATCCCGAAGCCAATACCTCTCTCCAGAACAAGGTCACGTCGCGTACGCTATCCGCTGGACTGCAATTGTGTCGAATGGTTGCTGACAACGGGAGATACGGAGGTTACCTCGAACGGTGCGCTGCTTCCCCTGGACAAGGTGCACGGATAGTGCCGCATTCGGACACCTGCTTCAGCAAATAGGCGCGCAGAACGCGTATCCATAGCGTACGTGGCTCCGTAGACGACCTCGCGGATGCCTGCTTGTACGATTTTCTTCGTGCACGCCAAACAAGGACAGAGGTTGGTGAAGAGCGTGGAACCTGCACACCGCTCCCGTCCTGCCTCGATGATCGCGTTCTCCTCGGCGTGCAAACACAGACAAACGTCAAGAGCGTGGCCAGCTCGAGCTCCACCATTACACCGCTGGCAGCCGCCTTCGTTGCAGTTCCGTGTACCTCGCGGTGTACCATTGTAACCCGTGGCAATGACGCGATGATCTCGCACAATCACCGCACCTACGCGCCGCTTCATACAGTTCGTTCGCATCGAGGCGAGCTCCGCAATGCGCATGAAATAGGTATCCCAGGCGGGACGAAGCCAATCAGGTCTCTGAAGCTGCAAACGCTGCAACGCTGCGGCAAGCTGCTCACGATTGTCCGTGGGGTTATAGACACGGACGTCGCTCAGCTCAAAGGCCCGCCACAGTGCATCAGGGTCGTCTGGCGATGGGCGTGGTACCGCCACGGCCTCGTGCTCGCAACGAGCATCCCAGCCAGCATCCGTCACAGCTTGTCCAAAGTAATCGGCGTCATCGAGCCGAAGGAACTCCAGGACACTGCTCTGGGAAGCGGATGCTATGCAGTTTGTGCCTTCGGATGCGCATTGGCTCTGCCATCTCCGGAAACGAACAAGTCCAGGAGCGTCTACAGCTAGGAGGAGAAAGTACGGCCGTTTCCTCAGCGCCCTGGCCTGCTTCGTGCTCAATCCTGGTGGCAGGACGTAAAACCTATCCGATCGCCAGCAGTCGCTCGGTGCCTCCAGTGTCAGGGCTGCTAGCGGCTCATCGTTGCAAGCAGGCTGTCCAGAAACCAGCGAGACTGGTTGCTGTCGTACTTGAGGATTCGCTTCGATTTCAGCTGGTTCCAGGTACGCTGGAAGAAAGCCAAAACGCTCGACAAGTAAACTGTGTACCGTTTTCTTTCCGGCACACCTGCGTCCGATAATACCCACGAGCATAGTCAAACGACCTAGACCATGCGGTACTGAGTTTGTTCCTGAGAAGCGACACGGTTCCAGGGCGAGTTCCCGGAAAGTTCTCCCGATTCAGTGAACAAGCGCTCAATCGAGGTCCCCTGGGTTCGTGTAAATGACAAGTCGCCAGGAAAAAAGCGCGCCTTCCCGAAGTGAGCACAATATGCCGGTAGACGTCTGCCACTGGCAGTGGTGCGCGGGAGCGTTGAGCGCGTCCCAACTTGCGTACGCACTCGACGATATGGCTTTCACTGCATGGAAATAAACTCCGACGTTAATGCAGCGGTTCCTTCGGAGGTTGACCAACAAACAAATGACGAGGAGAAGCTGCCGCGGCGGATTTTGCCGCTTGGACCAGAAGTCGTCAGTCGCATGGCAGCTGGAGAGGTGGTCGCCCGTCCCTCGGCAGCGCTAAAAGAGCTCTTAGAGAACGCCATCGACGCCGGTTCGACACGTATAAGCGTGTCGATAATTCGTGGCGGGATCGTTCGTCTTCAGGTTGTCGACAACGGGTGTGGAATCCGAGTGCAGGACGCCCGGTTGCTATGCGAACGCCACACCACGAGCAAGTTGCGTTCAGTGGAGGATCTCGCCAAGGTCGCCACCTGTGGCTTTCGGGGTGAGGCGCTCGCCTCCATATCACACATCAGCGAACTTTGCATAGTTTCCCGGACGCATCATGAAGAGCACGGCTGGAGAGCGAGCTATCGGCAGGGGAAACTGGTGGCTCCTGGGGTGCAGGCCGCAGCCCGGACACCGGGTACCACCATCCTGGTGACGGATATGTTCCGCTCCATGCCCGCTAGATATGAGAGTTTTCTTCGCACGCACGCTGAAGAATACCGTCAGATGCTTAGTATCGTATCCCGTTATGCACTCTATCATTCCGGGCGAATAGCGATGTGCTGTCGGAAGCGCGAGACTTGCGCTCTGCGAGCGACGGAAGCGGAAACCGACGACCTTCATACGTTTGTCGATGCTAGCCACTTGGATAACATTCGAGCTATATTTGGACAGAAGGTGGCATCCTCGTTGGGAACACTCGGATGCCGGGTGCTTCACCGAGTGCAGCACGCAGTTGCGGGTACCGTCCAGGAGGCAGAAATCTTGCTTGAGCGCGCGTATTTCAGTCTGCTTGGAGCGAGTCAGACGAAACCATTGCATATCTATTTTGTGAATGGGCGCCTCGTCGAGTGTCGTACTCTCCGGAGAGCCATCGAGCAACTGTACGCCAGGTACTACTTGAAAGGTCCGCATCACCCGTTTTGCTATCTGGAGCTGAAGGTGCCCTCTGAAATTCTTGATGTGAATGTGCATCCGGCAAAGAAAGAAGTTCGTTTTCTCGATGAGCAAATTGCCTTTTCCAATATCGTGCAGGCGTTAGAGCAACAACTCATCAGTAGTGGCGCGCAACGGAGTTTCGCGGTGCAGGCGCCTCGGGTACGTGCCGGCTCTGGCACAGCTGCGTTGCTGCCACGGGACTCGGACGCAGAGGCCGCCCGAGCCACTGTCAGCCTCGAGTCGTTGCGGGAAGCACTCATCGGGAGCACTCGCAAGCGTGCTGCTGAAGCGATGGCGGGTCCACCGAACGACGCAGGTACCGGGAAAGTTGTCGCTTGCGCGAACGCCCAGGATGTCGGATCAAGGCAACTGGACGCTGCAGACTGCTGGGAACAGCTTTGTACAGAGCACAAGCAGCGTCTATTTAGTCAGCGATCATCTACGTGTACACTGCCGCCGTCGCAGCGAATTCGAGTCGATGCTCAATCTACCAGGCTGGAGCAATGGCAGAGCGTTACTGGGGTCATACAAGGACGGGTACGCGTATTGACAACGCCCGCACGCTCAGCAGGGCACAACGGGGATAGCACGCTGTCCCGCTGCCTCCAGTTAGAAGCGACGACAACGCGAGAGCGCATCGCAGAAGCGCTCCACAGGGAATGTGTCGATGGGTATTCGCATGCGATTGCCGAGGTCTTTCGCGAGCACGTCTTTGTTGGTGCTGTTGACGATCGTTGCTGTTTGATTCAGTTCGGTACTGCGCTTGTTGCGGTCGATTTGTCACGGATACTGGAGGAACTCTATTATCAGCAGCTTGTAGGTGCTTTGGAGCCGCAACCCGCAGCAACGCCTATCGTCCGGCTCCAATCTCCTTGGGTCGTAGAGCTCGATGTCTCGAATCGCCCGAGTGTGGACGCAAACGGCGAGTTTCTTTCCAGTTGGTACTCATATGCATTGGAGCTCGCTTTCTACTGCGGGATTCATCTCTGTCTTGAGCCGTTATGTCCTGAAATAGGGCACATGAGTGAACTCGGGGAAGGTCCAACGCGTCTCAGCTGCTGGTCGGCGAGGCCGCAGGCTCTCCACCTGTATCTGCACAGCCTTCCATGGGTAGATTGTTCGGTGGCGGTTCATCCACGAGCCTCGAGCTTGACGCTTTTCGGTGATCGCTTAGTGCGTTATCGGCACGAAGCGGATCGCCAGACTCGAATACGGCAGGTTATTCGGGCACTGGCGCTTCTGTATACAGAGAGTTACCTAGAAGCGTTCACGATGGAAAAGCACTCTACCGAGGATCTAGCTGCCATAGCTGGAGCAGCCGAACGCGTTTTAATCCTTGTTCGCGATCATGAACGCTTTCATGCGCCGGCGGTTTGGGGGCGGGATGGTACGCTCACGGTGGTTGCGCGAACGGAACGGCTCTACCGCATCTTTGAACGCTGCTGAACATTGCGGATCAGGAGTCCCTACAGCAGCAGCAGCAGCAGCAGCAGTAGTAGTAGTAATGGTAGTCGTCATAGAGGTAGTCGCATGCAGCGTGCAATCGACGGTGATCGAGCTTTCGCTCTAGTCCGTGCGGTAACTGTATGCATCTGTTGCTGCTCGCTCTTCGGGGCATACGACAAACGCGGCGTTTCGGGCATATCGGAACCTGAAACCAGCTATGAGGTTTTCCGTTGATTCCGATTTCATGATGCGGTTTCCCCGTAACCACAGACGAAACTTCTCTATATCGAGATACCAGGTGCATTCCTGAGCTTTCTCCAGGACGAGTACGTGTCCTATTAGGACGAGTACGAGCCGTCCCGACACTGGCGTTCTTGCATGAAACGGGCGCTGCACTGCGACGCCAAGCGAAACGCTCCACCTGTGTTTTCGATTCAATAGGGCTACGCTCAGTCGGAAGCGTAGGATATTCCCGATTACTGCCGTTTCGCCTGGTGCTTGTACTATTCCATGAAGCACATTCCCCGATTTGTCTGAGATTCGCTAGACAGGGCACACGAGTTACTGAAAGCCTGCGAAAACATCCCTTCGTTCCCGCTATATCGCATGCTGCGTGCCCTGTGCTGGGAAACACGGGATCAGGCGACGCTGCGGTCAGCCGCCTGAAAAACTACGGCCTTTGATTTGCGATCTGCGGTTTCAGCGGCTCTGGATAACAGAAACAACCGATGGTCTCCTGGCGATATGCCCCAAGACGCGCGTTTTTCCGGTCAACCGGTATTCTGTGGATGCTTCTTTGGGCGCGTCGGACTTTTTCTCGTTTGTCTGGTGCACAGCGCATTCTTCGATGCACGTCGATATGAATCGGTGCTTCTGCTCTTTGTAAACCTGAAATCCGCTCGGATGCTCAGCCTCGATTGGCATCATGAAGAGAAACGTGCACATGGACACGTTGGAGCGCACATCTAGCGCGTTGTGCTCCGGTCCCAGTATCGACTGGCGTCGTCTGGTACATGGCCTCGGCTGTTCGCGCACGAGCTCCGTGTCGGGGGATGCGCTCTTTCCGAGCTTTGCACCGAACGTAGCGAATGTATGGAATGTTTGAGGAGATGGTGCTGTCGACGAGATTCGTGCGAAGCGGCAGCTTGTCAGTCGGAGCGAGGCAGCGCGAGTTTTGGTGACCTTCGATCGTCGCGGTTGCGTCATCGGCAACGCAGGTCTTGGCAGCGCCCTCTAGCCGCATGACGAGCGCTTCGTCGCGCGAGTCTCATTGATGCATTTGTTTGACAAGCAGCCTGCATCAGAGTTTGAGCTAGGGTATGCACACTCGATTGAAATTGACGCGATACCAGCTATTTCGTGCTGCAGGATCTGAGTTCGCGTAGATAAGCACGGTCTGCGACTTGTGCGTTCACGGTAGACGCATCTGAGACTCGACCTTGTACCTGTTAGGGCACTGGTGCAAAAGATGGTGCTCGATCGGGTTCCAACTGTTGTTCGCTTCGGGGTACCAGTACGTCCGAGCCCAGCATCTCCTCGCCAGCTCAAACACATGGGCAGTGCTCGCGAATACCAGCGACAGCTGGTGCCGCTTGCCGATCGCGACAACCAACAAGTGTCAGTAACGCGCACTGCGCTCTGGATCAGGCGAGGCGTCCTGCTTTCATCTGAATAGGTCATAACTAGAACCTTGCTACAAGAAGACTTGGCGTATCCAGACGGGGCTCGTTCTCGTCATCAGTCTGGATATACAGGACTAGATTGCGTGTCGGATCACAGTCTTTCAATCCAATTTTGGTCGACTTCCTCTGTGGTGTATGGCAGGAGATCAAATTCACGATGCAATGTACTGTATAGATCGAAGACGAGTTGGTTGTAGGATATATTCTTTACTGGACAGTGCAACGAGGAGTGCATTCCTCGTCAGGTCAGTCATGCGATGGTTACAAAATGGTTCTGGAACCCTGAACGAGACAAGAATTTGCGCTCCACGCAAGATACAGATAGTGTAAGAGCGTGCTTCTAGTCCCTGGTAGAAAACGATCTGTTGATTACCATATGGGAACAAAAAGCGACGATCGTAGCGACCATGGACGTCTCCATTCCTCAACAGCTGGTTCGTGTGGTCCTGGAAAAAAGTCGCTGGGACGCGGTCGCGAAAAAAGAGTCTGGTTTCATGCACGGAAATCTTCCCCCGAAATCGCAACAACGGAATTCCGGGAACGTCGCGTCTAGTACGAAGAATAGGAACTTCAGTTTCTTTTCTCAGTCGATGAGGCTTCCTTCGGATGAAACGATTGGAGCATATATGGGTATTCGAGAAGATGGACCCCGTTGCATGTGCTATCGATCGCGAAGCGGACGACGACACCATCATCTGTTCCAGCCCTAGTGGATTCATTTTACGGCCTCAGTTTCGCTTGTCGAGAAGACTCATACACCAGCACCCAGTTCGCTGAAATTTTAGAGACAATTTCCCCGACGCCTGGCGACGTTGCTCTATTGGACACTGAAGCAATCCACCATTCCAGTTGCTTTCGAATTTTGCCGATTCTATCAGGGTAGAGCTGCTTTTGAATCCTCCGTACACTTCATAGTTCAACTGCATCCAATGCGTGATTTCTATCGTGAAATGTAGTGATGGCTCGACTGGGAGAATGGCTGAAGCGTTCAGCACACGGTGACACCGAGGCACATATCGTCTTTCTTGCGCAAGTCCTTCTCGCTCCAGGCAGGTCCTCCCCGAATGGAATAAACAAGTGCGTTCGTTTTCAAAAAATCAGGGGATGAGCTGGAACGCACTCTTCAGAAGGTCGACCTGGGGATAAGGCAGCGGAGCGCTTCGGCGATAGAAAAGTACGGAGCGCTGCCAAAGCAGCAAATGGTACATAGGGCACGAGCTCGAGGAGTCCCTGCACTAGTAAGGTCAATTAGAGGCACGGAACGCATGGAGTTCGTGAACCGAGACTCCAGTGCTGCCATCAATATCAGAAAATGTGTGGTGCAGAAGACGAGATCTAAGGAGCTGAGACGACCCAACTTCATGGGGCAACCTTTCAGGTTTGAGGTTTACAAGGAGAAACTGAAGCCGAGCGCAGGCGGCGTGTAGAAAAAGGCTGGGAGGCGTCTTGGAGCGGGTATCACTTTAACGTGGATAGCATGAACCGAAACTAGCCACTAAAGAGCGACGAGAAAACGATCGCTTCCGCCTCTACGGTAAGCGGCGAGAGGGGGAAAAGTTTTCCGTATTGTCGAAAGTTTTCCTTCTCGGCAGAAGGCGAGTCTGCCGGGCTGGTGCTTCATGCTCGCCCCAGTGCCTAGCGCTGTGAAGAGACCTCAGCTGCTGGTCCACAACGCGGTTCGTGCTGGGATTCGGAGCGTGTAGGCTGCTTCTGGACGTCGCTCTGGTCGCAGTTGGCTTCGTGCATGTCGCCTCGCGCTGCCAGAGGCAGTTTATGCGTATGCCCGCATTGCAAACTCCCAGATTAATGAACAGTCCGGATTCCGTCCTGAATGAACCATACCTCGAGCCGACGCCCTCAGCAGTATCGCAAAACTGTTCTGTATCCAAGCTGCATCACAAAAATAGCGGAATACGCGCTTCTGCTGCTACGCTCGACCGGCACTCGGCGCATAATAGACCGTACAAAACAACCCGTACATCCGTGAGGAAGCATTGATCATGGAAGCTGCACATAGCATGTATCATGAAAGACTTCTTACCGAATGCCAACATCCGTTCTGCAGTCTAGGATCCATCGTCCACGTAAACACCCCTGTCAGGCAGAGAAAATCGAATGGATACGGTTGGTGCGAGCGTGCGCGCGCACGCCGCGCCCAGGGCGAATTTCCCGCCATCTCCAGTCTGCGCCTGGCGGGCACGCTGCATACGCCGTCGCTGTTGGGGGCACGCTTTTCGAGAAGCCTCAACGATCGCCGTGGACGAACGCTTCGAGCCTTAGCGCGATTCTGGAGCAGCTCACATGGAAAAGCTACAAGCGCTCCGTCAGGCACTTGGCTCAATAGAGCGTGAGGCGAGTAAATTTTTTGAGAAAGGTAATCAAGCTGCAGGCAAGCGGGCTAGGAAGCATCTTTTAGAAGCGCGAAACCTCTGCTCAGAGCTGCGGAAGGTTATACAGGAACAGAAAAAAGAACTCAAAGGCACTCGACGTACAAACAAGGCAGGCGACGGACACGATTCTGGGATGGGCGGCACTAGCGGAAGCGAGGGCGGTTCGACGTACCGCTATCCCTACTGACACGCTCTCGTAAGCTGCGTTGTTCATAGGGGCTGCTTTGATCCTGCGAGCCGGCGCTCTCGTCGGTATCGCTTTGTGAAAGCGTTACAGAAAACGGCAGCCACAAGATAACAACGTAAACTTCATGCCGCAGTTCGACAAGGGATAGAGAAACAGTATTGACAATCGTCGTTTCGCCGAGGCATCCGCGTTTTCGTTTGGGGTCGCGTCGGCGCTTTTTGGCGCATGTTGTATCCCAGCACTTGCCGCGTCAAACGGCAGTACCGGAATGCCGCGTTCGCTGCGCGTCCAGAGGCAATGCTGGTGCCTGCTCGGTGCGTGCCGCTTTGTCATTTGTGACTGCGGTGCAACGAATAACGCACCGGATGCTTACCCCTTGTCCCAGAAGCAGCAGCAGCAGCAGCAGCGCAGTCGAGATTGTTCTTGTAACTGGCGCATCGCTCGCTGCGCACTCAAGCGGAGAAAAAACTATTCGGCATGCAGCGGCACGGGGTGCGGCAAGGGGTCTCCTTTGACACCGGCCACCAGATTCTCGACACAGAGACGAGCCATCGCCAAGCGAGTCTGCAGGGTAGCGCTGCCGATATGTGGAAGCACAGTTACTCCCCTGGTCTTGAGCAAGCGGTGATCAGTGGGAATCGGTTCTGGAACCGTTACATCGGTACCGTATCCAGCCAGCGCCTCGGCTTCTAGCGCGTCACAGACGGCGTCTTGGTCGACAATCTCACCTCGTGAAACGTTAATCAAAAAGGCGGATTTTTTCATGAGCCGTAAACTGCTAGCGTTGATGAGGTTACGGGTCTTTTGCGTCAGCGGGCAGAGTGGGATCACAAAGTCAGACTCAGCGAGCAGCTCGCCCAGGTCGGCACAAAAACGCGCCTGCCCAATCTCAGCTGCAACCACAGGTTTCTCCCTAGTACCATGATATAGGATGCGGCAGCCGAAGCCGTGGTGCAACCGCCGCGCAACGGCGACGCCGATGCGCCCCAGACCTATGATGCCCACAGTCGCCCCGTGCACATCGGTTCCGCACATCCACGTTGGCGACCAGGAAGATTTCCAGCCACCAGGCTGTTCAACGGCCTGAAGCGCTTCTCGGAAACGCCGTGCTGTCGCGATCGCCAAACCTACAGCCAAGTCCGCCGTCGTTTCCGTAAGCACGTCTGGTGTATGCCCCACAGCGATACCTCGTTGCCGACACGACTCCACGTCGATGTGGTTATACCCAACAGACATGGTAGACACGACACGTAAACGACCCTGCGTGTCGTGTGTCAGCAGAGCCTCATCGATGACGTCTCCGATCACGCAGACGAGGCCGTCCACGCCGCGCTCCAGCCACGCTTCAAGCTCCGAACGCGCTGGTGACTGGTGTTCGTCCGGGTGCACCTGAAGCTCGACGTTCGGAACTTGCTTCCGTACATATTCAAGCGCTTCCTCCTGAATTTGGCGCGTTACAAGAACACGAACGCTTCCCGTCGCTGCCATAGCGTACTCGAGTCGCCTGCACCGCACCACAATGTTCGTGAAATGTTTGTGCGCCTCAGTGGTGTAGCGTAGGGCTACGCGCATTCCGGTTCGATTGTTGACAAGTGTTCAATAGATGTATATAGATTCAGGTTTCTCACAGGGCATCCGACTTGATTACTGATGGATGTATATAGATTCAGGTTTCTCACAGGGTATCCGACTTGATTACTGATGGATGTATATAGATTCAGGTCT
>Ga0123519_10007629_pt1 | contig 16687 bp, 9 predicted proteins | sample YelNatPaOPRAMG02_FD_87396 | JGI IMG/M metagenome (GOLD analysis project Ga0123519, IMG submission 87396) | Hot spring microbial communities from Yellowstone National Park - Yellowstone National Park OP-RAMG-02 (version 2) | ecosystem: Environmental > Aquatic > Thermal springs > Hot (42-90C) ... | reverse complement strand
TCCGCCAGGGCATAAGCGGTCGGTTCGTCCGCGCCCCAACCGAAGGTTTGTGTGCCCAGACAAAGCTCGGAGATTTTGATGCCAGTGCGACCTAGAAAACGGTATTGCATCATGTCCCTCCACTCTTCTTTCATTTATAGTGTGACACAGGCTATGCGCCCCATATGCTTAACTCGTGCAGCTGGTCGAAAACAGGTACCAGGGCATCATACGCTGCCAGGAAGATGGGATAGAGGCGCTCGTACGTCGCTTGGGCGTCTGGGCTGGGAGTGTGGCGATCGACAATCTCGATCAGTTCGTTGACAATGCTAAAATCGCGAAAGATACCCACCCCAACGCCGGCGGCAATTGCAGCGCCCAGCGAGGTTGCCTCCCCGAGCAGGCGCGGCCGCAGAACGGGTCGCCCGTAGACATCGGCGAGTATCTGCCGCCATAGTTTTCCTTTGGCCCCTCCGCCGATCACTGTCACCTCTTCGATGCGCGCTCCCGCTTCCAAGAAGGAGAGCAGGATGGTGCGCAAGTTCATGCTGATGCCCTCCAACACCGCACGGATCATGTCAGCACGCGTGTGCGTGATCTGCAAGCCGACGAAACCGCCGCGCGCCTTAGGGTTCCAGTGTGGGCTGCGCTCACCTTGGAGATAAGGCAGGAAGATCAGTCCATGCGCACCCGGTGGGCTCTGTTCTGCCCGTTGATTCATCACCTCGTATACATCCATGCGCCTCTGTTCCGCTTCCTTCGCCTCATACCAACAAACCTGTCGCCGTAGCCACTGGTAGGAACCGCCAGCTGCTTGCATCGTGCCACAGGGCAGAAACATGCCGGGCACCATATGCGCCCAATTGAAAATGCGACGGCCTGTATCGTAGATCGGGCGTGGGCTGGCAAAGGAAATCCAAGACGAGGCACCAATGTAGTTGTAAGCGGGGCCCTCCACAATCGCGCCGGCACCCACTGCTGCGCTGGCGCCATCCCCGCCTCCGATCACCACAGGGATGCCAGACACCAAGCCAAGCGCTTCCGCTGCCACGCCGGTCAGTTCACCCACCACGTCGGTGGAATCGTGCACCTCGGGCAACAATCGTTCGTCCAGCTGCACCGCTTCCAGAATCTCGCGCGACCAGCATCCCTCTTCAAGATGATAAAGGTTCATGCCGCTGGCATCGGAACGGTCGGTGACGAAGGCGCCTGTCATGCGCATAGCAACGAAATCCTTCACGTGCAGGAACTTGTGCGCCTGGGCAAACACGTCCGGTTCGTGATCGCGCACCCACATAATCTTGGCACCGCTGTAAGTAGGACTGATACGGTGGCCGGTAATGCGGTAAACATGTTCCTCGCCCAACGCAGCGGCCAAGTGTTCTGCCTGTTCCACCGCGCGTTGGTCAGCCCAGATGATGCAGCGTCGCAGCGGTCGCCCTGCCGCGTCCACCGGCAGACAGCCCATCATCTGACCGCTGAAGCCGATCACGGCCACATCCTGAGGCGCGATGCGCGCCTCTGCCAGCAATCGTTGCGTTGCCTCAATCACAGCGCGCCACCATTCTTCTGGGTCTTGTTCCGCCCAGTGCCCGTAGGGGTGCGCCGTCTCATAGCTGCTAAAGGCGCTGGCCAACATAGTGCCTTCGTCGTCAAAAAGGGTGGCTTTATTGCCGGTGGTACCTAAATCGTGAGCTAGAATATAGCGCTTCATTCGAAGACCTCACTTTAGGGAAGAAAGACCTCGCTTGCGCAATGTGTTTATTTGATAGCGCCGACGATCAGGCCGCGCGTGATGTAACGCTCGATCAATAGGGCGATCACAATCATCGGGGCGATGGTGAGCAAGGACAATGCCGAAAGGAACCACCATTGTGGGCCATAGGACTGGCTACCCGCACCTGCGACGAACATAGGCATCGTAGTGGCACGGCTGAAGGTTAGCATCAGAGCGAACAGGTAGTCGTTCCATGAGAACATCATACAGAACAGGAAGGTCGCGATCAGGCCCGGTGAAGAGAGCGGTAAGACGATCAACCGAAACGCCTGCAAGCGCGAGGCGCCATCAATCAGAGCACTCTCTTCCAAGTCGCGAGGCAGGTTGGCGAAGAAATCGCGCATAATCCAGACGGCAAAGGGCAGGTTGAACACAGTGTAGATCAGGATCATGCCGGCGTGGGTGTCCACCAGCCCCAGCACGCGGTACATGATCAGATAGGGCAAGATCACTACCACAGGTGGGAGCATGCGTTGGGAGATGATCCAGAAGGCAATGTCATTGTTACGCCACTTGAGCACGGGCACAAAGTAGTTGAAACGGGTGAGTGCATAGCCGGCCAATGAGCCTAGAACCACGGCCACTGCTGCGCTGGAGGGCGCCATGACCGCACTGTTGAGCCAACTGCGCACCACCTGGTTCTGCATAGGCCCAACCAGCAGGTACTTCCACGCATTGAGCGTGGGTTGAAAGTCAAACCATGGGAAGTAGGTTGGCCCTTGGAAGACGGCAACCGGCAGCTTCACCGAGGTGATCACCAACCAGTAGATAGGGAAGAGGCAGATGGTCGTCCATATCGCCAAGAGCAGGTAGGTGATCCCCAATTTGATGCGTCGTGTCTGTCGTATGGTCATTTGCATCGCTACACCTCACTCGGCTGCCTGTATGGCACGCTGTCGTACTAATTTTAAGAACAAAGTCGAGCTGATCACCACCATAATGAGCAAAGAGTAGGCGATTGCCGAGGCATATCCCAGGTTGCCGTTTTTCATCCCCACCAGATAGGCATACAGGGTGACCGGTTCGGTAGCTGTTCCGGGCCCACCACCAGTCATCACGGTGACGATGTCGAACAACTTGAATGCCTCCAGCGCCCGAATCAGGATGACGGTAACCGAGACCGGTGCTAGCATGGGGAAGGTGATATGACGGAATATCTGCCAATCATTCGCGCCATCTACACGGGCCGCCTCATAGACTTCGGGTGGCAGGGACTGCAGACCAGCGAGCAACACAATCATCATGAACGGTGTCCATTCCCACGTATCCACCAGGATCAGGGAAGGCAACGCCAGCGAAGGATTGCTGAACCATGGCACCTGGGGGCCGCCAAGCAGTTTGATAATATGATTCACGGGCCCCTGCCCCTCATTAAACAGCATACGGCCGGCATAAGCCACTGCGGCAGGGGTCAACATCATCGGCATCAGAAAGACCACGCGAAAGAAGCGGCGAAACCGGATGTCCTGGTTGAGCAATAGGGCCACACCCAGGCCCACCAGGTACTCCAAAGACACGGCACCCACAACAAAAGTGAGCGTGACGCGCGCCGTGTTCCAGAAACGGGCATCGTTGACCAGCGTGATAAAGTTCTCCAGACCGATGAAGCGCACCCCACCTGTCAGCCGGCTCAGATCCCAGCTCAGAAAAGCGAGCACCAAGGAAAAGAACAGAGGGAAGAGCGAAAAGATCAAAATGAGGATCACGGCCGGCAATAGGAAGATATGCTTGCTAGGATCGGAGGAGACACGCGCGGCGCGTACCGTTTCACGCGGGGCAGATATCTTGGCCAGCTGGCCAGCTAGATTAGTAGACATAGACACCCTCGCCTATCCAACATATTTGTGATAACTTCTCACATCACCGGTTCGACGGGTAAACACATTCCCCCTCCCTCGAGAGGAGGGAGGGGGAATGAGCATTGGCGTTTTACCCACTTGGGAGATACACGGGCGTTCCAACCTCGTTATTCGGTGGGCAGACCCAGCATCTCCCGATATTGTTTCTTCTGCTGCTCGCGGCCCAGGCGATCGGTGATGGCATTCCACTGCTTGGCCACCTCGTCCAGCGCGGTCTGCGGATCAACCTCACCGGCGACAGCGCGTGCCAGCTGGGTGTCGAGCGCGTCAAAGTACTCCGCAGCGCCGGTGATGCGCAGGTCAACCACAGCATTGGGATGGTTGATGATGTCGCGCACGGCGCTGAGGTATTCCTGAGCCTCTTGCTCGGTCATGCCGATCTTCAGCCAGGGTTCCAGGTTGTTCAGGTCGCTGAAGAAGTGCGGGTTGACACCTGAGCCGGGGTAGGTCACGAGCAGCTGGCTCATGTTCTGGCTGCCCATGAAGGCGGCAAAATCGAAGGCGCACTCGGGATTCTTGGTCGTCTTGCTGACCGACTGCACCCAACCACCGAAGGCGAGGAACGGCGCCTGGTTGAGGTTGCCTGTCTCCTTGGTGGCGTCGACCCACTTGCCACGGCGGCTATCCCAGTACTTCTCCGTGCCGGGCTCAAGTGCAGAACCCCACTTGCCTACCACAACGGAAGAGTTCACGTCGGCGGCCAGCGGACCCACATCGCCCCAGTCGATCCCCAGCACCAGCTTGCCCGCCGGGAAGTTGCCGCGGATATCGCCCACGTCCCAGTTGATCACGTCGGGCGGGCCCACCTTGGCAAGCGATACGTACAACTTCAACCCTTCGACGAAACCAGGATTGTTGATCCGTGGTTCCATCGTGTCCGGATCGAAGAAGTAGGCGGGGTCATCGGGTGCTTTGGCGAAAGCAGCAGCCACGCCCAGATAGGTCCAATAGGACTGCGCCTTGCGCTTGAAGGCAGTGCCGGCGCCCCAGATAACCTGGCCATTGATCTCCTTGCCGTTGAAGAACTCGGCGACATCGTAGTACTGCTTCCAGGTGTTGGGCGGAGCGGGCAGGTCATAGCCGTACTTGGCCTTGAACTCGGCCTGCCACTTGGGGTCGGTCAGCAGGTCGCGACGGTAGTACATCATGTGGGCGTCGCCGTCATAGGGCAGTGCGTAAACCTTGCCGCCCCATGAGAGGATGCGGTCGCGATAAGTGGGGATCAAATAGCCATAGCCGACCTGATCCTGCACCTTCTGCGGCACCTCTAGGACGTAACCAGGCCCCATAATGTCACCAGCCCAGTCAGAGGCGTAGATGATGATGTCAAACGGGCTGGCGCCGGAGATAAAGCCGGTGCGAATCTTCTCAAACAGGTCGCCAAAGGGGAACTCTTGCACTTCCACCGTGCCGCCTGTCTTGGCGCCCCATTGCTGCCAGAAGTTCTCCACCGGGCTGGCAATCTGCGGACCGACTTGTGTGCCGACCACCAACTTGACACCGGTGCAATTGACCTCACCGATGCCATTCGGGAACAGATTGTTGGGATCGGCCTTCTTGGTTTGGGCGTCCGGTGGAGCCGGTTGTTGTGCCGGAGGTGCTGCGAACACCTGTGGTGCCGCCAATCCGGCCAGCATCGAAAGAATTGCAAGTAAACCCAGGACATGCGAAAGCTTTACCTTCATTGTCAAACCTCCTCTGTGAGTGCCAGTTGATCCATCTCAACTGCATTGCTCCGGTTGAATGTCCTGAAAATGCACCATTGGGAAGAACCTGCACAGGTGGCCGCGCTACACCTGCTAGCCGGCCTGCAGGTGATAGGAATTATCTGCGGCCAGCCAGTTTCCCGTTTTCCCTACATGCGCGGCACAGGTGCTCTTGCTTCCTTGCCTCACCTCCTTCCTCGACTTGTTCTATTGCCAAACAAGGCGTCCCTGATGAAAGGGCTCATCATCCTACATAGCTTATATTATAGCATAAACCAGACAGCAGAGCAAGTTGTGCAGGTTGTGTGATAAGGAAAAGGGCATGCTTCACCAAGCGAGAGGGTTTTATGGCTCGGTCCAGATATGGTTGAGGCGCGGACCCGGTTGACGAACCCGTACATATGAGAAAGTGGATCCCCCATACGCTCGGATCACGTGGCGGCAGGAACAGCCTCGATTGCCAGCGCAGCACGCAACCAGCCACACAGCTGTGTCAATGCCACCGCCTCCTGGCTGCCCCGCGCCATAGCCCGCACCGTCGCCATCCCTGCCCGAACCTCCTCCTCCCCCAGGATGACGGCATATGCCACCCCGGTGCGGTCGGCGTGCTTCAGCTGGGCTTTCAAGCTGCGGTCACCAAATGCCAGCAAACTGCGGATGCCCTCATTGCGCAACTGTTCCACCAGGCGCACCGCCGCCAGCTTGGCCGTCTCGCCCAGATAGCACACCATCACCTGCGGCGTCACCTCATCTGGCACCGGCAAGCGCAGCTGCTGCATTGCCAGGACGATGCGCTCGATACCGCTGCCAAAACCGATCCCCGGTGTGGGCGGCCCACCCAGCTCGGCGATCAGTCCGTCGTAGCGGCCACCGCCGCAGATGGTGTCCTGTGCTCCCAGCCCGGCCGCTTTGATCTCGAAGACGGTCTTGGTGTAGTAGTCCAATCCGCGCACAATGCGATGATTGATCCGATAGGGGCGTTCTAACACGTCCAGATAGCGACGCAGCCGGGCGAAGTGCTCGGCGCATTCGGGACAGAGATGCTCAATGATGTGAGGTGCGCGCTCAAGCAACGGCTGCGTCGCTTCCTCTTTGCTATCGAGCAAGCGCAACGGGTTCTTGCGCAGCCGCATGCGATCCACCTCGGGCAGTTGACCCGCCAGGGGGGTGAAGAACTCCACCAGCCGACGCACATAACCCGGCTTACACTGTGGACAGCCGGTCGAGTTGATCTCCAGGCGCAGATCACGGAAGCCCAGCTCACGGAAGAGGTGCCATGCCACGCTGATCACCTCAACATCCACCGCGGCATCCTGTTCACCAATCACCTCGACGTCGAATTGGGAATGCTGGCGATAGCGGCCGGCCTGCGGCTTCTCATGGCGAAAAAGCGGCCCGGTCGTCCACACCTTGAGCGGCATGGGTAGCACGTGCAGACCATTCTCAATGTAGGCACGCATGATCCCGGCGGTGAACTCAGGGCGCAAGCTCACCAGCGTGCCATCGCGATCCTCAAATGAGTACATTTCCTTCTCGACGATGTCGGTGCCCTCGCCCACGCCACGCACGAAGAGGGCAGTCACCTCCATAACGGGCACATCAATGCGCCGATAGCCATATAGGTCGGCGACATATTGGATGCGCTCGAGCACATAGCGCCAGTAGCGCTGGTCTTCGAAGAGCACATCGTTCATCCCGGTGATGCGAGTATAACGCGCCAAAGCACGCCTCCGCATTGGCAATAAGTTTAAGTAGGGCGATTATAGTCCTGGAGCGCGGAAATCGCCAAGGCGAAAAGTGTTGTGCTCTCCCCCCAAACCTCCACTTCGGATGCTGCAGGGGAGCGAGGGACATCCTATCAACACCCCACCTTGAGATGTGTTATAATGAGGACAGCATGCATCGGGAGGAATATATACCATGAGCCAGCTTGACCGCCACGAGGTTGAAGAGCCTTATGTGACCGCTTGTGATGAGGTATTGAGCGTAGTTGATCCGGAGATACTGTCCGCCATCCGCTGGGAACGCCGTCGCCAGATCGAGCAGATCGAGCTGATCGCCTCGGAAAACTATGTGAGTCCGGCCGTGCTCGCCGCGCAGGGCTCTGTTCTGACCAACAAGTATGCAGAGGGATATCCCAGGCATCGCTATTACGGCGGCTGTGAGTTCGTGGATATTGTCGAGGAGCTGGCCATCGCACGCGCCAAATGTTTGTTCGGCGCGGAACATGCCAACGTCCAGCCACATTCGGGCTCACAGGCAAACGGCGCTGCATATCTGGCATTGTTGCAGCCCGGCGACACTGTGCTGGCGATGAATTTGAGCCATGGTGGCCACCTCACCCATGGCGCTCCCTTCAACTTCTCCGGCCAGTTTTACCACTTCGTGCATTACGGCGTCGCGCCGGATAACGAAATGCTGGACTATGACGATATCGCGCGCTTGGCAGCAGCACACAGACCACGCTTGATCCTGGCCGGCGCCAGCGCCTATCCGCGCGTGATTGACTTTGCCCGCCTGCGCGCCATTGCCGATCAGGTGGGCGCCTATCTGATGGTGGATATGGCACACATCGCCGGTCTCGTTGCCGCAGGGTTGCACCCCAATCCTGTCCCCTTTGCCGACGTGGTGACGACGACCACCCACAAGACGCTGCGTGGTCCACGGGCCGGCCTCATCTTGTGCAAGGCGCGACACGCCCAAGCCATTGACAAAGCCGTCTTTCCGGGATTGCAGGGCGGTCCGTTGATGCACATCATTGCGGCTAAGGCGGTGGCACTGGCCGAGGCGCTGCGCCCTGAGTTCAAAGTATACATACGCGCTGTGGTGGACAACGCCCAGGCGTTGGCACGCGCTCTGGCGCGAGGCGGATTGCGCCTGGTCACCGGCGGCACCGACAACCATCTGCTCCTCGTGGATCTGCGCGGCGTCGGATTGAGCGGCGCAGACGCCGAACAAGCGCTCCATCGCATCGGCATCACCGTCAATAAGAACCTGATCCCCTTCGATCCGGCGCCACCACGTGTCACCAGTGGTATTCGCCTGGGAACTCCTGCCGTGACCACGCGTGGATTTCGTCAGCCGGAGATGCAGACCGTGGCCGAGTGTATCTTGCGGATATTACAGCGCCCTCAAGATGAACGCCTGCAGCAGGAATTGCGCACGATCACATACCAATTGTGCTTACGTTTCCCCGTGCCCGGGTTGTGCCTCTGAAAGTTTGCTTTCAGGAGATACAAGCACAAGGGGCTCGGTTTATCTCTTGTATCGCCCGGCCGCACTGGCGTTCACCTCATGCTATCTCTCCCCATTCTTTGAGCGATTCGGGAATCGTGATAGAATGTGCCAGATTGTCTTAGGCTATTAGCGAAAGGGACGAAATAGAAGTGTGGCAGGCATACTTCACCCCTGTGACGATCCAACAGGCGCTCGCCTTGCTTGCTGAGCATCGCGATGCAGCACGCATCATAGCGGGTGGCACCGACCTCATGCTCGAAATGGAACGCGGAGTCCGGCGGCCTCGCGTCCTGATTGATATCACGCGCATCCCCGATTTGGATTGTATTCGCCTGGACGGCCAAAATCGCCTCCACTTGGGACCGCTCGTGACGCACAACCAGGTGGTAGCTTCCGAGCTATGTCGCCAGCATGCGTTACCCCTTGCGATCGCGTGCTGGATGGTGGGTTCTCCGCAAATCCGCAACCGCGGCACTGTGGCAGGCAACCTGATCACGGCCAGCCCGGCCAATGACACCATCACCCCGCTTTGGGCGCTGGATGGCCAGGTCACACTGCAGAGCATGCGCAGAATACGCTCATTACCCCTTTCTGAGTTCTTCCAAGGTGCGCGCAAGACCGTGCTGCAAGATGATGAGATGCTGGTGGACATCAGCTTCAGAGCGATGAGCCCCGAACAGCGCGGAACGTTTATGAAACTGGGGCTGCGTATGGCGCAGGCGATTGCAGTGGTGAATGTCGCAGTGGTGGTGACATTTGCGCAGGAGGCTACCAACGCCGAGAAGGGGGGGCTTGTATGCGATGCCCGCATCACTTTGGGCAGCGTCGGCCCGACGATCATCCGGGCTTACAAGGCAGAACAAGCGCTCATCGGCCGAGCTCTCACCGATGAGGTGATTTACCAGGCGGGTGAGCAAGCGGCAGCAGAAGCACAACCGATAGACGACATCCGGGGTTCTGCTGCTTACCGGAGGCGTATGGTGGCGGTGTACACGCGTCGGGCGCTCGAGCAGATTCGCGCCGGACACGAGCGCGATGCGCTCCCCAGCCGCCCCGTGATGCTCTGGGGAAAAACGGACGGCCACTTTCCCATTTGGTCCTCCCTGCCCGCTGCATATCCGGCCGACGGCCCGCTGGTGCATAGCGCTGATGGCGAGCAGGCGATCGAAACGGAAGTTAACGGCAAGATGTACCGGGTAAAAGGTGGCTATGATAAATCCTTGTTGCGCTTCCTGCGCGAGGAGCTCCGCTTGATCGGCACCAAAGAAGGGTGCGCGGAGGGAGAATGCGGCGCGTGCACCGTTCTGCTGGACGGCATCGCGGTGATGAGCTGTCTGGTGCCGGCGCCGCGGGCGCATGGCAGCCGCATCGTGACTATCGAGGGGCTGGGTGATGCGAACGCTTTGCATCCCGTGCAGCAGGCTTTCAGCGAGACAGGCGCCGTGCAGTGCGGTTATTGCACCCCAGGATTCATCATGAGCGGTGCGGCGTTGTTGGCCGAGAAGGCAAAGCCGACACGGGAGGATATCCGACACGCATTCACGGGCAATCTGTGTCGTTGTACGGGCTACTATTCCATCATCCACGCTATCGAGAGAGCAGCGGAGCTGAGCAGATGACGTACCGATACGTGGGCAAGTCCATAACACGTGTGGACGCCGTTGCCAAGGTCACCGGTACGGCGATTTTCCCCGGCGATCGCATCTATGAGGATGCGCTTTGGATGAAAGTGCTTTTTGCCGGCCGCCCCCACGCGCGTATTCTGAGCATAGACACAAGCGAAGCAGAAGCGTTGCCAGGGGTAGTAGCAGTACTGACGGCACGCGACGTTCCGGTCAACGAATACGGCCTGCAGTTTCCCGATCAGCCCGTGCTGTGTGGGCTTGGCTCGAGCAAACCGGGGGCGGATGTGGTGCGTTTTGTGGGGGATCAGGTGGCTCTCGTCATTGCCGAAACGGAGAAAATCGCGACCCAGGCTTGCGAGCGCATCCGTATTGAGTGGCAAAACCTGCCCGTTTTGAGCGATCCACTGCAAGCGCGCGAACCGGGAGCTTTGCCACTTCATCCTCACCAGCCCCATAACATCGCCTGCGAACTGCACCTTGCCAAAGGGGACGTGGATAGAGCATGGTCGCAGTGTGACTTGGTGATCGAGGAAACGTATCGTACTCCGCCTCAGGAGCACGCTTATCTACAGCCCGAGGCGGGCTCCGCCTATGTGGACGATCAGGGACGCATTACCGTGCATGTCGCGGGTCAGTGGGCTTGGGAGGACCAGCGGCAAATTGCCCATGCGCTGAATATGCCCGCAGAGCGCATCCGGGTGATTTATGATGCGATCGGCGGCGCGTTCGGCGGGCGCGAGGATATGAGTGTGCAGATCATCCTGGCGTTGGCCGCCTGGCGACTGTCCGAGCGCGGCATCCGCCGTCCGGTCAAGGTCATCTGGAGCCGCACCGAGTCGATCCTGGGCCATTGTAAGCGCCATCCTATGATCATCCATGCGAAATGGGGTGCGAAGCGCGATGGGACCCTGGTCGCTGCCGAGGTGGAGGTCGTCAGCGATGCCGGCGCCTATATGTACACCAGCAACAAAGTGTTGGGCAACGCTGTCTTGACGTGTATGGGGTCATATAAGATACCAAACGTGCGTGTGGCAGGATATGCCGTCTACACCAACAATCTGCCGAGCGGTGCGTTTCGCGGGTTTGGTGCGCCACAGGGCATCTTCGCAGCGGAAAGCCAGATGAACCGGCTGGCCGCCGCCTTGGGGATGAATCCGGTGGAGATTCGCATGAAAAACCTGCTGGACGATGGGGATCCCGCCGCTTTTGGTACCCCTCTGCCTGGGCCGGTGGGGCTCAAGCGGGTGACAGAAGCAGTTGCACGTGCGGCCGGCTGGTATGAATCGCGTGATGAGCATCCTGCTGCACACGGCAGAAGTGACGGGATCAAGAAGAGAGGACGCGGGATCGCGACCGGCTTCAAGAACATCGGCTTCAGCTTCGGCTACCAAGAGAACAGCTGGGCCAAGGTAGTGTTAGAAGGGGAAACGGAGATCGAGCGTGCCACCGTTTTCATCGCGGGCGCGGATGTCGGCCAAGGACATCACACCGCCGTAGCACAGATCGCGGCAGAGGTGCTGAACCTGCCCCTGGAGCGCATTGCGTTGGTGGTCTCGGACACTGCTGTGACGCAAAGCTCAGGAAGCGCTTCCGCTTCGCGCCTGACCTATATGGCCGGCAATGCGGTCAAGGGCGCTGCCGAGCGCGCTCTGGCGAAGTGGCAGGACGAGGAACGCCCGGCAGCGGCTGAATTCACCTATTTAGCGCCGAAGACCGAGCCGTTCCCAGGCGAAGAGGGGACGCCCTTCAAGCCCAACTTCGCCTACGGTTATGTTGCCCAATCGGTGGAGCTGGAAGTGGACACGGAGACAGGCCTCATCCACATTCTGCGGGTCGTCTCGGCACACGATGTAGGCAAGGCGGTCAACCCCCAGCAGGTGGTCGGCCAGGTCGAAGGCGGGGTGGTTCAGGCATATGGATATGCCATATTGGAGAACTTTCAAACGCGCGACGGGTATGTGCTCACTCCGACACTCAGCACCTATCTGATCCCTGGCGTGTTAGACATTCCCGATGAGGTGGAGACAATCATTGTCGAGAACCCCGACCCCGAGGGGCCTTACGGGGTGCGCGGCATGGCCGAGATGCCCTATTTGTGCATCGCACCTGCCGTGGTCGCCGCCGTACACGACGCCACCGGTGTGTGGTTTAACGAGTTCCCGCTGACTCCGGAGCGGGTGCTACGTGGTCTGGGAGCGCTGTGACCCTATCCCTTTGTAATCCTATCGAATGGCATCCCCCAATCCAGAGCTCAGGGATCGGCATTTACAACCTCGGGCGGAGAATGCAACACGCCAGGAGAAGATTACTCGTTGTTGGCTCAAAAGTATCCTTAAGAGCTCATATCCGGTGGGAAAATGAGCCTCCAAGGTAGTTTTGTGCTTAAGCAAAAAGCTTTCTCCGAAGCAAGAACCAGGACTACATGGTGGGAGATTGTCATCCTCATCGTCATCATCTCTTTTGCCGTATTCCTGCGTTACTACAAGATTGATGAGATACCGCCGGGTTTCAATTCCGACGAAGCGGTGGGCGCGGTGGGCGCCGTGGAGACATTGCGCAGCGGGGTGCGCCTTTACTATGAAGGACAAGGAGGTGGGGGCGCTTTAGGCTTCTACATCGTTGCCCTGGCATTTGCCCTGTTCGGTCCAAGCATTGCCACCATTCGCGGCACCGCCGCGTTTGCCGGCATGGTTTCGATCATAGCCTCTTACTTCTTCGTGCGCGAAGCTTTTCGCGCGGGAAACAGGCAAGCAGGGTGGGCAGACAACCACATTGCATGGCCATCTCTATTGGCCTTGGTGACAACACTGGCTATGGCCACCTCGAGCTGGCATTTTCAGAGCAGCCGAATTGCTTTCGCAGCGATCGGGGTGCCCTTCTTACAAGTGCCCGCTTTCTTCTTCCTGTGGCGCGGCCTCAATACAGGGCGCACGCGCCATTTCATCCTCAGCGGCATCCTGCTGGCTATGGTTGCTTTTATTTATATGTCAGGTGTCTTCGTGCCGCTGGTCTTTCTGAGCTTCTTCGTGTTGGAATATTTCATAAGAATGGTGAAACGCCCCCTGAGCAGTCAGCAGTCTCCTGAGAAACAAGCCCCCCTTCTCAAAATCCACTTTCGCAATGTCTTGCTTTGCGCAGTGGTGGCCTTTGTGTGTGTGCTGCCCATGCTTTACCTTTACGCCAGCGCTCCCGATTTGGCGTTGCATCGCGCACAGCAAGCACTGTTTACCAACCCTCTGATCAACAAGGGCGATCTGTGGGGCACATTGTGGCGCAGTTGGTGGGGGAATCTGGCCGCTTTTGGCCTTTCGTTGAGCTGGCTGACGGGTCAAGCTCCTGGTAATCTGATCATGCCCATCCCTCTGACGCTGCTCTTCATAATCGGCTTAGCTGTGAGCATAGGGCGTGCACACCGACCGCCGTATCTGTTCAGCTTGCTCAGCTGGCTCATCATGATCATACCCAGCGTCCTTTCACCGGACAGTATCCCCCACTCAGCACGTGCGCTCGGGGCAGCCATCGGGGCTTACACCCTTGTCGCGGTCGGCATGCTCACCGTTGCAGAATTAGTCTATCGCCTGCTGCGCACCGTTATAGATTGGCTTATACGTCGGACTGACGTGCGTCGTGATCGCCCGACGCGTACGTGGGTGACGGCGATCGTGGTGTGTGGTATCTGGCTGGGAACAGCGCCGACGTTATATGCAAGCTATCACTACTACTTTGCCGTATGGCCTTACACCAACGATGCCCAGGCAGCATTTCACCTTTATGCCGTGCAGCTGGCCGCCGAGATGTCCAAGGAAACCAATCCGCGTGCCGTCTTCCTGCTCCCGCGCGACACGGCGGCTGGTGATGTCAATCCTAACTACACGGTCATCTTCCTTTACACCGGCCGGGCAGGCTACGCCTGGGTCATTGATGATGAACGCACCATCGAACAGACTATAAACGAAGCGCTCGCCGGACGTGATACCGCTCATGTAGTGCGCTGGAAAGCTTCCAAGCACACCGGAGCCGATCCCAAGGAAATCATCCGATATTATCTCGAGAAACGCGGCCATTATGTAGGCACCCGCCGTTTCGAGTTTTTTGATTTCGAGACCTACCGGCTGGAACGAGGAGATGCACCGGGACCTGATGAGGCGTTGCAAGCGACCGCGCTCACATTTGGAGATGTGCTCCAGATCGTCGGTTATGCCTATGGCGACGCCTCAGGCGCCGGTCCTGCTTGGGAAACCGTCGTGCCGGCCGGCGACCTTATGTGGGCGCGGCTGCGGGTGCGCCTGCTCCGCGAGATTGCGGACGACCTTAAGCTCTCCCTCACCGTCAGCGATCAAGCAGGGCATATCATCGGACAGATCGACAAGCTGTTGCTTAATAACATCTTCCACCTAGGAACATCACGTTGGTCACCTGGCACGGAGACCGATGTGTATTTTCTGGTGCCCCTCCTGCCAGCCACAGCGCCCGGCCGTTATCAGGTGAATCTGGCCGCTTACCGTGCCTCCGATCAGGTGCGACTACCGGTGATGGACTCCGGTGGCCGATCACGTGTTGCGCAGCTGGGCGAGCTAACGGTGCAGCGAGGCCTGGTGGCACCAAAGGTGGATGCGTTACACCTGACGCACACGCTCTATCAGGAGCTGACCCCAGAATTGGTTCTGCTCGGTTTCAGTGGGCCCCAAGGCGATTTGCGGCCAGGTGCACGTGGCACCTGGGCGCTTGTGTGGCATGCATCCGGGCGCCCGGTGCAGGATTACTACGCAAACTTGTGGTTGTCCAGCCCTGAGGATGGCATGCGACCTATCAGCACAGCCCTCCCGCTGGCCGGGCTCGAGTTCCCAACTTCGGAGTGGGTACAAGGCGATACGGTCCGCGGGTGGTTCGACGGACAGGTTCCGCGTGATATATCGAGCGGCGAGTATTGCTTGGTGGTGAGCTTGAGCGATGAGCGCGGACACACACTCGCCGAAGCTGAGCTCAGTCACGTGCGCGTCGTAAGCTGGACACGTCGGTTTGATCTGCCGGCTATGCAGCGCCCTATTGGAGCCAACTTCGGCAACCAGTTAGAGCTGCTGGGATATGACCTGAATCTCCCTGATGGTCAGCGCGCATCCCCGGAAGTAGTGCTTTATTGGCGCGCTATGTCACCGATGGAGCTGAGCTATACCACCTTCGTGCACGTGCTTGACCGTGAAGGACGCGTCATCGTTCAGGTAGACCACCTGCCGGGTGACGGCGAATTTCCCACCACCGGCTGGCTGACCGGTGAGGTGATCTCCGATCGTTTCGTCATTCCCGTGCCTCTCGACCAGCTCACTTCAGCGCACCAAATTGAGATCGGTGCATATAACCTGGACACTATGGAGCGGTTGCCTGTGCTCGATCGTACAGGTGGTATTCAGGACACGCGTGTGCTCGTGCCGATCAACCCTCCACCGAAACAAATGGATGAACCGTGAAGGCGGTTGGACGCAACCTCGCAACCCTGATCGTTGTCGCGTTGGTGTGCCTGTATAGCGGCGGCTTTGGGCTGTTAGCCGCGCGCGCTTATGACGCTCATGAGACGGGCGGCGCGTTTGACCTGGGCAATTATGCGCAGGCGCTGTGGTATGCGGCCCATGGAGAAGGTCTCCGCCTGACAACGGTGCCGGAGTTCGGCACCACTCGCTTCGCCATGCACGTGGAACCGGTGCTGTTCTTGCTGGCACCTCTTTACGCCGTTGCCGGCTACGACCCACGCTTCTTGCTATGGCTCCAGGCAGTGGTTATCGGCCTGGGGGGTATTCCGCTATATGCGCTGGCACGGCGCCGCCTCGCTGATGACCGGGCTGCGCTGGGAATAGTGTTCGCTTACCTGCTCCTGCCCGCTTTGGAATCGGTCACCCTGTTTGACTTTCACGCCGTCGGATTGATGCCGACGCTCACGCTGGCGGGTTGTTATTTCCTCGATCGCGCTCTGATAACCCCCTCTGATCAACGCGGACTGTGGTGGGAACGCACACTCCGCGGACGGGCGGAGACGTGCATAGATACGCGAACAAGATGGATCCCTCTGCTCCTCAGCGCTCTCTGCTTCGGGTTGGCGTTGAGCACCAAAGAGGATGTGCCGCTGCATCTCCTCCTTTTGGGACTATACCTGATGCTGATGCGCAGGCGTTGGTGCGTTGGTGCCGCGATGAGCTTGACGAGCGCCATCTGGTTCTACGTGGCCGTCTTTCTTGTCATTCCCGCTGCCCGCCCTGATGGCAGCCATTCACCCTATCTGGGTTTTTTCTCTCAGCTGGGCAGTACGCCTGCCGAGATACTAAGCTCCCCGCTGCGCACGCCAGGTGCCTGGCTGAAGCTGCTGACGGCGCCTGACACGCTGCACGGTATCGGCATGCTGACGCTCCCGTTCGCTCTGACACCGTTTCTGGGTTTGCCGTTTTTGATCGTTGCCGCGCCCACCTTCGCCATCGCCCTCTTCAGCAGCAACCCTTTGATGCACCGGTTGGAGAC
>Ga0123519_10007626_pt1 | contig 16694 bp, 15 predicted proteins | sample YelNatPaOPRAMG02_FD_87396 | JGI IMG/M metagenome (GOLD analysis project Ga0123519, IMG submission 87396) | Hot spring microbial communities from Yellowstone National Park - Yellowstone National Park OP-RAMG-02 (version 2) | ecosystem: Environmental > Aquatic > Thermal springs > Hot (42-90C) ... | reverse complement strand
CCTCTTCGGTAAAAATACTTGGGTCTTGCTTAAGCGCATAGTCCAGAGCAGAAAGCGCATCATCCTTTTTTCCCATCCGCCAGCAAAATTGTCCTTTATAAACATAGTTCAATAAATATCTCGGCTCAGTCTTAATTGCGTCCTCCAGCCAGCCAAATACTTGATTGGGGTCCTCACCCACCATCTTTAAAACTATGTCTGGCACTTTGGAAACCACCTTACTCCAAATTCGGGCCGCGCCTCCATAAAAGTATTCAGGATTCCGCGTCTGAATCCAGTCGCAATTTTTTTTAAGTGAAGGAAAAATTTTAGCCTGACTCAATATGCTTGCGTGTTCATAACTGGAACCGAGATTTGCCGCGAACCAGTAATGAGCTCCTGCGCTCTCTTTGATTTTCAGCGCTTGTTCTGCGTATTTAAGCCCTTTCTCAAAATAGGCTTTTCTGGCTTTAAAATCCGCATCGGTCTTTTCTGGAAGAAGGTCTCCTTTTTGCCAGTTTTTATCCGCCAGCTCAACCAAGATATCGTGATTATTTGGGTCTAATTGATTAGCTTTTTCCAGTAATGAAATTGCCTGGTCAAGATTGGGGATGGTATATTCCTGTTTTAAGACCTCTAATGCCTGGTCCAGAAGCGCTTGCGCCTCTGGATTATTGCTTTTGGGCTTGGGCATTGCCTCGCCCGCAATAACAGAATGAGCTAAGACCATTTGAAAAAGAACCAAAGAGAAAATTAAAATCCCTCTTTTCATTTTCCTTACCTCCCTTTTGATTTTAAATTTAAGCATTTATCTCTTGATAAGTCAATTAGCTGAACTTTTTTCTCAAGTTGCAATCTAAACTATCTAAAGTTAATTTAGAATAATTTAGAATTAAGAAATTTAAAAGGGGAGGCTAAAATGAGGAAAGCTATAAAATGGTCAATAGGCGGTTTGATTTTGGTTCTGATTTGCCTGGCTCTTGGTTTCTGGCTGGGAAAGCATTCTCAAAAGTTTAATCTGCCTTTTTTCACTAAACAGGAAAAACAACTCCCTATTCCGGAGCAACCTTCTCTTCCCTCAGTTTCACTGCCAGAGCTTAAGCCCGGCTTAACCGATTTTGAGCAAAAAGTAATATCCGCAGTAAAAATCGCTATGCCGGCAGTGGTGAACATTTATACTGAGCGAAGGGTAGTGGTGGGTGGAGCTCAGGTTTTTCCTTTTTCCAATGACCCATTCTTCCGTAGATTTTTCGGGGATAGATTTTTCAGCGTTCCTCAAGAGCAGGTGCAAAGGGCTTTAGGCTCAGGCGTGATTGTTAGTCAGGGGGGCTATATTTTGACCAATAATCATGTAATCGCAGGCGCGGATTTAATCAATGTTTCTCTTTTGGATAAAAGGACCTTTAAGGCAGAGGTGGTCGGGGTTGACCCAAAGACCGATTTGGCTCTGCTGAAGATAGATGCAGAGGGACTGCCCACTTTGAAGATGGGGGATTCAAATAAATTAGAGGTGGGACAATTTGTGCTTGCCATAGGAAATCCGTTTGGGCTTTCTGGAACTGTGACCAAGGGCATAGTCAGCGCCAAAGGCAGAGCCAATCTCCAGATTGCAGAGTATGAGGATTTTATCCAGACCGATGCGCCCATTAACCGAGGTAATTCTGGAGGCGCACTGGTCAATCTGGATGGGGAGCTGGTTGGAATCAATACTGTGATTTTGTCGGAATCTGGAGGCAGTGTCGGAATAGGATTTGCCATCCCCGCTAATATGGCAAAAGCAGTGATGGAGAGCTTAATTAAATATAGAAAAGTAATTAGGGGATGGCTGGGGGTATCTATCCAGGACCTTTCTTATGAGATGAAAGAGAGTTTTAATTTTAAGGAGGAAGGGGTTTTAGTTTCTGGAGTGGTAGATAATAGCCCGGCGGATAAAGCGGGCTTTAAGCCCGGGGATATTATTACCCATTACCGCGGGGTGAACATAAAAAGTGCGGTAGAGCTGAAAAAATTAGTAGGTGAGACCCAGCCCGGAGAAAAGGTAGAAATAAAGGTTTTTCGGGAGGGAAAGGTTTTGAGCCTTTTTCCGGTAATAGAAGAACTTCAAGATGAAAAATTAGCTAACCTGAGACTGGTTCAGGAAAATAATCTCGGTCTTGAGGTTGAGAATTTGACCAGTGAGATAAGACAGAGTCTGGGTCTGCCGGAAAGCTTGAAAGGGGTGGTGGTCAGGTCGGTTCAGCCTGGAAGTCGCGCGGAGCAGGCAGAGATTGAGCCCGGTGATGTGATTTTAAGAGTGAACCAGAATTTGGTGCAAAACACTAAGGAATTTTGGGCAGTGGTGGCAAATGCGGGTAAGAAGCAAATTTTAATTTGGCTCTGGAGAGATGCGCATACCATTTTCACCATCATTCCAGCAGAGGAATAGAAAACTAAGCTTCAAATTTAAAGTTGATTGATTTTTTTCTTAAGGGAAGATATTTTCCAGACTAATTATACCCGTTTATGATTTTCCCATTCTCCGTATTCCCTATCTTTATCTAATTGGTCTTCTAAATAACCGAGATAAGTTCCATTTGATAGCAAACCAAGAGCTTTTTTAAAAAATACTCTACTGGATTGTCTATTTTTCATAATCCATTGAGATTCTGAAGCTCTTGGGTCATCACTCCTGATATTAAACTCTGATAAAATAGAATTTAGATTGTTTATAAAAGAACACCTGAGAGAGGCGGTATGAACTGCTTCAATATAAAACTGAGTTTCATCTGCCACCACATAAAAATGGTATTTTTTACCTCTAATTAAGGTCTTCATATGGAGCTTCTTTCATCTCTTTTGTATTTTTAGGTGGACAATAAATTTTTTTCTGGTCGGGGAGAGCGGATTTGAACCGCCGACCTCTTGGTCCCAAGCCAAGCGCGCTACCAGTCTGCGCTACTCCCCGAATGTTGTTTAAATTTAACACATAATCCGCGGTTTGTAAAGCAGAGCTAACTACGGGGAAATAAAATAGCCTGTTTCTTTTTCCTATTATTTCCTCTAAAATTTTACGGACTTTTGTTGACAAAAATAGTTTCCTCATTTATTATAATATGAAATAACCAAAAAACAAAAAGGAGGTGGGGAAATGAAAGGAAAAATCGGAGGGATAGGTTTGTGCCTAATTATGGGACTCTTGATTTTTTCTGCCTGTGCCCAAAAGCCAGAGGCAGAGCTTGCCAAAGCTGAACAATCCTTAAAAGAGGCTAAAGATGCGGGGGCAATGCAATTAGCTCCTTCGGACTATAAATCAGCTGAGAATAAGCTCAATGAGGGCAAAAAATTGATTGATGAATTGAAATACAAAGATGCCAAGGATGCTTTGATAGAAGCGGACCAATTGGCTCAAATTGCCAAGCAAAAAGCGCTTTCTGCAAAGCAGGAGACCAAGAAGGAACAAGCTCCTAAAAAGCAAGAGCCAACTTATAGTGAATACAAGGTAGTTAAAGGCGATTGTTTATGGAGCATTGCTGGCAAGGCGGATATTTATGGGGACCCTTATCAATGGCCCTTGATTTATGACACTAATAAAGACCAGATTAAAGACGCAAATTTGATTTATCCGGGGCAGGTTTTTAAGATTCGTAGAGATGTAAGTCCGGAGGAGGTTAAACAGGCGAGAAAGAAGGCGGGAGCTAAGGTTAAGTAAAGACAATTTTTTAATTACCAGCCGGGTCTGAGTGATTTGGACCCGGCTTTTTTATTCAACGCCTAATCCGATTAGCTAATTTTAATTGACGAAAACTTATATCATAATAATCAGAGATAGATGGAGCAGTTGGAGAAGAAATTAAATGCCTTGCCTAATAGTGCTGGGGTTTATATTTTCAAGGACCGGGCTGGGGAGGTAATCTATATTGGAAAAGCTAAAAATCTTAAATCCCGGGTAAGGGCTTATTTTAATGAGACCGACTCAAGACCTTTGCTTCAATTTCTCAAGCCCAAGATAAAAGATATAGCCTTTATGCTCACGGACACTGAGAAAGAGGCTTTGATTTTAGAGAATCATCTGATTAAAAAGTATCAGCCTAAATATAATATCCGTCTACGGGATGACAAAACCTATTTTCATCTTAAGCTCAGCTTAACCGAGAAATTCCCGAGATTAGTTCTTACCCGAAGACCGCAAAAATCCCAAGAGCTGATTTTTGGACCTTTTGCCTCCGCTAAAAAGGTCAAGGAGAGTATCAACCTGCTTCAAAATATCTTCCCTCTGCGCAGATGCACTACTCGGAATTTTCAGTCCCGGGAACGGGCTTGTATAAATTATGAGATTGGGAAATGCTCTGCGCCTTGCGCTGGTAAAATTAGCCCTGCGGATTATCAAAAAATAGTTGAGCAGGTGATTAGATTCTTGAAGGGAGAAGGAAAGGATTTGATTAAAGAGTTGGAAAAGGAGATGTATTTAGCAAGTGAAAAATTGGAGTTTGAAAAATCCGCTAAAATCCGAGACCAGATTCAGGCAATCAAGCAGAGTTTAGAAAGGCAAAAAGTGGAGGTGAACCTGCCCTTAGACCGGGATGTGATTGGATATTATCGGGAGGCGGACCGGGTGGGAATCTACCGCTTGGGCTATCGCCAGGGGATTCTTTTAATTGGCCAGGCATATTTTTTCAAAAAGGTTCAGATGGAAGATGGGGAACTGCTCGGCTCTTTTCTTAAACAATTTTATGGAGAGCAAGGTTTTATTCCCAAAGAAATTTTACTACCTTTTGCGGTTGAGGACCAGGATTTAATTCAGGACTGGCTTAGGGAGCGAGCTAAATTCAAAATTGAGTTAATCATTCCGGAGCGGGGAGAAAAACGGGCTCAGGTGGAATTAGCGAATATCAATGCCCAAAAGAATTTAGAGGTAAGCGAAGAAAAGGAAAAGATAAAAAGGGATGCGCTGGAAGAGTTTAAAAGGATTTTCCGACTGAAAAAAATCCCAGCTTGGATTGAATGTTATGACATTTCTAACCTCGGAGAAAAGCTGGCAGTGGGCGCAATGGTCAAATTTGTCAATGGCGAGCCAGAAAAAGCCGGGTATCGCAGATACCGAATTAAAGGAGTAGATAGCCAGAATGATTATGAGATGATGAAAGAAGTGCTTACTCGGCGATTCCAGCGTGCTTTATTAGAAAATCAACCACTACCAGACCTGATTATCCTTGACGGCGGAAAAGGTCAACTCAACATTGCCAGAAAAGTCCTACAGGAGCTTCAAATCAAGGATATGGAGCTTATATCATTAGCGAAGGAAAGCTGGCAAGACAAATTTTTAAGCAAAAAACCAGAGCGAGTGTATCTCTCCGGAGTTAAAGACCCAATCACCCTAAAACCCAGCCCGGCTAAACATCTGATTATGAGAATCCGGGATGAGGCTCATCGGTTTGCAATCTCCTATCATCGCAAGCTCAGAAAAAAGCTCTCTAATCAATCCTTGCTCCTAAAAATTCCTGGCATTGGCGAGAAGAAAAAACGCGCACTTTTAAAACATTTCGGTAGCCTTAAGCGGGTTCAAACCGCAACTCTTGAGGAACTGAAATCCCTACCTTTGCTCTCGGAGAGAGACGCGGAAAAGCTCTTTAACTTTTTTCAAATCCAGAAATCTAATCCTGCCTAATCATCAAGTTATGGCTGGTAGACCTTCATTCCCCCAGGCATTTGCATATTGCTCATATCATGGATTTGATAATCAGAGGGAATCGCAAACAGGTCTTGGGATAAAGGCTTTCCCACCTCATATTTAATTATTCCTATCTCCTGTTGGAGCTTCCCTTTGGCATCATAATAGACCCACCGCCCCACCATTTTTTGCTTATTATCCAGATAATAATCCACATAGGTTTTATCTTTATTGTGAACCGCTCTCCAGACCTCATATTCTACGCCCTTCCATTGCTCCTTCCCGCGATTAGAAACCGTATAACCTTCTGCCTTTAGTTCCTCTGACACCTTTGCCCAGGCGGTTTCTCTCGGCTTATTCCCTTCACCTTTACCTCCACCTTGCTGTGCCTTTGCCATCTGGCTATCCTGCTTCATTTTCATCGCCATTTTTTGTTCTGGATGAAGCATATACAAATAACCACCTTTCAAGATATTGACCACCATCAATTGTTTATTCTTCCCTTCTCCCATCCATTGCTCAGACCGCCAATTCCCTCCGCTCAGATAGGTAATTTGGGTCATTTTATTCATTGGCGGTTTTTCGTTCGGATTTATAATCTCTAATTCCATCATTACATTTTGCTCGGCTTTGACACTCTGAGCTTGCGCCAGTGTCCCCAATAACAGGGTGCCAATAAAAACCATTAAACCCAATCCCTTTAAAAATTTAAAACTCTTCATTTTCCTTTCTCCTTTCAGATTTGTTCTCCATACTTTTTTATTTTATCAAAATTTAATTCTACCCCCAAATCCGGCTTATTGGGAATCTTGATATATCCATCTTTATCCACCGAAAACTGCGGGCTGGGCTTTGCTTTTATTCTCTATGCTGGAACGAGGCATCAATCCTCACTGAGTTCTTGCCTGCTCTTTTAGCCCTTAACAAATTGTCATCCGCGCGTTTTATCATTGCTTGTAGGTCGCCTTCTATGTCCGCTCCCACCATTCCACCAGTAACGCCAATGCTGATAGTAAAAGGTATCTCTGCTTGGCTTTGAATCTCTACCAGTTTTCGCAGTTTGACCGCAACATCCAGAAGATAATTTAGGTCCACATCGGAAAGATAAATAAAAAACTCATCCCCGCCATACCTGCCAATCACATCAGAAATCCTAAGGTTATTCTTGAGTAGATTCGCGAGCCAGATTAGCACCTGGTCTCCTGCTTTATGCCCATATTGGTCATTTATATTCTTGAAATCGTCCACATCAATAATCATTACCCCTATGCTTAACATCTTTCTCCGTGCCAGATAAATAAAGGGCTGGAACCTATCAAACAATCCCCGGCGGTTTAATAGCCCGGTCAGAAAATCAGTGTTGCTCAGCTCCACCATCTTGGAGGTGTCCCGCCATAACCGATTGATGGTTTCTGCTAAAAGTTCTAATTCCGGCTTATCTTTGCCAAATTTATCCAGCACCCAAATGAAATTCTCCACATGGTTTTTGTAGTTTGTAACCGGGGATTGCTCTCCCGGCGCCTTTTCCAGAAAATTCATAAAGTTCATTATAGAAGGATGCATCAGATAAAACTCCAACCAATAAGTAAGCAATAGCATAGTGTTCTCGTCCATTTTTCCCTTGCTTTTCGTAATGGTCCGTTCAACCTTTTTTTCCATTTTTTCCATATCTTCTTTTAGCTTATTTCCCTGGTCAATCAATCCGGGCAGAAGACCATTTTTTGACAGGTTAATCAGCCTCTTCCAGTAAGAACAATGGGTCTGCTCGTCATTGGCTAACTGCGCCCAGAAATCAGCTAATTCCTGGTTTTTGGTAAGAGTTGAAAACTGCTGATAAATGCTATGGGCTTTTTGGTCTATTTCCAGGCATTTAGTTAAAATTTCTGTGGCTATGGCACCAGACATCATTCCCTACCCTTAATTTTTAAATTATCAAAGAGCTTTATCAAAGTCAAGATTAAATATAAATAATGGTATCCCGCATTCCATCCGCATTCTCCCATTCATCCTTTATATTTTGAGCTTGACTTGGCTCAAAAAAGTTAGTAAGGTTTAAGCAATTAAAAGCAACTCTAATCAACTCTAACCAGAAGGAGGCGCACTATGAAAAAGTTAGTAAATTCTATAACCTGGGCAATGCTTTTTCTTCTCAGCGCCTTCCCGCTTTTTGCTCAAGGGCAAAAAGCAATCCCCAAAACCATCATAAGAACCGAAGACCCGATTCTGATTCTTGGCAAGGAATTAAAAGGCATCCTCGGAGCCCAGATAGATTCGCTTAGCTTGATGAGTTTTGAAAATAGCTCATTTAAGCCGATTCCCTTTCAGATTGATGAGCGATTGCCAAATGGAGAATATGCCTTTAACTCTGGAAAATTTGCCTGCAAGGACCCAGACCCTAATTTTGATGAGAATGATGAGCTGGTATTTATGGCAAATGATTTAGGGGATAAAGCGCCAGCTGGATTATTCACAAAGAACGCAGAAAAAGGAATAGAGCTTGAGATTATTGACCCACTGAATCAAGCTAAAGCTTGGGTCTATCTTTTTAAATTTAACCAGAACCCTCCTCGCTCAGAAATAGATTATGTCCGATTTGAGCCTACTGAGAAGCATAAGCGGGTTTATGGTCAGGGACCATCTGGTTATGGGGTGATTATGGGCAGTCCCATCAATGCGGTTTATCCGGATGAGTTCCGAGTGATTTTCCCGGATGGCAAAATCGCAGAAGATATTCTTGACCGACAAAAAATCCGCGGGGCTTTCATCACCAAGTTAGGCTTGGATATTGACTTCAAGTTTGATGTTTTGACCAAGGTAAAACTACGCGCCTGGAATGATGGCGCGGTTCGGGTGATTTACCGGGCAGATGGCTATCTGGAGTTAGGGATTTTAAAATTCTCAGGTAAGGGCTATAGCATAATCACTTATTATAGGAACAGTTTGGTTTGGCCAATGGCGCTGGAGGTGCCTTTTAGCCTTTCTCCATTTTTAAAAGATATTCAAATCAAAGGATATATGGATTATAACCAGAATGTGCTCGGCGCCAAAGTTTATTCTGAGACCAATCCTCCGCCTCCTAAAATTTTTCTGGATGGAAAAATGAGCGATGAGGAAAAGAAACTGGATTACCAAAGTGAATGCGGTTGGATTGCAGGTTATAGTCATCTGGGCGCTACCATCAATCGCTTAATCTTCCCAGAGGAATGGTCAATGGTCAAAAAGAGATTTTATCTAAATGAAGACCTTTCCAAAAAAGCTCCACCAGAAGATGACTCCGGAGAAATCGCAGTGGGATATGAATTTGATAACTTTATAAAAGTGCTTGCCCTAAAAGCGACCTATTACCAGTATTATTATTTTCTCCCTAAACTTGAGCCCGGGGAAGAAAAAATGATTCTCAATATCCTTGACCATCCTTTACAGGTGAACTCAAAAAAAATTCTTTAACCGATTAAAGTCCATTGTTAAAAATGGAGGGCAATGATGACCAAAAGAACTAAAATCGCTTTATATCTAATTTTAACCGGGATTATTTTATTCTTTATCTATGGCTTATCTGCGGGAATCTTGGGAGAAGATTTTGCCATTTATCATTATCGGGCTTTTACTCAGAAGGATTTGTCCGCTCAAGATGAAGAGCTTTTTTCACTTGCGGTTCTTCTCACTCGGCTGATAGGTTTTTTAGGCGCTGGGCTTGCCATCTCCTCTGGCGCCCTGTTCTGGCTCGGATTTCATAAAAGATTAGGGCTGGCTTTTATTATGGCGATTCTTGCGGGAGCAGTGGGCTTGACCGCACTTTTCACCATTCACCTTGATTCCCGTGCCTGGGCTTTGTTTATCGCAGATAATCTATGTTTGGGCTTGATTAGCCTTGGTCTTAACCTGAGCGGAAGAGAGATTTATCAAATTATTCGTGCCCGCTGAAAAATAAAATCCGACCTAAAAACTATTAAACCGGGTTAATGCTCACTCCTTTTTCTTTAAGATATTTCTTCAATTCCGGGATTTTGATTATCCCAAAATGAAAAACTGACGCGGCCAGTAAAATGTTTGCGCCAGCAGATACCGCTTGATAAAAATGCTCTAACTTACCCGCTCCTCCAGAAGCGACAATCTCTGCTTTCACAGTTTTAGAAAGCGCCTGAATTAAAGGAAGGTCATATCCGGTTTGAGCCCCATCCCCGGCTTTGCTGGTGGGAAGAATACAGCTCACTCCATAACCATCCACCTTTTTCGCCCATTCAATTGCATCTACCCTGGTTTTGGTTCTTCCTCCATCAATATAAACCTCGTAGCCAGATGGTAAAGAGGAATTATGGTCAACATCTATTGCCACCGTGACTTTTTCTGCACCAAATTCTCTAACCAATTCCCTAATCATTTCCGGCTTCCGAAATCCCGCACTGCTCACTGAGATTTTATTCGCCCCTGGCTCTAAAACCGCCTCTGCTATCTTTAAATCACTTATCCCTCCACCCACGGTAAAAGGCACACTCGCTACCTCCGCTACTTTTTTCACCACCTCTAACATAGTGGGACGATTTTCAATGGTTGCGGTAATGTCTAATAGCGCTAATTCATCTGCACCCTGTTGGCAATACACCTTGGCACATTCCACTGGGTCGCCTGCCTCCCGAAGATTAACAAAATGCACGCCTTTGACCACTCTGGCATTTGCCATATCCAAACAGGGCATAATCCTCACCCTTGCCTTCATTCTCCTATCCTCCCAGAACCTAAATAAAAATTCTGCTCAGACTATTTTCTCAAATACTTAAAACTCGGGTCTGGCCTACCCACAAAGCAAGAATTCGTAAATTGATAGTTCTTTATTATGGAAAGCGCATCTCTGGCTTCACTCTCTTTATCTTCAAAATCAAATAGCCAATGCTCACCATCAACTATCTTCCATCTTCCGCCAATGTTTTTAACTTCTGCCCGCTCTGGACTGAACCCCACGCAATCCTCTCCGGAAAAAATTCCCTCTGGAGCACGATTAGAACTGAGCAGATATTCAAACGACGGGTCTGGTCTCCCGACATAACAAGTCTTATTCAGCCCATAATAATGAATAATTGATAATGCCCTATCCGCCTCAGATTTTTTGCTTCCAAAATCAAATAACCAATGGTCGCCATCAACTATCTTCCATCTCCCGCTGATATTCTTTACCACCGTGGTCTGATGATTAAAAGAAATGCAATCTTCCTTAATCTCTGGTTTAGGAACTTTAACAATCAGGGGCTTTTCCAAAAGCGGAGGCTTCTCCAGCTTCAGGCAAGAGATTTTAAAGTTCACTCGATTAGATTCTAATTCTACTGGATAAAGAACCTGAATCGCCATCCAGCCAGAATAATCCGCGTCTAAATCCCAGCTTGTGCCTACTGGCTTAACTCCTGGTCTATCAAATTCCAATGTCTCTACCATTGCTAAGGCACCATCACTGCGGATAAATCTGTATTGCACCTTGCCCGGCTTGGTCGCCTTAATTTCCCCTAAAAAACTTACCCGAGCAGGGCATTGACCCGCATAATTCTCTGGCTCAGCTCTTAATTTCAGCGTTATAACCTGTTCCGCTTTAGTGGAGCTAAAGCCAGTAAGAAAAAATACCCCAAGCACTAATCCCACCAAAATTTTCTTTGCCATTTTCCCCTCCTTGTTTGAGTTTAAACTTTCATTTTCCCTTTAGAATAATTTCAGTCCTTAGAGGAAAGGATTTTTTTCACTTTTTCCCAGAAGCTCTTTTGAAGGGGATAATTATCTTGATTCTCCAGCTCAGTTAACTTCTCCAGAATCTCTTTCTCCTTCTTGCTCAGTCTGGTGGGAAGCTCCACAAAAACCTGAATATGCAGGTCCCCCTTATCCCCGTTCAAAGAAGGCATCCCTTTATGCTTTAGTTTGAAAATTTTTCCGGTCTGAGTGCCGGCTGGAATTTTCAGCCGTTCTATCCCCTCCAGAGTAGGCACCTCAACCTCTCCTCCCAAGACCGCTTTGATAAAAGGAATAGGTAGCTCCAGAATCAATTCAGTTCCCTGCCGATGAAAAATCGGATGCTCCTCAATAAATACCACCACTTGTAAATCTCCTGCTGGAGCTCCCATCTCCCCGGACTCTCCTTCACCAGCCAGTCGTAAGACCATTCCGCTTTCTATCCCGGCTGGGATTCGCACTTTGAGTTTCTTATTCACCAGTTCAACTCCACTGCCCTGACATTCAGGGCAGGGATTGGTAATAACCTGTCCTCTTCCCCCGCATCTGGGACAGGTCCGGCTGATAGAGAAAAATCCTTGCTGAAACCGAAGCGCACCTGTGCCTCTGCATTCTGGACAAACCGAGGCGCTGGTGCCCGGCTTATGACCGGTTCCAGAACAAACTGAACAAGCCTGATGCCTCTCTAAAGAAATGGTCTTTTCTGCTCCCTGAGCCGCTTCTTCTAAACTTATTCTTAAGTCGTATCTTAAATCTGCTCCTCGCCTTCTCCTGGCTTGCCTCTGCCGAGTTCTTCTTCCAAAGAACAGTTCATCAAATAATCCCGAAAAAAGGTCATCAATACTGGGGAAGCCAAAGTTATCATAGCCAGTCTGGAAAGGCATTCTTCCACCATAGCGGTCATATTGAGCGCGCTTCTCCGCATCGCCTAACACCTGATAAGCCTCATTTATCTCCTTAAATTTAGCCTCAGATTCTTTATTGCCCGGATTCCTATCCGGATGATACTTCAAGGCTAATTCCCGATAAGCCCTCTTAATCTCTTCCTGGCTTGCGTGTCTGGGCACCCCCAGAATCTCATAATAATCCTGATTAGTTGGCATCTTTCCCTCATTTAAAACTCAGCCGGCACTTGGTCTATTTATCACTCTCTCCTTTTTGCGACGCTTGAGCATATAACGCCTCTGCTAATTTATGCGCGGCTTCATTTAATTGCTCAGTCGCTTGCTTTATCTTATCATAATCATTAGCTTTGACCGCTTCTTCTGCTTTGGCTAATCTATCCTCAATCGCCTGTCGGTCCTCAGATTCCAGCCGGTCTCCAAACTCCTCCACTGAGCGCCGAGTAGAATAAACCAATCCCTCCAGATTGGTCTTCATCTCCACCAGTTCCCTAAATTTTTTATCATCCTCCGCATGCTCTTCTGCCTCTTTAATTAACTTCTCTATCTCATCATCGCTTAAGCCACTTGCGGCTTGCACCCGAATAGATTGCTCCTTGCCTGTGCCTAAATCCCGCGCCGAAACATGGACAATGCCGTTAGTGTCTATTTCAAAACTGACCTCAATCTGGGGCACCCCCCGGGGCGCAGGCGGAATTCCCACCAAATCAAATCTTCCCAAACTTTTATTCTCGGAGCAAAGCTCCCGCTCCCCCTGAAGCACATGGACTGTGACTAAAGGTTGATTATCTACCGCAGTGGTAAAAATCTCTGACCTTTTACAGGGAATAGTGGTATTCTTGGGAATGATTTTATGAAATAATCCACCTTTCACCTCTACTCCTAAACTCAAAGGTGTGACATCTAAAAGCAGAACCTCTTTTACCTCTCCCTTGATAATTGCAGACTGAATCGCGGCTCCAATTGCCACCACCTCATCCGGATTCACTCCTTTATGAGGCTCTATTCCAAAAATCTCTTGAACCTTTTTCTGAACCTTGGGCATTCTGGTCATCCCGCCCACTAAAATCACCTTATTTATATCCTCATTTTTAAGCCCCGCATCCTTCATTGCGATTTTGCAAGGCTCTTCTAATTTCTCAATCAAATCTTCCACCAGCGCCTCAAACTGGTCCCGAGTAATATGAACATTGAGATGCTTTGGTCCTTTAGCATCTGCAGTAATAAAAGGTAGATTGATATCAGTTTCTATGGAAGAACTGAGTTCACATTTAGCCCGCTCCGCAGCCTCCTTTAGCCTCTGAAGCGCCATTTTATCCTTGGATAGGTCAATCCCGGTTTCCTCTTTAAACTGGTCCACTAAATAATTCATCAACCGATTATCAAAGTCTTCTCCGCCTAAATAAGTATTGCCCGAGGTGCTTAACACCTCAAATACTCCCTCGCCAATCTCAAGGATGGAAACATCTAAGGTCCCTCCTCCAAGGTCAAACACCACAATTTTTTCTCCCCCACCTTTATCCAGTCCATAAGCCAATGCCGCTGCGGTCGGCTCATTCAGCACCCGCAAAACCTCTAATCCGGCAATTTTTCCCGCATCTTTGGTCGCCTGCCTTTGGGAATCATTAAAATAAGCCGGCACCGTAATCACCGCCTCTTTAATCTCTTCTCCCAGATATTCTTCTGCTATCTCCTTCATCTTTCTTAAGACCAATGCGCTTATTTCACTGGGACTCATCTGCTTTCCCCGCACCTCTACCCAGGCGTCTCCATTCTTGGCAGGAACAATTTTATAGGGGAGAATCTTCAATGCGTGCTTGACTTCTTCTGAATCATATTTTCTCCCAATCAAGCGCTTGATGGCAAAGATGGTGTGCTCGGGATTGGTTATCGCCTGGCGCTTGGCTATTTGTCCAACCAGGCGCTCTCCCGCTTCAGTAATTGCCACGATACTCGGGGTGGTTCTGCTCCCCTCCTGATTGGGAATCACCACCGGCTCCCCTCCTTCAACCACTGCCACACAGCTGTTAGTAGTTCCAAGGTCAATATCAATCACCTTGGGCATTTATTCCCCTCCTTTATCCTCATTATTGGAATCTGGGCTTGCTTTTTCCTTATTTTCATCTACCTCAGTTTGAACCTCCAAATCTTTCTCCTTCTCTGGCAAAGCGCTAATCATCACCCGACTGGGTCTTAATAATCGGTCTTTAAATATGTATCCCTTGCTATATTCTTCTAAGACCATCCCAGGCGGATGCTGGTCTGTGAAAACCTGATTCATCGCCTCATGATAATTGGGGTTAAACGCCTCTCCCACTGCTTTAATCTGCTTCACTCCAAACTTCTCCAATAGAGTCAAAAATTGACGATGGGTAAGCTCAATCCCCTCCTTAAGGGCATCAAAATTTTGACTCCCTTCCGTATGCTTAATCGCCCTCTCCAGATTATCTATCACTAAAAGCAATTCCTTTAAAACTGGCTCATAACCATAATTAAACCAATCCGCCTTTTCCTTCATCATCCGAGCTTTATAATCATCAAACTGTCTCTTAATCATCATTGCCTGCTCATAATTCTGCTTTATCTCTTTAGCTTTTTTCTCAAGCTCCATCTCCAAATCTCGCACCCGATGCTTTAAATCTATAATCTCCAACTTGAGCTTGAGCTCCTCTTCGCTGGGCTTGGGAGGCAACTCCGATTTCTTCTTCCTCTCCTCCTCTGCTTTTTCAAAGCTCTTAACCGCCTCCTCCAGCGCATCCTTCAACTCCTCACTCGGCTCTATCCAAAGCTCCCCCTGCTCATTTATCCCCTTTTTTATCTCTTCCTTTTCTTCCGCCAATTCCTTATTCTCTTGCTCCAAGCCTTTCTCCCTTCCAGTTGCGGTCTGCTCGGGCTTGATTCCCTCGGTCTCAGGCTCTTTTTCTGCCTCTGATTCTGGCTTCAAGCCTTTTTTCTCTTTATCTTCTTCCATTTCTAAAATTACCTTTTAGCCAAAAATTCGCCAATAACCTGTGAGGTATACCGAACCAGGGGAATCAATCTTTCATAATCCATTCGCTTGGGACCCAAAACCCCGATATTCCCCATAGACTTCCCCCGGGAATTAAAGTAGCCACTGGTTATCATCGCCAACCCTTGCAGTTCTGGATAAAGATGCTCCTTGCCAATGCTCACTCTTACCCCCGGCGTGCGAACGCTCTCCTCCAATAGCTCCAATAAAATCCTCTGGTCCTCTAACGCCTTTAACACCATCTCCAATTTCTCCGCCTGCTTAAATTCCGGATGATTAGCTAAATTGCTTTTCCCCTCTATGCTTAAAGTCCGCTGAGACCGGGATTTAACCAATTCCTCAGAAAGCCCCCAGAGCTTCTTTAGCTCCTGACTCTGATTCCCTCCCGGTGCCTTCATTTCCTCCAGAAGATAGGTGCGAAGCTCCAATAAGGTCTTACCTTTAACCAACTGGTTCAAATAATTAGTTAGGCGATGTAAATCCCCCAGCTTTAAGCCCATTTGGTTTTTTAAAACCCGATGCTCTATTATCTGTCCCTGATAAATAAATATAGCTAAAATCCGATTAACATCCAGCCAAAGAAAATGAATCTCCCTAAGCCTCTCCTCCTCTAACTTGGGCAAAAGCAAAATCCCAATCTGTCGTGATAGCTGGCTCAACATTCCAGGCACCTTACTCATCAAGCTATCTATCTCCTCGCTTTTCTCAAAAAAACTCCGTATCCGGGTCGCACTTTCTGTATCCAGAGCCTCCCAATTAACCAGATAGTTCACATAATACCGAAAGCCCAAGTCTGTCGGCACCCTGCCCGCAGAAGGATGAGGCTGAAAAACCAATCCCAACTCCTCAAATTCAGCAAAATAATTCCGAATCGTGGCTGGACTTAAACCCAAATTACTCTTTTTGGCAATCAGCCCTGAGCTAACCGGTTTTGCAAATTGGACATATTCTTGAACCAATGTTTTGAAGACCGACTCTTTCTTATCTTCCAAGCGAAAATCCATCTTTCCCCTCAAACCAGAAGGTTTTTCAATGATATTAAGATATTATAAGCTCTTATTCAAACTTTGCAACCACCTTCTAATACCCCGGAAAGCGCTGTCAAGAGCCTTGATATTTTTTCACTATTCACCTTGCCCCCGGTCTCTGGGTCCCTTAAATAAAAAGTGTCAAAAACCTTATTGGCACGAGTGCTGATTTTTGCCAGATGTATGTCCAGACCCTGCTCAGAAATCACTCTAGTAATTTTATAAAGTAAGCCCAGCTGGTCCTGGGCCTGAACCTCTATAATCGTGAACTTATCCGAGCTTTCCTGGTCCAAATGGACCTCTGGCAGGACCTCCACCCTGGCTTTAGGACGAAAAATTCCCCTCTTCCTTGCCATTAACTCCACTGCTGAAATCTCTTTTTTTACCACCTTTTCCAAAGTTTGACCAAGAAGCTCTCT
>Ga0123519_10007625_pt1 | contig 16694 bp, 13 predicted proteins | sample YelNatPaOPRAMG02_FD_87396 | JGI IMG/M metagenome (GOLD analysis project Ga0123519, IMG submission 87396) | Hot spring microbial communities from Yellowstone National Park - Yellowstone National Park OP-RAMG-02 (version 2) | ecosystem: Environmental > Aquatic > Thermal springs > Hot (42-90C) ... | reverse complement strand
GTACTTGACTTTCGGGATGAATTGTGCTATTCTATAGGGTGCAGAGCCTCGAGAGATTAGAGATTTTCTCTCGGGTACGCGGTCGAAGCAGACGGTTTGATAAGCGGGGACCGGACGAGGAAACTCGAAAGGGAACCGTGAGTTGGCCAAAAGGGGAGGCGCAAGCCGAGCCGGGAAGCCAGCAAGCAAGTACCTCGGTTACATAATATGGGCTGAGGGAAAGTGAATCAGCCGTAGGCGCGGAGGAGACACTCCATTAAGATACGAGTCGTGTACCATTCAACGGGGGAGAGTCGAAGGTCACTTGGGGCTCTGCTCTTTTTATAGGAATATTACCGGGGTCATGGTTATGACCCCGGTTTTCTTTACCAGCGCTCGTAATGGATGAGTTGATCCATCTTCTTACGGCGTTTGGGTTGCGGAGAGTCGGCCGGATAGCCCAGAGGCGTGAAAGCGATAGGCTCCACATCCGCGGGTAGGCCCAGTACCTCGCGTGCAGCGATTGGGTCGAATGCGCCGATCCAGCAGGTGCCCAGCCCTTCAGCGGTAGCCGCGAGGATCACATGATCCATGGCGATGGTCGCGTCCACGTCGGCATAGTTCTTGCCATCGCGGCGGCTCCAAGCTTGGCCGGGGATAGCACAGACACATAGCACAAGAGGCGGTTGGCTGGCAAACCAATCCGGATTGTAAATGCGCTTTAGCTCCTGTTCTCGGCCGGCAGTCTTGATGACGATCAGACCGATTGGCTGGCGGTTCGCCGCTGTCGGGGCTAACACAAAGGCCTCTAGCACGCGCTGAAGGACATCTTCCGGAATAGGGCGGTTCTGATAAGCGCGTACGCTGTAGCGTTTACGGATTAGCTCTGCGAATTCCATAGATCTAACCCCTCCTTTCTTGAGCTCGTTGTGAGTATAGCCGAGTTTCGTTTCCTATCGCAAGTAGGGTGACATGTTCAAAAGCAAAGGCAAAAGGCCCTGCGTAATGAGACGACCCTTTGCAAAGATGGACGCGAAGCCTATAATATCTCGCGTATTGCGGCGTCGCACAATATCTTTGGCGAGATGCTATGGCAGAAGCTGGGATTACAGATTCTTGAAACAGCAACTTTTGGGCAAAGATCTGGTTTTCTATGATGAGCCTTTTATCCGGGATGGCTATGTCCGAGTGCCCGATGGTCCGGATTTGAATATTCTGAGGTGGTCAGAGCACACCTGGCCGCTGGTGAGAGGTATTGGGAATGAAGAATGAACGTTGTATAGAGCGTACACTGCTCATTGATGCCGATGACACACTTTGGGAAAATAACATCTTTTACCTGCGTTGTACAGCCCGTTTCTTGGAGCTTATGAGTTCTCTGGGCTGTGAACGCGAGCATGCCCAGGCCGTGTTGGATGCTTGTGAACAAGAGACGATCTCTGTGTTTGGGTTTGGCCCGCAGGGTTATGTCGCGGCTTTAGGGATGGCCTGTGAGCGCCTTATGGAGGAACAAGGCCTTCCTGCTGAGCCCGATTTGATCGCTCGTGCTCGCGCACTCGGCCAACTGGTGCTATCGCCGCCCGTGATCTTGCTCCCGGATGTGCAGCCCGTGCTCTGTGCCCTGCGCTCAACCAGTGAGCTGATCCTCGTGACCAAAGGGGACCCGACGGTACAAGCAAACAAGATCGAGCGCTCGGGTCTGAAGCCGCTTTTTGATGCTTGTTACATCGTGCCCGAGAAGAACGCGCACACGTATCGCCGTATCGCTGCAGAGCGACGCCTCAATCCACGTTATACTTGGATGGTAGGCAATAGCCCACGGTCCGATATCAACCCCGCCGTAGAGGCTGGCTTGGGAGCCATTCTCATTCCTCACGATCACACTTGGAAGGCGGAGATACAAGAGATCGCTCGCCCCGAGCTGGTGGTTACTTTGGCGCGCTTCGCCGACTTGTTGCCCTATTTCGGGATAGAGGCCGATTGGTAGCTTGCGACTAGAACATAAGGAGGACCTATGGCGAGTTTCCCGCGGACGATGGTGGGTGGCGTCTCCATGCCTCGCTTGATTTGTGGTAGTAATTGGTTGTTGGGATTCTCACACACGAGCAAAGCGCAGGATCGCTTCATTAAAGAGCTTTTTGATACGCCCTCAAAGGTGGCGAAGGTGGTCGAGGTCTTTGCCCGCGCCGGCTGTAATGCCTTTATGAGCATGGCTAGCGAATTCGTGCGCCGGGCCCTGGATGAAGTAGAGGAACGTACCGGGGTAGAGATGATCTGGGTAGCCACGCCCAGTTATGCTGAGCCGGGCAATCCAGATAGTTGGAAACGGTCGGTTGAGGAGGCCAAACGCCTCAGGGCAACCTTTTGCTTTCCCCACCAATGCGTGACCGATCCGCGCATTGATCGCGTGAACCATTGCCTCTCGCCACAACTCATAGAGCACTTGAAACTGGTGCGCGAGATGGGCATGATCCCCGGTCTGAGCTCGCACATGCCCGAGGCGATCACCTGTGCGGACGCTTGCGGGGCGGATGTGGAATCCTATATTCAGCCGTATAACGCTGCCGGTTTCCTCTGTCAGGTGGAGACCGACTGGATTCAGCAGGTCATCAGTAACGCGAAGAAGCCGGTGATGACCATCAAACCCTTGGCGGCCGGACGGTTGCTCCCACACGTGGGACTGACCTTTGTTTGGAATACCATTCGCGATTGCGATATGGTCACCATCGGTACGATGAGTACCTACGAGGCTGAAGAAGTGATTGAGATCAGTCTGGCCTGTTTGGAGCACCGTAAAGCCGATGTGGAGCTACAATATACACGTAGTAAGGCGGGCCTGGTGCAGGGGACTCGCCAGAGGGGGCGATGATGAAATTCAGCGTTTTTACCGTGATGCTACCCGAGTTCACGCCGCAGGCGGCGGTGAGGTTGCTGAGCGAGCTGGGATATGACGGCGTGGAGTGGCGCGTGGCCAAGCCCTCTCAACAGACCGACGCCGCGCCAAGCTACTGGGGCAACAACCGTTGCACGATTGATATCGCCACCGTTGACCGCGAGGCTAGGGAGCTCGCTGCGCTGACCCGCTCCACAGGGCTGGAAGTGCCCTCTCTGGGTACCTATATGGGGTACAGGGATCTAGAGGATATAGAGCGGGCCATGCGCGCTGCAGCAGAGATGGGCTGCCCGCGTATTCGCGTCTCGCCGCCGCGCTATGACCGAAACATCGGCTATACTCGGCTCTTTGGCGAATCGTTAGCAGGATACGTTGAGGTACAGCGGCTGGCACAGAAGTATAGCGTGCAGGCTTGTTTGGAGATCCATATGGGCAACATCTGTTCCAGCCCCAGCCTGGCCCATCGACTGGTGAGCAACTTTGATCCGCGCTATATCGGGGTGATCTTGGACCCGGGCAACATGATCTACGAGGGTTACGAGGATTGGCGGATGGGCATGGAGCTGCTCGGGCCGTATCTTGCCCATGTACACTTGAAGAACACCCGCTGGGATACCGTGGGAACTCGGGCGACCGGCGAGGCGGAGTGGAAGGCGAGCGCAGCGGCCATAGATCAAGGGATCATTGACTTTCGCCAGTTCATGGCGGATCTGCGCGCTGTGGGCTACGATGGCTGGTGTTCGTTTGAGGACTTTTCCGAATCGGGCACAACGGAGGAGAAACTAAGGCGCGACATCGCCTATATGCGCTCGTTATAGTACGTCCCAGACAGAGCGATGAGGTGATAGGAAGTAAGTTAGGCAAAAGGCCCGTCTTGTCCACTGCTGGAGAGATCGAGCCGCGGCGCTCGCTAGAGGGTCTGCGCATGTATCTGGTGCGGCAGGCCTGGAGGCAGCCCGTCGTTCAGGATATTCCCAGGGCCGTGGCCCAGGAATTGGCACGCACGGGAGCCCTTGAGCGCATCCGCCCCGGTGACGAGATCGCCATCACTGCGGGCAGTCGAGGGATCGCCTGTCTGCCGGAGATCCTCAAGACCATCGTCAGCCTGGTGCGAGAGCATGGGGGAGCGCCCTTTATCTTTCCGGCGATGGGCAGCCACGGCGGCGGCACGGCTGAGGGGCAAAAGGCCCTTTTGGCCGGGTTGGGAATCGACGAGCAGAGCGTGGGGGCGCCCATTCGTTCCAGTATGGAAGTAGTGTGCTTGGGCGAGGCCGCGAATGGGTTGCCCGTTTACCTTGATGCCATCGCCGCCAGGGCGCAGGGGATCATCGTCGTCAATCGCATCAAGAAGCACACCAATTTTGACGGGCCTGTGGAGAGCGGTCTATGTAAGATGGCTGTCATCGGTATGGGCAAGCATGTCCAGGCATTGGCCGTGCACCAGTACGGTAATCGGGGCTTGCGGGAGTATATTCTGCCGATTGCCGAGGTGGTTTTCTCCCGAGCCAAGGTTTTGGCAGGGTTAGGCATCCTGGAGGGCGCGGCAGGGCAGGTGGCGGAGTTAGTGGGCCTACGTCCGGAGGAAATCATCGCCCGCGAACCGGAATTGCTGAAGCGTGCCAAAGATTTGGCGCCCAAAATACCTTTTCCTGAGCTAGACCTCGCCCTGGTGGAGCGCATGGGCAAGGAGATCAGCGGCACGGGGATGGATTGCTATGTGATCGGGCGCAAGCGGATCATCGGTGAACCAGAATGGCCCGAAGCGCCGCGTATCAGCTCGTTGGTTGTTTTGGATCTGACGGATGCCAGTCACGGCAATGCTTTGGGGGTGGGCTTGGCCGACTTTACCACGAAGCGGCTGGTGAACAAGATAGATTGGGGTGTCACGCGGGCAAACATCCTGACTTCTGGCAATTTGGAGCGAGGGAAATTGCCTTTAGTGTACGACACGGATCAAGAGGCCCTGGAAGCGGCGGCCTTTCGGGAGCGAGCCAGGCCACTGGAGGCCCTGCGCGTGGTTTGCCTACGCGACACGTTACACCTGCGCTATCTGCTCGTCTCTGCGGCCCTCCTTAAAGAAGCCGGCGCAGGTGGTCAAGGAGAACTGGAAATCATCAAGGGGCCAATGCCCTTGCCCTTTGACGCCCAGGGAAACTGGATATCGCCTTTCCCTCCGGACACGTTTTGATCCACCCTCTCGTCCATGAGAATCCAAACGTGCCCACTAGGTGATAGAGGCCCTCGCTAATAATGTTCAAAAGCACTTACGCCGAGCACGAAGACTGTGGCCCGGTGTGGCGGGTGAGCAGTGGCAGCAACTTCCGGCTCGATGCTGGGACCGGCATTGGCATCAATGATCTTCAAGGCCTCCTCTACTTGCTCGTCCTCTACGCCGATCAGGAGGGTTACATTGCCCCGTCGCCAGAATCCTCCGGTGGTGCTGATGCGAGTTACCCTGAAATCGTGTTCGTTGAGGGCTGAGATCACATCCCCGGCGAAATCGCTGCGCACGATAGCCAATAGTAGTTTCATCCCCCGACCTCCTTTGTGGTGCGAATCATAGGCTGTGAGCTTTCCTGTGACGATGGATCGGTTATGTGGGCCGCCGTTTCCATTTCTGGAGGAACCTCAAACCTGACCGGCACGCGCAGTTGCTGGTCTCCTGACATAATGTCTACGTAACTCTCTATCGGCTCGGCCAGTCGGGGGCCTTCCCAACGGACGGCAATGCGTACACTCTTGTTGGGCTTGATATCACATAACTCGCGTGACAGCACGAGGGCTGAAGAGCTTGTCACCAACTGCGTATGGGCCACTGCCTGGCCCACGTTCTTGATGATAAGACGCCCTTGCAAAGGCCCTTCGGGCTCCTGGCGTGCTAGAAGGAGGGTTTCGTCCACGATGGCGAGATGTGGAGCCAGAATGGCCTTGACCCGGACTTCAATCTCGCAAGTGCCCCCGTTGCTCTCTATCGTCACCAAGCCGCTGGCCAAAGGCATCTCTGGAGGGAACTCTTCCATGTCCGTGCCGATGTGAACCTCTATAGAATGCCCGGTAGGCAGCTCAAATGAGGCGCGGTCAACTGTCAGCCAAGTCTTGTCCACGCTGATCGAGCCACGCAATAACCCTAGGCCGCGATTAAAAAGGCGCAGAGAGCCGTTCACGTTCGTTTTGTTAACGCTTGTGCCCAAGTCAAGTAGGGTCGTATCAACCTCTAGCCGAGGTGCAGCCAAAGCGAGGCTCAGAGGGATCTTGGCCCGGCCACCGTCACTGTGGATGACAAGCATGCCTTGAGCGGCCTCAAGGCCGGCTTCCAGGGCCAGGCCATAGGCGGTCAGCGTGAGGGTACAGGATTCTCCGGCTTCGCAGACTCCCGCCCGGGGGGTGAATTCCAGCCATTGAACGTCTGTCTGAGCGTTCCAGGCCAGGGTACCGGTGCCATCATTGATGATGGTCAGGGTGGCCGTCTCGGGCTGTGCTCGGTCAATGTAGCCGAAATCCACTCGGGCCGGCTCCACGCGCAGGATGGGCTGTAGCACGGTGATGCTAACCGGGATGTCTATCAGATTTGCTCCCGAGATGAGGCGCAATCCCGGTTGACGAACGACTTCCTGACCGCGTGGGAAACGGGAGGTCTCAGCATGCACGCTGAGTGAGAGTTCGCTTCCCGGCTCACAGGTGAGATGCTCTTGGGCAGGGACAAGCCAATCTAACAGGGATTGGATGGTGAGCTCAAGGGGCGCGGTCCCCACGTTGCGGACGATGAGAAGGCGTTCGCGTATCTCGCCTAGAGGGACCTCGCCAAAACTGAGCTCCGGCGTACCCAGCTCCAGCCTAGGGGCGCGGACTTGTAGATGCAGGGAAAGAGTGCACGTACCACCGTTGGTCTGCACGCGCAACGCTTGAGGCAGGTCGATGGGGCCATCCGGCAGGCCCACCGAATCCACACTCAGGGTGACCTGGAACAATTCCCCGGGGTCACAGACGATTGATTGGGGGGAAGCTTGTAGCCAGGGGATCAAGCTCCGCACGGCGCCCTCAAGCGGCGCATCGCCGGTATTGCCGATATATAGGTAGCGCTCGGCTACCTCACCATGGGAGATGATCCCGAAATCTATATGCGTGGTCCCAAGGTCTAGCTCTGGCCTCTTGCGCCAAGCGCGCACCTCAACCTCTGCCTGGCCGCCATCGCTGTCAATCGCCAGGGCGCCCTTTACCTCTTGCGAACCTCGGGGCAAGCGGGCGGGTTGAAGGATCACCATGACTCTGGCCGATTGGCCGGGTGGGCACCGAAAAGAGGCTTGTGGCACACGCAGCCAGGGTACTCTACTGAGCACATGACCGGTAAGGGGCTGTCGCCCTTTGTTGACCAGGATTAAAGGCAGAGAGCGCTCTTCATCATCTTGAAAAGCACCGTAATCTAGGATCGGCTGTTCCACTCCCAGAGAGGGGCCCGCGACAACCTCTGCGCTCACGGCAAGCCACTGTTGCCCCCCGTTGCTTTCAATATAAACCGCTTGAGGCTCATGGGTTCTACCAGGCGGTAAGAGCGCGGCTTGAACAGAGAGGATCACTTTGGCCTGCTTTCCAGGAGGCAGTCGCCACACCTTGCTAGGGGCCGTGAGCCAGCTCACGTGGCTGGTCATGTGCCCCACCAGCTCTCCTTCGCCGGCGTTGCGTAGGTTAAGCACCAAACGCTTAACCTCTTTAGTCCCCAAGTCTCGGAGATCGAAAGAGTGCGGGTAGACGGATAGCTTGGGCTGGCCCGCTACGCTTGGCGCGCCCTCGGCCACTGTGGCTGATGGTGCAAAACGCAAGTCGCGCTCAAAGCCCGCCTGACTCATAGCCTCGTCCGCGCGAGGGCCAACTTGGCTAAGGGCATGCGCAGTGGACGGAGAGACGATGGCATGCTGAACCCAATCGGCTATAGGCTCTAAAGGGCCGGACAGATCCCCCCAAAGGGCTTGCTGAAACTCTCGTGCCGAGGCGAAGCGACGAGCAGGATCGCGGTGTGTAGCGCGAGCGATGGCTTTAACGAGCTGCGGGGAGATCCCTGGGATAGCTTGGGCCAGCGGCAGTGGTTGTACTAGACGTTTTTCCAACGGTTGGCCGATGAGCAGGGCGTAGAGGAGCCGCCCCACAGCAAAGACGTCGCTTTGGACAGAGCAAAGGCCCTCTTGGCCGAGCTCTGGGGCTGCATATCCGCGAATGCTTCCAAAGGGGCCATAGGTATGCGGCGAGAAGAGATGCGTGAGCCCAAAGTCTACGAGCTTCACCTCCCCCCGAATGGTGACCATCACATGGCTTGGGGCCAAGAAGGGCACATACAAGGGAGGTTGGAGCGAATGCAGATAGGTTAGGAGTGTGCAGAGCTGCGCTCCCCAATTTCGCACCAGATCAGGGGGTACTTTAAAATGCGCCGAGGTAAGGATGCGCTTCAGACTCCAACCCTCTATGAACTCCATGAGGAGGTAATAGCGTTCGTGTTCGGCGAATGCCTCAAAGATACGGGGCAACAGGGGGTGCTGGAGGGACGCCCAGCGCTCAACGACCTGATAGAATGTAGCCTCCGCTTCACGCCGCTCATCGGAGCGGAAAAGGGCTGTGGTAGCAAACTCTTTCAGGGCATACCTGCTATCTGGAGAGCGAGAATCGGTGACACGGTAGACTGTGCTAATACGGCTTGTAGCCAATACCTCCTGGATGACGTAATAGCCATGAACGCGTTGACTGGGAAGCGAGCGGAATAGATCGGCAAAAACTTCTGTCTCTTCCGGCTGGCTTGAACAGTGGGGGCATTGTTCTACATACCAGGGACGTGACGCGCCACAAAGAGGGCACACCTGGCGCAAGGGGGCCTTGCACGCGAAGCAACGCAGGGCGTCTAGACTGTTCGGAGCGTTACATTTTGGGCATCGCTGCTTGGTTGCCATGGCCTCTTCTTGTGGCTCCGGGGTGGTCGAGAAACGGACCGGCCTAAAGCGTCGTCTGGGGTAGACAGGCTCCTTGTGGGAGCCTCAAAAGATCAAGGGCGAGAAACCCGCTCAGAAAGGAAAGCAACTCTTTTGAGTTATCCTATTATACCCTGCGAAAGTAATAGCGTCAAACTTGTACGCGAGCGACCATTTGACATGTGCTTAATTCGCACTAGGATGAACGGGAACTCCATGGTTACCGGTAAGCCTTGCGTTGGCGCTTGGATGCTTACATCTAAAGGGAAGGAGCGATAGGATGGGAGGTCAAGCCTTTGCCCAGGCCATGAAGAGAGATCTGCGCGTGATCATCCTGGCTGCTGCGCAGCGAGCGCAGTCAAATGTGGAGTACCCCAGGGCGTTGCAGCGGCTTGGCGATAAAGCGATCATTGATTACGTCTTGGCTCTGGCGCGCCGTTTCGCAGAACCCAGCGATATTTACATCATCGTTGGCTATCAGTATAAGGCGATAGAAGAATATCTTGGCCCTGCTTTCAATTACGTGATGCAGAGAGAACCTCTGGGTACTGGCGACGCGGTGCTTCAAGTGCAGCCTAGCCTTCAGGGTTACGAGGGGGATTTGTTGATTCTATATGGTGATACACCGCTCTTTCGCCCTTCCTCCTTGCGAGGTATGGTATTGCGTCATTGGCTCAAGGACGCTGAGTTTACGCTGTTCTCTTGTGTGACGGAGGCCATGCTCCCTTACGGGCGCGTTGTGCGCGATGATGGAGGGCGGGTTGTGGATGTGATAGAGGAAGCAGATGCCAGTGACCAGGTTCGTCGCATTCGCGAGCTCAACTTGGGCGCCTATGTCGCCAAAGCACAACCCCTGTTCCGCGTGCTAGAGGAGATCAAAGGCGATGCGTCTTTGCAAAGCTATCCTTTAACCCGTGCCGTTCGTCATCTTGTTAGGAGGGGTTGCCGAGTAGAGTGTTACCAGACTGCCGATCAAGACGAGGTGCTGGGAATCAATACCCCGCAGGATCTTGAAGCTGCCGAGTTGATCCTGCAAAAGCGCGTTTTGAACCCACGGCGAGTGGAGGAGGATAACCTTATTAGCTTTGGCACGGGAGGGTGGCGAGCTGTTATCGGCGAGGGATTTACATTACATAATGTTAGACGTTTGACTCAGGCTCTGGCCAATAGGTTGATACGCCATAACCTGGAAGAGCAGGGGGTGCTCATCGGCTATGATAGACGCTTTCTCTCCGATGCAGCGGCCGAGGCTGCTGCAGAGGTGTTTGCCGGCAATAACGTACGCGTCGTCCTGTTGAAAGAAGCTGCCCCTACGCCGCTTATCACGTTCGCCACAGTTCAATGTCGCGCGGCCTACGGTTTAGCTTTCACTGCCAGCCATAATCCTCCCCAATGGAATGGCCTGAAAGTTTTCAAGGAGGACGGTGCGCTCCTTTTAGATGAAGAGACGCGGGAGATCGAGAAGGAGGCCAACAGTCTGACCGCGGAGGATATCGTTAAGGTTGAGCTGCCTCTCGCCGTAGCGTCAGGCCTTGTGAGGTATCGTGATTATACCAACGAGTATGTGGATGCGGTCGAGTCTAGGGTGGACCTGTCCGCAATTCGCAAGGCCGGTTTGAGCGTTTTGGTTGATCCCATGTTCGGTGTAGGACAGGCGACCATAGAGATTGTCTTGACAGAAGCGCGTTGTCGTGTGACGACTATTCACAACCGCCGTGATCCCCTATTTGGAGGACGCTCTCCGGCCCCGAATCTAGAGGCGCTAGGGCTGCTCATTCATTATATGAAGGAGGGCGGCTATGATCTTGGCCTAGCCACAGACGGTGATGCAGATCGCATTGCCATCATTGACGAGCGGGGGGAATACATCTCGGTCAACGATCTGCTCGTGCTCATTTATTGGTATCTTCACGAGGTTCGTGGCGAGAGGGGGCCAGTAGTCCGTAACTTGGCCACCACACACATGCTCGACCGCCTGGCCCGGGTCTTTGGCGAGGAATGCATTGAGGTTCCGGTGGGTTTCAAGCATATCGCCGAGGCGATGAAACGGAGCGGGGCCATCTTGGGCGGAGAATCCAGTGGTGGTCTGACCATCCGAGGGCATATCCTAGGCAAAGACGGCATTCTAGCAGCGGCTCTGGTGGTAGAGATGCTGGCCAAGACAGGCGAGAAGGTCTCGCGCCTTTTGGAAAGGGTCTTTGGCTTGGTGGGGCGCTTGTACATGGGCGAGCTGAACCTGCCCGCAACGCCCGAGATGAAAGTGCTCTTCCCTAGACACTTGCGCCAGATTACGGTGACCGAAATCGCCGGCAGCCCTGTGCAGAGGATTGCAACTGAGGACGGATTCAAGTTCTTCCTGGATAACGATCAGTGGGTATTGTTGCGCTTCTCGGGCACAGAGCCACTTTTACGCGTTTTTGCCGAGGGCGATTCACCCCAGAAGGCGCAAGCGCTCCTAGCGGCAGCTCAAAAGCTTCTACCCATGTAACATATGTGCTCAGTGTGATACTCCTTACACGAGCCAAGAGCAGCGCGCAAGGAATTCCAACTTGGCTATTGTCTACCCATGCCGCCAGGGAATGATCCTACCTGAATGGTGCGTGCTACAATGGTGCCATCAGCCTGGCGGTCGCCTTGAACGGAGATGCGCTCGCCTTCTTTAATGTCGCTCATTGTGCCGGCGGTCATCTTCTGTATTTGGGTTTGGGCGGTGATCTTGACTTTGACGGCAGCGGTCGCTGTGCTCAATTCAATCGTATCTTTACTTACCGACTTGACTTGCCCGAAAAGGAAGCTGCCGGTGCTAGGCCTGCCTGTTGTGCCCTGGCCTCCTTGTCCCGTCAGCCCGCGCTCTTGGAGAAAACGCGCGCGTATTTGGTTCGCACGGGTTTGGCCTACTTGAACGCCATAAAAGTACCCGCCTAGGCCAGCAGCGATGATGAGCACCAAGGCTAAAATCCCCAGTCCGATCCATTTGCCGGTTGTCATCGCCATACCCCTTTTTCAGTAGTTTTGTAATGGGCGTTTCGCCAATACTCTATATTGAAGCCCGTTATCAACACAGCCATCGTGCCTCATGGGCGATCGTGCCGTTCAGAGCGAGGTTCAGTACACGAGGCTTTTATTCATACCTTAGGGCTTCAATCGGGTTAAGCGCCGCAGCGCGCGTCGCCGGGTAGATGCCGAAGAACAGGCCCACAGCGATAGAGAAAAGGGTGGCCAAGAGGATGGAATCCACCGTGACGACTGAGCGGAGTTGTAGGCCTCCGGTTGGGATGCGCCCGATCAGTGCGGCCACTCCGGCGCCAACGACGTTGCCAATGATGCCGCCCAACACGCTGATGACAGCAGCCTCAACCAGGAATTGTAATAGGATGTCGCGCCGCCTGGCTCCTACTGCTTTGCGAATGCCGATCTCGCGCGTGCGCTCGGTGACAGAGACCAACATGATATTCATGATCCCGATTCCGCCGACCACAAGCGAGATTCCCGCGATCCCGCCCAAGAAGATGGTGAGCAAAGCGGTGACCTGCGAGGCCGTCTGCAGTAGCTCCTGCTGGCTGTGGATGGTAAAGTCGTCCTCATAACGGATGTGATGCCGCTCGCGCAGGATGGCGCTGATCTGCTGGATCGCCTCGTCCATCTGTGCAGGACTGGCTACCTGTACACTGATCTGAGAGACGCGGTTTCCGCCGCTGCCACCGAAGCTGCCCCCGCCGCCCAGGCTGCGCTGGCGTTGTAGACGGGCCAGCATCGTCGTAAGTGGCACGACGATGACGTCATCCTGGTTGCCAAAGCCTCCACCACCTTTGGGCTGTAATACGCCGACTACGCGGAAGGGGACATTGTTGATGCGGATCGTCTGCCCGATGGGGTTCTCTCCGGCGAAGAGGCTATTGACGACGTTTACCCCCAGGACGGCGACCGAGGAGCGGGCAACCAACTCTTGCTGGGTGATAAACTCCCCTTCTTGCACCTGGAAGTTGCGTACATGCTCATAGTCAGGGGTGACGCCGACGATTTGGGTGTTGATGTTGTTTCCTAGGTACACGGCCTGGCCAAAAGAGCGCAGCTCGGGCGCGACGGCCACGACCGCCGGGGCCCGTTGCGGATCCATCAGTGCCAAGGCGTCCTCGTAGGTCAACGTCTGGGCGGTGCCGGCGGCCTGGCGTACACCTTGTAAGCTAGCTGCTCCTGGGCTCACGAAGAGCAGGTTCGTGCCCATTGAGCCGATCTGGGCATCAATGGCTCGCTGAGCGCCACGGCCAATGCCCATGAGGGAGACCACAGCAGCAACGCCGATGATGATGCCCAGCATGGTTAGACCAGAACGCAGCTTATTGGCCAGCAAGCTACGCATGGCGACTTTGATACTTTCCTGTATCCTCATGGCTCACTCCTCACCGCCACTTGCTCATCGCGGATCACTTCCCCATCGCGGAGGCGCACGATGCGCTGGCTATGGCCGGCAACTTCAGGATCATGGGTCACCATGACGATGGTCATCCCTTGCCGATGCAACTCGTGTAAGAGGCCGAGGATCTCGGCCCCCGCTTTTGAGTCCAGGTTTCCGGTCGGCTCGTCGGCGAGGATAATGGAGGGGTTGTTAATCAGTGCACGGGCAATCGCCACGCGTTGTTGTTCTCCGCCGGAGAGTTCGGTGGGACGGTGGTTTACACGCTCACCCAGGCCCACCCGCTCTAGGGCCGCGCGCGCTCGCTCACGGCGACGAGTCCCTCCGGCGTAGATGAGCGGCAGTTCCACATTGTCTAAAGCTGTGGAACGGGGCAAGAGGTTATAGTTCTGAAAGACAAAGCCGATCTTGGTGCGGCGAATCTCTGCCAGTTGATCGTCATTCATCTCCGCTACCTCAAGGCCATCAAGCCGATAGGAGCCGGAGGTGGGCTTGTCCAGACAGCCGATGACGTTCAACAGGGTGGATTTGCCCGAACCCGAGGGACCCATAATGGCTACCCATTCCCCTTGATTGACCCTTAGGTTAATCCCTCGTAGGGCATGCACATCGGTCCCACCCATGCGATAGGTCTTGACAACATCTTGGATTTCAATCACGCTACGCACGTCACCTTGCTCCTTTCTTACCGGACCAACACACCGAAGCCGGGCATCCCCATGCCCCTAGTGCCCGCGCCAGGCTGAGTGGTCGTGGTGGTCGCAAGGAGCACCTCATCCCCTTCGCGCAGGCCGGCGATGATCTCGGTCATCGTCTCATTGCTCAAGCCGGTAGTCACAGGGATCGTGATGCTCTGGCCCTCCACTAAGACGGTCACGAAACGCTGCTTCCCCTGGCTGCGCAGGGCACGGTTAGGGACAAGGAGGACATTTTCCCGCTTATCCACGATGATATTGACGCTGGCCGTCATGCCTGCTTTAACGTCTTCAGGCGGACCAATCACGGAGACGACGACAGGATAGTTAACCACGCCTTGGCTCTGGATGCCCGCAGGCCAAATACCGGTCACCTTCCCAGCGAGGGTTAGGTCGGGCAGGGCATCAAGGGTGATCTCAGCCTCTTGCCCTAGCTTGACGCGCGGCACATCTACCTCGGCTAAATTGACGACGATCTCCAGGTTTCTCAGATCGGCGATCTGGATGCTTCCGCCGCTTGCGCTCTGTCCTACGGTCAAGTTAACGGCGGTAACCGTGCCGTCAAAGGGGGCGATGATTTGAGCCTTCTGAAGATTGAGTTTGGCCTGTTCTAGGGCGATGCGAGCCTGTTCTACTTGGTCTTTGGCGATGGCCACGGCATTCGCGTCTGGGCCGGCAAGAAGAGTTTCTAGGTCGCTTTGAGCCTGGGTCACCTGTGCTTGGGCAGAGATCAAATCGTAGTTACTGGCCTGAAGCTTGGCCAAGGCGCTTTTGGCCTGCTCAAGCTGGCTCTTAGCCTGGAGCACCTTGACTTGAGCATCGCTGCTGGCAGTGGCTAAGAGGGCGTCCAGATTAGCTTTGGCTTGGCGGTAGTCAATGGTGGCCGTCTGAAGGTTCTTTGATTCAGGGCGCGCAGAGATATCGGGGCGCCAAGCGACGCGCTCGTAAGCTGCCTGAGCTTGTTCAAGGGTTAGTTGAGCCTTTTCCAATGCCGCTTGGGCTGCAGCGATCTGGCTGTTGGTAGCGCTGGCAGCCTTGATAGCGGCGTCATAAGCGGCCTGAGCGCTCTCTACGGCGGCCTTGGCCGCGGCGAGTTCCGCCTGCGTGGGCCCGGCAGCCAACTTATCGTAATTCGCCTGGGCTGCGGCAAGTCGCGCTCTGGCGCTAGCGATAGCTTGTTCTGTGGGGCCGGCGGCCGTCTGGGCGAGTTTATGCTCGGCCACCGTAAGGTTCACCTCCGCGTTCTTGACCTGCAAGGCGAGATCAGAGGTATCCAATTCGGCGAGCACTTGACCTTTCGTAACCCGGTCTCCCACCTGGACGTGGATTTTGGCCACCACGCCATTCTGAGCAAAGCTTAGGGTAGCCTGTTGATGAGGCGTAATGTTACCGGCAGAGAATACTCTGGCTACTAGGGTGCCGGTCTCGACCCTGGCCGTGGCGAGGTTGGCTGTGGATGCCTTTCGCGAGGATAGGCCGGCATAAACTCCTGCGCCGACGCCCAGTACAACAACGAGCACGATCACGATGATGATTATTCGCTTCATGGTCGTTCCCTCTCCGATCTTTCCTATGAGCCTGGACAGCGCTCAGTATAAACCCTCGCTATCAAGATCTTGTGAAGAAGCGATCAAGAGAAAGTCAGGTTTTTGGGGTCAGCGATGTCCCTAGGATCGTTTGGGCCTCGTTGTCTATGGGGAGGGTGAACGTGAAGGTGCTTCCGGCGCCAAGCCGGCTTTCCGCTGTGATCTGGCCGCCATGGGCTTCCACCAGTTGTTTAGCGATCGCCAGGCCCAGGCCTGCTCCGCCAGTAGCGCGTGCGCGGGAGCGGTCTGCGCGGTAGAAACGCTCAAAAATCAGGGGTAAATCTTCCGGAGCAATGCCGATCCCGGTATCGCGCACGCTCACAGCGACTTGGGCATCTTGTACCTTTGCCGAGATGGTGATCTCCCCGCCCGCAGGAGTGTACGTAATGGCGTTACTAAGCAGGTTGCGAATGACCTGTGCGATTCGTTCAGGATCGGCGTTCACGAGAGGCAAGCCAAGGGGGAGCTCGGCCTTTAGCTTTAGGCCCTTGGCGAGGGCCTGGGGTTGTAAAGCGATCACCGATTTGTGGACCACCTCAGCTAGATCAGTGGGCTGACGTTCCAGTCTCAACTGCCCGGCGTCAGCGAGAGAAAGCTCCTGGAGGTCGTCTACCATGCGATTGAGCAACATCGTCTCCTCGTAAAGCGAAGTGATAAGGTTTGGGGTAGGCTCTACGACTCCATCGCGCATCGCTTCAAGGTAGCCCCTGATATTGGATAGGGGGGTCCGCAACTCGTGAGCGATATCGCTGACCATGTTTTTGCGGAGTTGCTCTAGGCGTTGCAGGCCCGAGGCCATGGCATTAAAGGCATGTGCCAGTTGACCGATCTCGTCATCGGTAGAGACCTCTACCCGTTGACTCAGGTCGCCCATCTCCAGTTTACGGGCCGCAGCGGTGAGAGCTTCCACCGGCCCCAGGATACGGCGTGACAGGGCCAGGGCTAGGAGCAAAGCCAACGACGTAGTCGCTGCTGCCGCAAGGAGCAGGGAGCGATTCATGCCCGAGAAAAAGACCCCAGAGCTAAGGCCAGGGATCGCCTCACCGCTCCGACTGATAAAGGCCACACCAACAGGCTGTCCCCAATGAAGGATAACGATCGCCGGCTGTTTGGAGAAGCTGTTTCCTAGGGTTTGGCCTTCCCGGAATCTGCCAGAGGAATCTGCGATCACGCGTC
>Ga0123519_10007623_pt1 | contig 16699 bp, 6 predicted proteins | sample YelNatPaOPRAMG02_FD_87396 | JGI IMG/M metagenome (GOLD analysis project Ga0123519, IMG submission 87396) | Hot spring microbial communities from Yellowstone National Park - Yellowstone National Park OP-RAMG-02 (version 2) | ecosystem: Environmental > Aquatic > Thermal springs > Hot (42-90C) ... | reverse complement strand
CTACTAAGCTGGATTTTGTTGTGTCCATTTTTTTTTATAAATATATCGCTATTACGTAACGAAGTTTGGTCTCTAGGTTTTTAATAACTGGAGGTTAATTTTTGTTTAATGAAATAATTTGTTTTTAACTCTCGAATGACGAAGAAAGTAATCAAGAAATATATAAGATTTTTGTTTAATGAGAAAACTTTTTTTATCCCCCAGTTTTTAATTTAATCCTAAAATTAACTCCAGGCAACTTATTATAATAAGAAAATTACAGAATATTAATAATCAATCTATAGCGAATATATAAATATAGTATAGAAATTGTGATTGTTAATTAAATTTATTGTTAGGTGAAAAGGGCTAAAATTATGTGAAATTTTTATTAAAAAATTTATATTAAAAAAAGTATTGACTTTTTATAATATTTTTAATAAATTGCAATTGAAAAAAGATAAATAAAAACCCATTTTCCATTATCATTTGGGTTTTAAACGATGTAAAATTTTTTCGTTTTTCATTGTGTTAAATTAAGGGCAGTTGAGAAACTGCCCTTAATTTTTTTTAGTATCTATATGAAAATATATTAAGAGAAAATATGTCGCCCCCACAGAGCTTAATTCTCTGTATCCATTGTTTTTTATAAATATTTCGCTCCGATGGAGCTAAATTTTTTTATGTGTACTGTATTCTATAAATATGTCGCTCTTTTGGAGCTGGATATTTTTTGTGTTTCTTGTTTGTATTAATATCATCCCTACGAATCTAAAATTTAGTTGTCCATTGTTTTTTTAAACTTCAAAACTGTTACATTTAATTTTAAAATTTTATCTGCTACAATATTATTCAAAAGTGTTTTTAATCAAAAATTTAAAATGAATTAATGGGCTTAATAATCACCTCCCCTATTTTTTTATAATTCTATCCTAAAAGAAGTTTTATTGAGTTTTTTAAACCCAAAATTCAAATTTCTCTCACTTATTTTGCTCTAAAAAAGAAATTTAAAAATGACTTATTATTTTAAGATGTTTTTATTAAAATCGTAAAATTGATTTTCCTAAATTAAAAGATTTGGCTTATGAACCAATTTTTTGCCAGAAAACCACTCGCATTACTGCTTGAAGAGATGAAAGGAGAAAACAGATTACGAAGAATCCTTGGTCCCGTAACGTTAACAAGTCTTGGAGTTGGTGCAATTATTGGAACAGGTATTTTTGTTCTCACTGGAATTGCCGCACACGATAAGGCAGGTCCAGCTGTAATAGTTTCATTCATTGCTGCTGGCATTGCTTGTATCTTTGCCGCTCTTTGTTATGCAGAGTTTGCATCTATGGTTCCAGTAGCAGGTAGTGCATACACCTATGCTTATGCAACATTAGGTGAACTGTTTGCCTGGATTATTGGCTGGGATCTCGTGCTTGAATATGCTGTCGGATCAGCAACTGTAGCACATGGATGGTCTCACTACTTCCAGGATTTTCTTAAAATTTTTGGAGCTCATTTACCACAAACCTTCCAGCGATCCCCCTTTGATTTTGATCCAACCAAAGGTGTCTTCTATTCGACAGGTTCTGTAATTGATCTGCCTGCGATTGTTATTACAACAATTGTAACTCTTATTTTAATCAAAGGGATTCGTGAAAGTGCTGGATTTAATGCTGCAATGGTGATTACAAAAGTTTCAATTGTTCTTTTTGTAATTGGTGTTGGAGCATTTTATATTGATACAGCCAACTGGTCTAATTTTGCCCCTTTTGGTTATGGAGGGCTAAGTTTCTTTGGAAATACTGTATGGGGATTGAGTGCTGCTGATGGAGCTCCATTGGGAATGTTAGCAGGTGCTGCAATGATCTTTTTTGCTTACATTGGTTTTGATTCAGTTTCAACTCATGCAGAGGAAGCAAAAAAACCACAAAAAGATGTACCTATTGGAATCATCGCATCTTTACTCATTTGTACTGTTCTTTATGTTCTGGTTGCTGCTGTACTAACCGGAATGGTTCCTTATTCTCAAATTAATATCGATGCACCTGTATCTGATGCTTTCAAGAGAGTGGGTTTAACTTGGGCACAATTCTTAATTTCCATTGGTGCTGTTGCAGGTATAACATCTGTATTACTTGTGATGATGTTAAGTCAACCGCGTGTTTTACTTGCTATAGCACGTGACGGTTTATTGCCACCTAAATTCTTTGGTGCTGTCCACGAGAAATTCAGAACACCCTGGAAATCCACTATTGCAACGGGGATTTTCGTTGGTCTTCTGGCAGGTTTTTTACCATTGAGAATACTTGCTGAACTGGTAAATATTGGTACTCTATTTGCATTCGTTGTTGTTTGTTCCGCAGTTTTAATAATGAGAAAAAAACACCCTGAAGCACATAGACCCTTTAGAGCACCACTTTTTCCTTTCGTTCCGATTATGGGAATACTTACCTGTCTTGTGTTAATGTTTTCATTACCGGTTGAAAACTGGTTAAGATTATTCATCTGGCTTCTCATCGGACTAATAATTTATTTCTCCTACGGGAGAAAACACAGTGTTATGCATCGATTGATGTCACAGAATACAAAATAGCTTATAAGAAGGCTACCATTAAAACGGTAGCCTTTTTAATTTTTCTGGAACACTTTGATTAACAAGCAGGTATAAAACTTAGTTAATAATTAAAATTTTTAATTATGTTAAAAAAAGGGGTTATAATATCGTTAATTCTTTTACTATTCATTTTAATTTCAAACTCGTATTCCCAGGACGATTTCTACAAAAAAAAATTCAAACTAATTGACTCATTACAAAACTACGGATTCACAAAAACTGCTCTCGAAGAAATAAATTCTGTTTATCAAAGAGCCAAACAGGACAAAGACTATGCAAAAATGTGCTATGCTCTTTACCTTAGAGTAATTAGTCTTTCAAATATTTCCGAAAATTACCCTGAGGATGTGATTAAACTTTTAAAAGAGGAACTTATTACAGCAGAGTCCCCTTATAGAAATGTTTTATATTCACTTCTTGCTTCCTCCTATCAATATTTCTTACAAACTAACAAATATAAAATTCTTGGTAGAACAAGAATGGTTGGGGTTGAACAGGAAGATATAAACCTTTGGGATGCTGCAAAATTTGTTGAAAATATTATAGCCAATTACGAGAAATCTCTTGAGGACGAAACTCTTCTGAAATCAATCAATGTAGAAAGTTTTAATGAAATGTTATCTTCTTATGAAGAGCAAATAACACCTGAAGGTAGAAAATACCGACCTACACTTTATGATTTACTTGCACATAGAGCTATAGACTTTTTTATGACAGCTGAAGCAGACGTAACACAACCTGCTGATCAGTTTGCCTTTAACTCTGCTGATTATTTTTTGCCACCTGAAGATTTTGCCAGAATTGAAATTAAAACACAGGACATTTACTCATACAAATATTATGCTATTTTACTATTACAAAAACTAATCCAATTTCATCTTAACGACATTACCCCTGATGCTTTAATTGATGTTGACCTTAAACGATTGCAATTCGTTCACGATCATTCTTCTTTGCCTAACAAAGATCAATTGCTCCTTGATACATATGAGTATCTTGCTAAAAAATATAACAACAGTGAGTTTTCTGCATTAATAAATTATAAGATTGCAGAAATTTATGTTTCAAAAGCTTCACTTTATAAACCACTTGTATCTGATGAACATAAATGGGATTTAACAACAGCTTTAAAATATTGTGAAAAAGCTATAACTGAATTTCCTCAATCACCGGGTGGACAACTATGTATAACACTTAAAAATAAAATTCAGAGTTATTCTCTTTCCCTTACCTGTCAAAGCATTGTTCCCGCAAAAATTCCTTCAGTAATGCTTATTAAATATAGAAATCTTGGGAAAATTTATATTAAGATTTTTAATGCACCTCTATCCTCAATTGACAAAATAAGAAATGAAATTGATCTTAATGACGAGCTACCGACTTATGATCAAAAGAAGCAAGCTCTAATTAAAGAATTAAACAAATTCCCTGTTGTTTACAATACAAATATAGATTTACCTGATGACAGGGACTTTCAACCACATTCTACAGAATTTATACTTCCTTCACTGGATTTTGGGGAATATGTAGTAATGGCTTCTTCAACCAATGACTTTAATTTTGATGATAACATTTTCACTTTTACGCACTTTACAGTTTCTAACATTGCATACGTTTACCGTCCTAATGATAAAGGAGAAAATGAGTTTTTCTTTCATAACCGTATAGATGGCTCTCCCCTTCAAAATATTAATATAGATATATACATTGAGAAATATGATGAAGGTAGATTTACTTATTATTTTGAAAAATATAAGACTATAAAAACAGACCAAAACGGGTTTATGCGATTTAAATTAGATAAAAAGAAATACACCTATGCTCGATACTATCTTGTCATTACAAATAAAGATGATATATTAAACACTCAATATTTAAATTCTTCCCCATTAGATCAGATTAACCAGAGTACTTTTTATGATTATAGTACACCTGAAAATAATAATATCACAGAAGAAAAAACTTATAGAATTTTTTATTTCACAGATAGGGCTATTTACAGACCGGGACAAATAGTACACTTCAAGGGATTAATGATAGAAAGTCAAAACAATAAACACGAAGTTGTTACAAACCATAATGTAAAAATAGACCTATATGATGCTAATGGTAATGTTGTCTCAAGTTTACAATTACAAACAAATAATTATGGTTCATTTGCCGGCTCTTTTGTCTTACCTTCTAATAAGACAGGAAAGATGAGCATTCGTAATTCCCAAATTTATGGCTCTGTTTATTTTAATGTAGAAGAATATAAAAGACCTAAGTTTGAAGTCTCTTTGAATGAAATTCAAGGAACATATAAACTTGAACAAAATGTAACTCTCACAGGTTCTGCCGTTAGTTATTCCGGAGTTAAAATAGATAATGCAACGGTAAAATATCGTGTTACAAGACAAAGTTATATACCTTACAAGTTCTATTGGTATTATTTTCCTAAAGTTTCATCATCAGTTGAGATAGCAAATGGTGTCGTAAAAACAAAAGATGATGGTACTTTTGAAATTATATTCCCTGCACTACCTGATCCAGAGATTCCTAAAACAAATAATCCTTATTATAACTTTACAATAAACGTTGATGTAACAGACATTAATGGTGAAACAATTAGTTCAAGCAAATCAGTTCTCATTGGATATTCATCTCTGAAGCTCGGAATCGATATACCTGAATATGTAGACAAATTCGGGAAAAAAGAATTTGTTGTCTCAGCAACTAACTATAGTATGCAAAAGCAACAGGCTAACGTTAAACTTACAATCTGGAAAATTAAAACACCTGAAACACCACTGCTTGATAGACCGTGGAAACCTGAAAAAAAATATTCATACTATCAAACTGATTTAGAAATTGCAGATTTTGGAACCACTCCTGATAAACTCCTGTATTCTCGTTCAGAATTTAAGAAACTTCTTCCAAACTATCCTTATGGGACAGAAAACGATTATACAAAATGGGAGAAAGAATTTAAAGTGTTAGAAAAGACCTTCAATACAAGTGTTGATAGCATCTTATCCTTAAACCTTGACCAATGGAATCAAGGCTTTTATCTTGTTGAAATGTCTGCTAAAGATATATCAGGCGAAGAAGCTGAATTTAAAAACTATTTTACAGTTTTTGATAAGTTCAGTTCAAAACCAGTTTATAGCCTTTTCAGTTATATAATTCCATTAAAAACTGAATATGAAACAGGTGAAGTTGCAGAAGTGTTGATAGGAAGCGGACTAAATAATTTTACCTTTTATTATGATGTAGAAGAAAAATCCGAACTTATAAAGTCTGGATTTATAAAGCTTAATAATTCTCAAACAAGACTTGAAATTCCTGTCACTGAAAAAGAAATTGGAAACTTTGCAATACATCTTGTTGCTACCAATCTTAATCAATTAACAACATTTTCAGCTAACTTTATTGTCCCATATACGCATAAGATGCTTGAAATAAGTTTTGAAACATTTAGAAATAAGCTACTTCCTGGTTCAGATGAAGAATGGAAAATAAAGATTAAGGGGAAAAAAGGTGAAGCAGTTATGGCTGAAATGCTCGCAACATTGTATGATGCATCTCTTGATGCATTCGCTCCTCTTAATTGGTACTTTGACATTTATGGTTATTACTATTATAAACTTTCATGGTCAGAAAATGACTTTAGTGAAAATTATTCTTCAGAATATTACTACATAACAAAACCACTGTCTTATTCATATAATATCAATTATGATAAATTGAAATGGATAAGTTATTGGGATTATACGGGTTATGATATGGTCCAAACCACGAAATCAACTCGCACAGTAAAAGATAAAGAAGCGCCTACAAATGGTAATGTCAAACTGGAAGAAAAGGAAGTAATGAAAAAGGAATTAAAAGAGGAAACTCCTGAAATAAAAGTTCGTAAAGATTTCTCTGAAACTGCATTCTTTTATCCTCAGCTTTTAACAGATGCTTCCGGGAATTTAGTTATTAAATTCAAAATTCCTGAATCTCTTACAAAATGGAAGATGCTTGGATTTGCTCACACTACAGACCTGAAATATGGTTTCGTCACAAATGAACTAATTACTCAAAAAGATCTTATGATTTCACTTAACGCACCGCGTTTCTTGCGTGAAGGAGATGAAATCAACCTTTCTGCAAAGATTTCAAACCTTAGTGGTAGAAATTTAAACATCTCCTCAAAACTTGAGATATTTGATCCGATAACTATGAAAACAATAAATATTTTCACACCTGAAACTAATCCAGAACAAAAAATTAATGTAAATACAAATTCAAGTGGTGTTGTTAAGTGGTCCCTTAAAATTCCTGAAAACTATAGTGTTATTGGACTACGTGTTACTGCATACTCTGACAATTTTACTGACGGAGAAGAAATTACGTTACCAGTACTTACTAATAGAATGCTCGTTACTGAAACATTGCCACTTCCAATTAGAGAAGGACAAACTAAAAACTTCAAACTTGAAAAGCTCCTGAACAATACATCTTCAACATTGAAATCATATAAGTATACACTTGAATTTACATCTAATCCTGTATGGTATGCTATTCTTTCTCTGCCTTATTTGATTGAATATCCTTATGAATGCAGTGAACAAATATTCAGCAGAATTTATGCTAACAGCATCGGTAGTCAGATTGTAAACTCTGATCCGAAAATAAAGAATGTGTTTGACACCTGGATTAAATATCAACCTGATGCTTTTCTATCAAAACTTGAAACAAATCAGGACCTGAAAAATATCATTCTCGAAGAAACTCCATGGGTAAGGGAAGCGAGTAGTGAAACAGAACAAAATCGAAGAGTTGCTGTGCTTTTCGACGTTATGAAAATGAAATATGAACTTGATAAATCAATAGATAAACTTAAAGAAATGCAACTTTCTAATGGTGGTTTTGCATGGTTCAAGGGAATGCCTGATGATTGGTTCATTACACAGCACATACTTTTAGGTTTTGGAAAACTTAATAAAATGGGTATATCCGATATTGTAAATAATAATACTGTCAAAAGTATGACCTCATCAGCTATTAAATATATAGACTCAAGGCTGACTAATGATTATAATAGACTCCTTGAACTTGCAAAGAAAAAAATGATTAAACTTGAAGACCAAAATATTAACAACATTCATATTCATTATCTATATTGTCGCAGTTTCTTCAAAGAAATTCCTATACCAGAAGAAACAAAAGAAGCCTATCAATATTTCATCTCTCAGGCAGAAAAATACTGGAATAAAATGACCCCTTATTCTCAAGCTCAAATTGCACTTGCATTACATAGACTTACTATGTCTAATGTTCCTGATATGATTGTCCGTGCTTTATCTGAAAATGCCTTACACTCAGATGAATTTGGTATGTACTGGACATGGAATAAAAAATTCTATTACTGGTATGAAGCTCCAATTGAAACGCAGGCTTTAATGATTGAACTTTTTGATGAAGTTGCAAATGATTCAAAATCTGTTGATGAGCTTAGAATTTGGTTGTTAAAAAACAAACAAACCAATTGCTGGAAGACAACAAAAGCAACAGTTGATGCCGTTTATGCTTTACTTCTAAAAGGAACATCATGGCTTTCAACTGAACCTGATGTTGACATCAAACTTGGTGATATTAACATAAACCCGAAAAATAATCCTGACTTAAAAGTTCAGGCTGGCACTGGTTACTTCCGTACAAGCTGGTATAACGATGAAATCAAAAGCAATATGGGTAATATTACTGTTACTAAAACATCACCGGGTATAAGCTGGGGTGCTGTTTACTGGCAATATTTTGAACAACTTGATAAAATTGAAAAGGCTTCAACTGAACTTAAACTAGAAAAAAGCCTCTTTCTTGAAACTAATACACAAACAGGACCAATAATTACACCTATTACTGAAGAAACACAACTCAAAGTAGGTGATAAAATTAAAGTGGTGATTGATATCACAACCGATAGGAACCTTGAATATGTACATCTGAAAGATATGCGAGCCTCAGGACTTGAACCAACTAATGTAATTAGTTCTTATAAATGGCAGGGCGGTATTGGATACTATGAAAACACTCGTGATGCAGCAACAAACTTCTTTATAAACTATCTACCTCAAGGCACCTATCGCTTTGAATATTCTCTAATTGTTAATATTCCCGGAGTATTTTCTAATGGTATTACATCTATTCAATGTATGTATGCCCCTGAATTTAGTGCCCATTCTGAAGGAATTAAAATAAAGATTTCTGATTAACCATAAAATAAAAGGGAGCCAAAACGTTTTATAAAAGGCTCCCTTTTTATAAAAATTTAAGAAGTGAATTCTATAAAGTAAACTCTTATATTTATTAGTATAACTACCTTTATTTTTTAGTAGTTATAACTTCTCTTTTTTAGTTTATTATATAGGGATATTTAAAAATTTATGCCTATCCCTAAACTTAATTTTATACCATCAATGAAAATTTTTGAATTTAAAACTGGATCAAAATAATATGGTCTTCCCTCATACAATACATAATTTCGTGGAAAAATGCTTTTCACTCTATATTCAGCTTGACGAAAACGGCTTTCAAAATATATTGATAAATTTCTGAATACCTGATATTCTGCTCCTACAAGTACAAGGATACCTACCATTGGTTTACGTGATTCAGTTGTAGTTGTCATTCCAGCAAAATATCTTGTTCTATCTCCAAAGTATATTCCTCCCCCACCTCCAAGAAAAATGTTCAATCCACTTACAACCTGTGGCAGGTTAAAATAAACAGACATTTCTAAAGGAATCATCTCAACTTTTTCAGTTACTCTACCTCTTATTACGCTTGTATCCTGTTCAAGTGTTTCAACAAATTCATTATCTTCTATTCTGATAAATTCCGAAGCAAGTCCTAATTGTAATCCGCTTCCTCCTAAACTATACTTTAAAATTAATCCGTATCCATATCCCCCTTTGAGTTCTATCTCGGAGTTCTTTTCTATTATATCTGTTGAAAATGGATTTAACTGAATCGTAGCTGAACTTATATAGTTTACACTTGGAATGATTTTAAGATTTTTCAATATGCCCTGAGCTTCACAGTTTTGTGTCAGAGCAATATTCGTTAATATTATTATTAAAATAAAATTTCGAAACATTCAAACTAAATTTTAACTGAACGCTTACTCTTTGCAATATCATTAATTCTTAAATTATTACCTTCAAAATGAATTATCTATAAATAATTTTTACTCTTTACAATTCAATACTGTATTCTTTATTATCTGCAATTATTCTTAATTTAACCTTTTTGGACTCATCTGGATTTATTGCACCCCACATTAAAGCCAGTTGTTGCATCTGTATATCAGGTTTAAACTTAGCTGATAAACCTATAATTATTTCCTTTACCTTTAAGGAATATGCCACATTCATTATTGAATAAAACGCATTATTCGTTGGAACAACAATTGGAATTACCGGCTTACCAATTTTTTCTGATATATTAACTACTTCCGTAAATAAAACCCTCTCCTCTTCTTCAATATCAGGTTTGACCTCTATATTTTGTTTATCTTTAAAAACTCTCGCAACCATAACAATAATATCGGTATCTTCTGTATTAATCTCTTCTATAGTCTTTTTTAAATGACTTAAATTATTCGGATCTTTAACTGCTACAAGTATTCTATTAGGATTTGTGCTCTCAATTGCCTCTGGTGTTATTTGAGTTTCATCATCAAGGTTAAAGTGTTCAAGTATCTGATCCCTATGGATTCTTTCATATTCTTCTTCTGAAATATGATTTTCCTCAATCGTCTTACGTTTAACAATTTGTTCAGAAATTACAAATGTTAAAAAGAAACTTACTGTAAATATAAGTCCTGATACTGTTGCAATTGGTTTTGTAAATAAATTAATAACTGCTGCTGTAAATAAAAGCAAAAAAATCACTATTAACCCAACCGGAAGATGAAACCCTTTTATATTTATATTTACTGGGACTTTCCATTCACGCGGGCGCTTATCCTTGTATCTCAATACTATCATTGAAAAAGCTTTGAATGTAAGACTCCATATCACACCAAATGCATAAGCTTCTCCAAGAACTATTACATCTCCACGAGAAGCAATAATTACTATTATTTGTAAAATTGCAATTAAAGTTAGTATTCTGAAGGATGTACCATATTTTTTATGTGGCTTTCTAAACCAATCTGTAAGTATTTTATCTTCAGCTACCCGATTTAAAACACTGTTTGCCCCAACTATTGCAGTATTACAAGCAGCCGAAAGTATCAAAACACCAACAAGTACTACAAATATATGAATTACAATTCTTACAGCAAGTGGCGCATTTAAAAACATCGCAATACCACCAATTAAGTTATCTATATATTGCGGACGAATATCATCTGGTATCAACATTATACCAAGAAAAGATACGCCGGGGGTCATTATTACTGTAAAGATAAAAATAACAAGTACTGTTTTACGTAAATTCTTCAGCTTTGGATACTCAATTTCACGATATACCTGACCTAAAGTTTCAGCTCCACTTAATGCAAGTAAAGTGTGACCAAATGCAATTAGTACACTTATTAAACCAATTGACCTGATCCAATCAACATTTTTTAACCAACCATAAGCCTCATCTGTAAGTTCAAGTTTAAGAGGAGGAAAATGTGTTAATATCGGCTCTGGTTTACTGTATAAAGTATAAATTCCCCATCCTAATATAATTACACCCATAATTGCCGTTACAATAAATATCTTTAGTGCCTTATCAGATGACTCTTCTATACCTTTAACATTCTCCCAGTAAAAGTAAAGAATAATGGCAATTGCAACTATTACAGAAACAATGTTTCTATCAAGCACAATCTCAATACCTGCCATCTTAAATACATCGTTAAGAAGCCCTGAAAAATATTGTCCTGCCGATACACTGCTTATTGGACCTGTTAATACATAGTCAAAGACAAGAGCACTTACTGAAATTTTTGCAAACCAATTTCCAAGAGCATTTTTAACGACTCGATAAACACCACCCCTTGTAAAAAGTGGCGATGATTCTGTATATAACGCGAAAATTGCATAAGCAAAAAACATCAGTAATAAAATAAAATATGGGGCTACTTTTCCTACAAATTGCTCTGCTATTCCTCCAATGTAGTACATTGTAGAACCAAGGTCACCGATAACAATTGCAGCTGCTCGCCAGTAAGAAATAAATGTAAACATTACTGTGGTCAGTACAATAACTTTGATCGCTTTAGACCGACCACTCTCTGATGAAAGGGATGAATCTGAAGTTTCCATTTCTAATTTAATTAATAAAAAAATCCATTATGAACGGACTTTACAGCCCTTAACATAATGGATTTAATTAAACTATTTATATTATAGGAAGAATCTGTCTCTGTTGTCTTCAATTTTTGCTTTATTCTTTACTTCCGCCAACCATTCCTGAACAAAAGTCTGCTGTTTATTTGTCATCAGCTGTTTTCTTATTTCTGATTGTTTTGCTAAATATTCATTTTCATCAAAACCTTTCATATTTCTTATCTGAACAATATATATACCACGTGTTGCCTTTATTGGTTTGGATATCTCACCTACTTTCATATTGTAAATTGCATTAAACACTGGATATTCAATTCCTATCTTATTACTTGGTTTTGAAACTGACATTGAATCTGCACTATCATATATATATTGTGGATATTGAGTTTTTAAACTCATTAAATCTCCATTGACAATCTTACCCATCATCTCATTTGCTTTGCTTATTAGATAGTCATATTTCTTTTGTCGTTCTACAAGCGGTTTAACAAAATTAACTTTTATCGAATCAAAATTTTTGTATCCAGCCGGAATCTTTTGAACAATTTGATACACTCCAAAACCACCCTGTACTTTTACAGGTCCAAATAACTTCCCTACTTTATTTTCCAGTCCAAAATTTATTAATGTTTTATTCTGACCTATACCCGGGACATTTCCATCTTCAGTAATTTCAGGAGTTACATTTACATTCATATTCATTGACTTTGCAAGTGAATCAAAAGTAATCTTTCCTCCTCTGCCACAGGATAAAATTGAGGAACCCTGTTCTAACTGCTTTACAAAATCAGCAGCTCTTTTACGTGCTATGTCTTTGGTACGGGGACTTGGTGTAACAGTTCTTATAATCTGAGCAAATTTAAATTCTTTTTTAGATTTATCGTGTATCTTTATAATGTGAAAACCATACTGAGTTTTTATAGGTCCAATTAAATCTCCAACCTTTGCATTAAAACAGGCATCTTCAAATTCTTTCACCATCACACCTTTTGTAAACCATCCTAAATTTCCTTTGTTTGTTTTTGCCGATTGATCGTCTGACACCTGATATGCAACATCTTCAAACTTATCACCTTTTTTCAATCTCTCAAGTATTTCTTGTGCCTTCTTTTTTGCTGCTGCTGTATCTGTGCCAAAATTTACGAGTATATGAGAAGCATTTATATATGTATCCTCTCCTTCGCGTGTATCAAGCAGTTTTATTACTTTATAACCATCTGAATCTTTTATCACATCTGATGTGCTATCTTTTTTTGCACTGAACAAAAAGTTTAATGCCCCGCTTTGTAATGCGTTTGGTTTCTGAAACTGATCTGTAAACGGAAATGCTGATTCTTCATTTACAAGTTTTATAAGTGATGAATCCTCAACTGAAGAGTTCTTCATTAATTTCACCAGACTTTGCAACTGCTTGTATATAAGGGCTGAATCTTCTGGCGTCGGTGTATCCGGGAAAATCAAATATTTAAATCTAACTGCTGCTTCTTGTTTGAATTCCTCTTTATGTTCATCATAATATTTCCTCATCTCATCATCTGTCACTTTAATAAGATTTGTGTCAGTTACACTGTTAATATCCAGCAGTACATAATTTATATCTGCTGTAACGTAATCATCTCGGTATTTCTGTAAAACTTCACCTTCTGTTACATTCACTGTGGATAAAAGTTTTTGCTGTAGCTTTTCAGCCAGCAATACTTCCCTTAAATAAGCTTCAACCTGAGACCAGAACTGAGTTACTTCCTGTGTCTTCATTGAAAGTGCCTGCTGATATAAATCATAATTAAAAACCCCTGTAGAATCCATAAAATTCCGTTTTATCTCTTCAGGAAGTGTCTCAGGATTATTATAAATCCAGTCAATAATCTCATTATCAGATACAGTAATGCCTAACTTTTTCATTTCCTGCTTCATCAGAACCTGCTGAACTAATGAATTCCAGACTTGTTCCTTGATATTTGCAAGGTTTACATCATCAGGATCTTTACCATTGTTTTGTTTTTTAAAAGCATCAAGTTGCTGTTCAAGCATTTTATTGTATTCCTCATACGAAATCTCCTCTCCATTTACCTTTGCAAACACAACCTTTTGTGTCCTTAATCCAAGGTAATTCATTCCCCATTCGAAAATGATTGTACCTAAAAAAGCTACTATCAGGAAGATAATAATGAGAGGCATCTTGTCGCGTAATTTATTCATTACGCCTTTTGGTGCTTGTTTCTTAGGTTTATCCATTCAGTTCAGTACTCCTCTATATTAAATCAAATTTCAAAAGCTAATAAATTATAGCATTTCATTTGTAAAATCAATGTAATAAGAAAGCTATTTTTTTATAAGATGCGAATTTTTAAGTCTATTCCACATATTTATTGCTATATTTCCCGTTGAGCAACCGTTTCCGTACTCATTATCTAATCGCCATGCAAACATTCCAGCACAGTTATATTGAGTCATTTCATTCCATCTAACATCAGGTCCCTGTCCCCATTCACTTTCTATACCTACTAAGATTTTATTGCAATTTACCCCGGCATCTCTCCAGGTAACAACATAACAATTGGGGGAATAAGACTGAAGATTTAGGTAGTTACAAAACTTATTAAAAGCGTCTGAATTCCAGCAGGGAGAATAATCCACGGGAGAAAAGGCAGTAGACATCGTTAAGAAATAAGATTTTCCCTTTCTACTTCCCAAAGCATTTAATGAATCCCTTAATGTTTTTAATAATAACCCAACAGCATCTTTACTTATTTGACCGGTATCTGACCGACAGTAATCTTCCCAGTCTATGTCAAAACCATCCAGATTATGTTTTTCAATTAAATTTATTACACTTTGGGTAAACTCCACAGGGGTTAGAGTTGCATTAGGAAAATCACTATGACCAAAGCCTAAAGAAATTAGTATTTTTGGTTTGTTTTGTAATTGTCCTATCTTATTTACAATATCATCTATTCTTTCGCTTGGATTAGGAGTGCCATATTCATAATCTGCAATATATTTACCATCAGCATTTTTATAAGTATGCACAAAAGCTAAATATAGAAAATCTGTTTTATCAAATGGCGAATTTTTTACACAGGAATCCCAATCATTATTATGATCAAATATCCCGAAATATTGGGCAGCAGTATATACATTATTCCCGGAAGAAGTAATTGGTTGATCTGATTGACACCCACTACTTATATCAACCAAAATTATCAACACTGATAAAAGTAACATTTGTATCCCTAAACTTTTTGTTTTGATTTTTTTTATATTTAATTCTCCTTTCTTTATTAAATTTTAGAATTTTGTTTTAATACTCCTCATATTAAATTTTTCTAAATAAAAGAAAAGGATTTTTATGAATTCTGAAGAGAGGGAATTTTCTTTGTTGGGTTTCCTGGAGTTGGAGACACATTTTACTTTAAAAGTTCATTTATTTTAATAACAGCTGCTCTTATTGTTATCGAATTTGATACAATAATTCGATTGTTTTCGCTGATATAAATCAAAACATTTATTTTTCAATATTTATTTAAACGTTAAACTCTATTCTTTTACTTTGATTTTTATTACCCTGTACTTACAGATACTTATTATTTTAATAAAAGCATTTTCTTTGTGTCTACAAATGTTCCGGCTTTCATTTTGATTATATATACGCCGCTTGGAAGCTCAGCCCCATCAAAATCTATACTGTAGCTTCCGGTTTTCAAATTTTTATTTAATAGGGTTCTTATCAACCGTCCCTGTATATCATAAACTTTTAAAACAACAAAACTATTCTCCTTCACATCAAATGTTATATTCGTTGTTGGATTGAATGGATTAGGATAGTTTTGATGAAGTTTAAACTCATTTGGAACTGAATTATTGTGTGCTAAAACACTTACAGTTCCAATACTAAACATAAATCTCGTGGGAGGAGGCGTTGAACCCGGAGGATTAATTCCACTTCCACCTGTTGGTAGTGTAGATACTTTGGGAGTCGGCAATGCAATGTCCTGTGCTGCAAAATAATATTCTACTTGAGTGCCCAATGGGCTTCCCGGTATCTGAAAATAAAATGTATCAAGATTCATAGATACATAATTTGCTGATGTAAAAGCTGTCCATCCACCACCTGAATTCTTTCTATAATAAATTCTCGGGGCTTCATTACTACGTGTATATCTTATGATTCCATTATCAAAAACCCTTGCCTTCAATGTTATTGTCCCGGTATTTGTGGTATAGGTAAAAGGTTGAGTGTGGACTATTGTTGGTGGTGTATTATCCAATTTCCTCGCTGAATCAACTGAATTCTTTGCATTAACAATTCCCCAACCATATATATTATTTGGAGAAGAACTATTATTTCCAAAAAATCTCAATATACCGATTACCTGCATAGGTGTTAGATTCTTATTAGCTGAAAGTACAAGCCCACATACACCTGAGACTAAAGGACAAGAGAAAGATGTTCCAGAACCAGAAGTATAACCTGTTGAACCTGCAACATAATTTCCCTGCCCAAGTGCCAGTACGTCCGGTTTAATCCTTGGTGCTGGTACTCCGTTAATACTATCTGTTGTTGGTCCTTGCGAACTAAAACTTGCAATAGTTCCTGTAGAGGTTACTGCACCAACTGTTAAAACACTATCTCCATCTGCAGGACCATTCAGAGTATTATGAGTATAACCAGGACCATTACCATTATTCCCTGCTGAATTGCTAACTATAATTCCCTTATACGCAGCATAATCTGCAGCAATTGAAACTGGCATTCTATCACCATTCATATCCCACCAATACCAGCTTTGATAACCTGGAT
>Ga0123519_10007622_pt1 | contig 16700 bp, 13 predicted proteins | sample YelNatPaOPRAMG02_FD_87396 | JGI IMG/M metagenome (GOLD analysis project Ga0123519, IMG submission 87396) | Hot spring microbial communities from Yellowstone National Park - Yellowstone National Park OP-RAMG-02 (version 2) | ecosystem: Environmental > Aquatic > Thermal springs > Hot (42-90C) ... | reverse complement strand
CATTCCGAACACGGTAGTTAAGCTCGCCTGGGCCGACGATACTTGGGTGTTAGGCCCCGGGAAAATAGGTCGTCGCCAGGATTATTCTTAAAGCCCCTTCCAAAATAGGAAGGGGCTTTTCTACATGATGTATAAACAAAAATATCCAATTCACCTCCAACCAGGAACGGCTGGAGGTGTTTTTTGTGTACATATACATGAGCACTTTCGACTGAACAAGAATAGTGTTATAATAAGAACACAAGGAAGAGACAAAAAGGTCGGCTGGTAGGTGTAATATATGTCTATTGTTCGAGTTTCTTCGGAATTCGGAATACCAATACCACAGGCGATCCTCATCAAACTTGGCACCAAGCCAGGGCAGGAGATGATGGTCACTGAAAGAGATGGCGCAATCGTTCTTACTCCTCTCCCCACGGATCCCGTAGAATATCTGTGCGGCGTGATGGAAGGACAGTTGTCGCTGACAAGAGAATTGATGGCAGAGAGGGCAGAAGACGTTGAGTCAGAATGAATTCATTCTCGATTCCTATGCAATGCTGGTATTTCTCCAAAAAGAGCCAGGATACGGTAGGGTAGAGGCACTTTTAAAACGGGCCATGAGCGGAGAAGTGAAATTGCATATATCAGCTATTAACATGGCTGAGGTGCAGTATTATGTGATCAGACGAGGCAGAGATGCTGCAAAGATTCTTGCCGCGCTGGAAGCACTGCCTTTCAGAGTGGAGTCGGCAGATTCATATATCCCGGCGGCTGTGGAGCTCAAAGCAAAATATGGCATCCCACTGCCGGATTGTTTCGCCGCAGCAGTGGCGCAGGATTTGAAATGCCCTCTTGTGACTGGCGATAGAGAGTTTCGCAAGCTAGGAGAGGCTGTAACGGTCGAATGGCTGCGTTGATTCGGCATATAGGATGCTGAACTGAGCTCACAACAGAATACATAGAATTGATCAACGCCCCGATATCTCAGGATGTGGGGCGTTTTTGTATATTCCAAAATACAGGTAATTCATTCAGCACAACTTACATCTTCCCTGGGGCATAACCATAATGTAAGGACAATTGAATAAGGGAAAAGTGAATAGACAATTCCAAAAGCGCTCTTTAGAAGCGAATCGATAAAGGCAAACCCGTCGAAAGGCGGGGACGCAAAGCATTAGGGCCTAAACGGCCGTGGAGCGCCCAATATTGAGTCCTCATCCATTTATTGAAGATTGAATCTTGGGCATTGTGGGGTCGCATGGTTGCCTGGCCGCCGAAGCGCTAACGTTCTTGAGACACCGATAAGGGCAAATCCCGAGCGATCGGGAGACGCAAAGCCCACGGGGCTCTTGGATCCGGAAGATAGTAACCCGCATCCGCTTATTCAGGGATTCCGGGGTCCGGATATTGGAGAGCCGGCCGGGCTGCCGAAGGTCTTACGGCAAGTAATATCGATGGGTCTCCACCCATCTTGCCTGCCCGGTGTCTGGAGAGGAGGTACTAGGCGGGATATAGACATTGCCGGGCGTGCTCTGAGCATTAGCCGCCGCAGGTCAACGAGGATGGTTTTAGGTGCGAGTTTCACGTCCGCGCTGACCTGGGGTGGTTCCAGAGCCGCCCGGCGCTTTCTAAGAATTGAGTCCTACACGGATGTGGGGCGCAGCTTCTAAATCAGGGATGTGAGCGCAATGGCGGGTGCGGCGCTGGTCGCACCCGCTAATGTTATGTACGTGGCAGAGTCGCAATTAAATAAAGTCCCTGAAATGATTAATTGGAGCTAGAGCCATCTGGCGAACCAGTTGAACGCAAGGGCTCCGGAGAATTTATGCCCACCTTCAAAGACATCGTGCGCAAGGAGTTCGGGCTTGCCCCAGGCTTCATAAGCGCGATGAAGATTTGCATAGGCGCGTTTTGCTGATTGTATCGGGAAACCTTCGTCAAGGGTTCCACTTTCGATCAGAAGAGGCCTGGGAGCGATCAGAGAGGTGATATCGGATAGATCGAAGTAACGTCCTAGGGTGGGCACGAATTGTGATCCGCAGAAATTGCCGTTTCTTATGGCAAATGATTCAAATTCGCAAAGGTATCCACTGATTCCCGCAGCTTTGATTCGTTTATCAGTCGCCGCGGTCCACATTGACATAGTCCCACCGAAGCTCAGGCCGAAGCAGCCTATTCTGCAGGGGTCGATTTCGGATCGTGTAATTAGATAGTCGATAGCGCGATGGCAGTCGGCTATATCGAGTGCGAGAAGATTGATGCCGAGGAGTGAACCCCGTATAAAATGGACATTGCAGCGATCGCGTCCATAGAGCTCGAATGAGGTATGCGCTCGCTCGCCGAAGCAGCGGAAGTCGAATGTGAAAGTGATGAAGCCCTTTTTTGCGAACTGGTGAGCGTAGTCATAATTATGCTGCGCGATCACCTGGCGCATTGCGTCTTCCGTGTAGCCTTCGCGTGGGGTTGTGATTCCGACGACCGCGTCCTTACCCGGGCCATGTCCATGGAAGCAGATGACAGCCGGTGCGGGACCTGAAAGGCCTTTGGGGATGAGGATGTAGCCGGGAATAGAGGAGTAGTGATCGGCGTCGAAGATGATTTTCTCGCGGATATAGCTGCCCATATCGACGGTTTCAACGATTTCAGGGCAAAGCTGCACCGGTTCGGGCATCTCGCCGAGAAGGTCCCGGAGCTTCGCGAGCGCCTTCACACGCCACTGCTTTGCCTCAGCCTCGTCGGTTGCGTCAAACCCGAATAAAGGCGTATTACTGGCGCAGCGGGCGTTGATGTAGTCCATCATGGAAAAATTACGGCCAGCCATTGATCACTTCCTACGATGCACACCCAAATCGTAATTCTCCTGATTTTATTTTGCTTCCTCCTTTATCGAATAAACAAAAATAGAGAAAGAGGAGCCGGATAGGGAACATGAAAGGTGTTTTAAGGGTCTTGGAAATAGTGAAGGTAAGGCGGCCCCGGAATAAGTTGCGCCTGTGACACTCAACTTGTGGTTCCACCGGGGCTGCCTCTGCTTCTCTACGTTCAAATCAGCCCCTGCCGTTCCCTCTAAGCAGTTTCACCATGTTCTCTGCGATTGAAACCGCGGCTGTTAAAGCATAAAGATCGGCTTCGCCAATTATATTCGTGATTTTCCACTATCTCTATGCTTGTCAGTTGCTGGGAACCGGTGTATTCTGGTTGGCGTATTTTCCTTTGAGGTGATATAACGTGAGAGCTTTTAGAATGCTTGTTTGCACTTTTATTATGGCGGTTTGCGCGTGTGCGGTATGCGCGGCAGGACCAGGGAATGTGCTTGTTGTGATGAATGGCAATAGCCCGGATTCGATTGCTGTGGGGAAGTATTATGCGGCGAAGCGGCATATCGATGCGAAATATCTGCTAAAGATTACGTGTCCGACTGATGAAGTTATAAAGGATTCAGTTTTTGAGAGCAGTATCCGCAAACCGGTTGCAGCATATCTTAAAAAAAGCGGGCTTGCGGATAAGATCGACTATATCGTGCTCACGCGGGGGATTCCTATAAAGACCGAGGAGCATTGGGGAGTCGACAGTGCGCTCACGATACCGGCGGTGAACTGCGATTCGCAGATGAATAACCCATATTATCAGGAGCGTAAGCACTTTTCTCACGCCGAGTATGGGATGTATCTCGTTACCAGACTCGATGGGCTTACGTTGAGCGATGCGAAGGCGCTGGTGGATAGAGCGCTGGCAGCGAAGCCGCGAAAAGGGCTGTTTCTGCTGGATTTGCATCCCTGGCGGGATACTCAGCCGGGATATGCGTTTGTGAACGAAGGAATGCGCTCGGCTGCGCAGATGCTCAAATCGAAGAAGTTTAACGTGGAACTGGAAGAGACCAAGGATTTCGTTGCGCGGACGGGTCTGATGGGCTATTACAGCTGGGGCAGTAACGATGGGAGCTATTCGCAGGAGACATATAACAAGTTGCGCTTCGTGCCGGGATCGATAGCCGAGACGGCGCAGTCGACAAGCGCGTATACGCTTACTTCTAAACGGACCCTGGCAGGGAATCGTTCCTACATTACCGACCTGGTAGCGCAGGGGGTGACCGGTGTGAAGGGATATGTGTATGAGCCCTACGCTACCGCGATTGCGGACGCAGATATCCTCTTTGACAGGTATACATCAGGGATGAACCTGGCCGAGAGCTTCTATGCGGCTTCGAGATTCGTGCACTGGAGAGATATCGTGCTCGGCGATCCGTTGTGCGCGCCTTACGCCAGGGCAGGCAGCAGGTAAGAGATGGGATTTATATTGACGGCTGGAATAGATATCGGCTCCCTTTCGACCGATGTCGTGGTTCTCAAAGGGAATGAAATAGCAGCTTATGCGATCGTGCCGACGCTTTCAAGTAGCGAGGCCGCGGCTGAGTTCGCGTTTGATCAGGCGCTGGCATCTGCCGGGATGAGTCGGGAGGATATTGAGAACATCGTTGCGACGGGCTATGGGCGCACGAGCATCGATTTCGCGAGCAGAGCGGTAACCGAGATCACATGTCACGCTCTGGGGGCGCGGAGGCTCTTCACGGAAGCCAACAGTGTGATAGATATTGGCGGCCAGGATAGCAAGGTAATCAGGCTCGCAAAGGACGGGCGAGTCGAGGACTTTGCGATGAATGATAAGTGCGCCGCAGGTACGGGGCGATTCCTGGAAGTGATGGCACGGTCACTAGATGCCGACTTAAAGTCACTGGGGCGGCTTTCAGCGCTCTCGACGGAGGATGTGCGTATATCGAGCACATGCACGGTGTTTGCGGAGTCGGAGGTCGTTGCGCTCGTGGCGAAGGGTGTGGCGAAAGAGGATATTATCCATGGATTGCATGTATCGATCGCCGAGCGCATCTATGCGATGGTAATGCGCCTTAGGGCGGAACCGCCGTTCGTGATGACGGGCGGTGTGGCGAAGAATTCGGGAGTTGTAACGGCGCTGGAGGAGAGGCTGAAAGCGAAGCTTCTCGTGCCGGAGGAACCGCAGATTGTAGGCGCGCTCGGAGCAGCGATCTTGGCGGGAAGAGGGGATTAATCGTATTGACACCTGGAGATTGTGTTATATACCGGATGTATATGCGGTGTATATACAAAAGCTAGGAGATAACATTGCTATCGATGAATTTGACTGGTTTGAATACCTGGTCGAAAAGAGTAGAGCAAAGTACGGAACTGAGCCTGAGGACGCAGAGAGTACCTTATCGAATATGATCCGCCACCATATATTCGAAAGGTTTCAGATGGAAAATATCAAGGTTTTGGGCAGACGGAAAATGGTTTGTATCTCATTGTAATATTTACAATGGTTCGAGTGAATACTGCTAGAGTCATTAGCTCAAGAGTGATGGGGTCTGATGAAAGAGCTGAATTCCGCAGGCATAGAGAATGAAAGCAAAATCGATGAAAGTACCTGAGTTTATATCACTTGATGAAGAATTTGAATTTTGGAGCACCCATAGCGCTCTACTGAGTTTCAGGTAATGTGGTGACAACCTGGCAGAAGGCTTCGTGCTCGATCCGACCCGCCAGTACGTCACATCATTATGCGAAAGTCAATAGAATTCATCGAAGAAGGAGAAGAGGTCGAAATTGACTTTTCAGGCGCGCGTAAAGCTCGTGGCAAGCGGCAGGCGCAGCAAATATCGATTCGTATTTCACCTTCCGTGTTAAATGGTGTTAAAAATCGGGCGCGGAAGCTTGGTGTGCCTTATCAGACGCTCATGCAGATATGGCTTGCTGAGCGCCTGGAGGTCGAAGAAGACAGGGCAAGAGCGCTCACTGATACCGAGCAGAAGAAAGAGACGGCGTAAGAACATAATATGTCGATGGCGCTGCCTTGGAGCTATCGGCATATTGTGTTCCACGATTAATAGACCTGCCCTACGCTTGTGTCCAGAGCCTGACCGAAGTTGCCCATGCCAAAGCTCTGGAAGAGCGGGAATGCCTTGATGCGCAGGTTGAAGTAGATACCACGGTTCTCCCAGAATCCCCCCTGGTCCACATAAGTCAATGACGCCTCCCAGCAGTGCAGGTCACGCGTGATCATCAAGCCTCGATAATCAAAACCGCCCGTCAAGCCGTTATAACCCGCAATCGCCTGAGCCCTCATCTTGCTTCCAAGCGGGGTGTCTATCACGGTTCTCACAGTTGCGAGCTTACCGCTTGTGGGGTCGAAACGTGTGCCGAGATCGAGCCTGAACGCATCACCCGCTCTTATCCTGATCTGATTGATCAGCGTCTGCCACTGCCAGCGATTGAAATCGAAGCCGGTTGCTGTGTATAACAGAAAACTGGGTGAGGGCTGGATGGTGAAACGCAGGACTGAGTCCTGCCACGGGAATTGCGGCTGCTCGAAATTGTAGCCTGTAAGAAGACTCAGCCGGAAGCGTTCGTTTTCCTGAATATTAAGGCTGGCATTGACGATGTTATACCTGCCGATGAAATCGAAGCGGAATGGTGTGAATCCACGTGGACGCTGATAACGGTAGGTCAGGGCGAATGTGGAAGTTGGATCGAGTTTCTTCGTCAGCTGAGCGTCGGCATTTATTGAATATTGCGCTGTGTTATCGCCGTAGACGAATTGCTTGAATCCTGCTCCCGCAACCCCGCCCCATGTATTTGAGAGTGTGTAGCGGTTGTTTAATGAGTTGATATCGAAATAAACGCGGTCCTGTTCGGGGCTGGGGACCTCCGCGAACCTGCCGTAACTCAGCTGCATTCTGGCAGGCACACCGAACGGCAGGATATTTCCAAGCCTCGCCGTGTCTGTTGTGATCGCGAGTTCCGGCAGCTTATCAATACCGCCGAATTGCCCCTGTCCCACAAATGCCTCGTCGCTGAGGTCGGTTTGTTTTTGTGCGGAAATATTCCAGTCGAATTTTTCTTCCTGTTTCGAATAAAGCGCCTGGGAGACGAGCCTGGCGCGGGTCTGGTCCTGCGTGGTGAAACCGGTGTAGTCGAAATTGGCGTTGAGGTAGGCCCTGGGGCCGAAAGCCTGGCGGTGCGAAAGGTTGCCCGTAAGGTTTTCAGACCTTGTGATAACATCGTTCAGGGTCTGGCCCAAAATGAGCGATGTGCTTGCTCCGGGGCGGGCGCGGGTGAAGGTGAGACGGTTATCGATGGTCTGGCTTTGAGGCGCATAAAAATAGCTATTAGAGCGGAAATTACTCGATGCGTTGAAGTTTATGGCGCCGAGTTGTTGAGTATGGTTGAAACGGCCGTTGAATGTTGTTTGATTGAGCGTCCGGTCTTCGAGGCGATATAAATATATACTTCCAAAGCCGGTATTTCCAGCTTTATAGTAGTGTTGTATCCCGTGGCCGATGCCTTTACGCGACATCAGGTCGAGGAGCAGAAAACCCATCTGGGTGCGATTGCCCATGTAAGGGTAGGCGTATTTGAGGTAGTAACCCTCATCTGCTGTTTCGCCGATCCTGGGGACAGTGTTCGGATTTCTTGTGATCTCCCGCAGGGGGACCACAAATCGGGGAATTGTTATGATCTTGTTTCCTGCCACGAATATACTCGCCTTGCGGAAGACGATTTTATCATTTGGATAAACGACTACCGAACGCGCGGAGAGATCGTAATGTTCGTTCGGAAGGTTGCATGTGGTCACGGTGGAGTTGTATATGGCGAGCTGGCGATCGCGGACACCTGTGACACGTTCCGCGGTTGCGAAAATGGGTGCGTTAAGGTAGCCCTGTGCGAATTCGGGGGTGATGGTGGTCTTTGCCGATGTGAATGACCATGCAAGGCTGTTGAGATCGACCTCCAGCCGATCACCGCGCGCTTCCTGAATGCCGATATGGAAGACCACGTTTCCCTCAAATGCGGCTATGTTGGTCTTGTAGTCGATCTGTGCTCTTGCGGCGGTCACAACGAAGTCGCGAAAGCGCGCGGTGACGTTGCCCGTGGCTACAGTCAGCACCGGCTGTCCGAGTTCGAGCGTCGTGTGAACGAGATCGGCGTAGACATCGACATAATTCCCGACTTTTTCCGGCACCTCTGCCGGAGGTAGTACCGGAGGACCTACTGGAACGGATGGTGATATCGGCGATGGGACGGTAGTCCTCGGTACAGGAACCTGTGGAAGTGGTTTCACTTGCTGGTTAGGTGGTGGCGCCGTAACTGTGGTGGGTTCGGTACCTGGAGCAGGTCTGGCTGGGAGCGTAGCATCCTGAGCAATTGCAGCCGTACATAGAGATGCCAGTACAATAAAAAACAGCACCGATGCGCAAAATCTTCCCCTAAGCATCTCTTCTCCCGGAAAATTGCTGTTGCTTCTGAGCTGACAGCTTACGGCTAAAACCTATCAGCTATCACTTCTGCCCACGCTGCTATTCTACCTTCCAAAGCAGCAGCGCACCAAGGGCGGAGAATATAATTACTTCGCTCCAGCCCGCGAGGGCGGGGGAGAGAGCTCCTGCTTCACCGAGCATCCGGCTGAAGAGGATCACATTCCAGTAGAAGAACAGCACCACTATTCCTATCAAGACGCCCATAAAGCCGCCGCCTCGCCCGAATCTCAGGCTGAGTGGCGCAATACAGAGAATAAGAACGAGTGAGCTGAGGGGGATTGCAAGTTTATAACCGAGCTCGAGCTTATATCGGTCTGTCTTCAAGCCACTTTTCTCGAGCATTCTCATCTGCTCGTGCAGTTCACCTATCGACATCGCTTCGGTCGATTTGTGTGATTGGCCGAAATAATCGGAGAGGGCATGGCGCAGGGCGAGCCGCATAGATTCGAATCGTCCCACAACCTCCGGGTCGCCTTCGCGGTTCATTCGGAATATGGTGCCGTTTTTAAGGGTGCAGATCCGATCGTGCTCTTCGGCGGTCTGTGCGGTCGTGAGGGTAGGGAAGCCGTCGGCCGCGGGTGGTTCATAGATAAGGACCTTCCCAAGCATCAGGTCTTTACCCTTGTGCTCGACGGTGTTGACATAGAAGCAGTAGTTGTCGGCCCAGAATACGACTCGCGCTTCTATAGGCAGTGGTCCGGGCGCTCTCATAAGCTGGCCAAAGACCTTGTTGCTCTCCTGCTCAGCCCATACCATCACCTTCTCCTGGAAGAGATAAGCAACCATGCAGATAAGGATTCCCACGATGAAAATCGGTACGAAGATACGTTTGACGCTGATTCCGGCCATGCGCATCATCGTAGTCTCGCTGTCGCGGACTAAACGGCTCACCGCAAGCGAACAGCCGAATAGCGCTCCTGCCGGCAGAGCGAGCATAACGAAGTAAGGAGTCTTCAGCAAAATGTAGTAAAGTACCTGCGGCCATTGCTGAAGTTTGCTGACGATCAAGCTTATATTGTTGTATACTATGTTACCGACAAGAAGGATGAGAACTACCGAAAACCCGGCAATAAAAGGAACCACCATCTCTTTGGCAACGTATTTATCTAATGTCTTCATAGTTGGGCCCGATTCGATTATAACACAATGGAGACAGGAATCAGCTAACGCAGAACAATCGGGTCTGTAGCATTTACATGTTTTTCTTCGGATTTGCGTCCGGCTGCTAGTTTAGCTATAATTGCTCGGGATGTGTGAGCTATGATAACTCTGCAAGGGGTGTCCGTTGAATACGCGAACGGCGTACGGGCGCTTAACGATGTAAGTCTGGAAATATGCAAAGGTGATTTCGCGTTCATTGTCGGATCGACGGGGAGCGGGAAGTCGACTCTTCTTCGCCTATTATACCGCGAGATGCTGCCGAGTAAGGGCAGGGTGATTGTGGAGGGCGAGGATGTTACCGCGCTCAAGGCTTCGCAGGTGCCTTACCTGCGCAGGAAGCTTGGTATAGTCTTCCAGGATTTTAAATTGCTCCCTCAGAAAAATCTTTGGGAGAATCTGGCATTTGCGCTGCGGGTGATTGGGGCTCAACCCAAGGAAATCCACCGCAGGATCGGCGATGTGCTTACGATGGTAGGCCTTACCCACCGCAGCGATTCATTTCCCCATCAAATGTCGGGTGGAGAGCAGCAGCGAGCTGCTATTGCTCGCGCGCTCGTGAACAATCCCATGGTTCTAATTGCCGATGAGCCTACCGGCAACCTCGATCCCGACACCTCCTGGGAAATTATGCAGCTTCTCGAACAGATTAATGTGCGTGGGGCGACTGTTCTGGTGGCTACTCACGATAGCCAGATTGTAGACAGGATGAAGAAGCGCGTCATTCAGCTTGATGGGGGCTGTCTGGTGCGCGACGAGAGTAAAGGGACGTATCAGCACTGTGAGTCTTAGTAATATTGAGTTTCTCATCCAGGAAGCATTTACCGGCATCAGGCGCAACGGCTTGATGGCGTTTGCATCGATATCGACCATTGCTCTTTCGCTTGGAATTTTGGGCTCGTTCGTGCTTATAGCTCTGGGTGCGAATCATTTCGCCGCTTCTCAGATCGGGAAGTTCCAGATCGGTGTGTATATGGTGAACGGCGCGACTGATAAAAAAGCGGAAACCGTAGCTGAAAAGATTCGCAAGATGAGCGGTGTCGCTAGCGTGGAGCTAAGGTCTCGCGAGAAAGAATGGGCTACATTCAAGCGTCAACGGCCGGATATCGAGTCATCGGGCTTGCCGATCAATCCTCTTCCCTACGCGATGGATGTAAAGATATCGGATGCATCCCGCACCGCCGCGATAGCAAATAAAATCCGTGCGATACGCGGAATAGATACCGTGAGAGAGGGCAGAGATGAACTCAGCCGCGTGATGGCGCTTGCGCGAGTGGTAAGAGGCGTCAGCATCGTGGGAGTGCTCGTGCTGCTGGTGACTGCGATATTTATTATCAGCAATGCGATTAAGCTCACGCTCTACGCTCGAAGACGCGAGATCCGTATTATGAAGCTCGTGGGCGCTACCAATTGGTTTATTCGCATTCCTCTTGTTATCGAAGGGATTGTATTTGGCTCTGTAGGCGCATTTATTGCATGGGCTTTGCTGAGGGTAGGAGGAACCTACATCACCAGGGCTATTCACGGCATCACGCCGTTCCTTTCCGATTTCAGCAGTGATGTTCGACCATCGCAGCTCGCGCTGGTGCTTGTCGTGCTCGGAGCTGTGATTGGCGCTGCCGGAAGCTTCGTTTCGATAAGAAGGTTCCTGCACGATTAACACACCAAAACTGTGAACTCATCCGAGGAATCCCAATTGACTAAGCAGCTGGACAAGAGAATATTTGTAATTGCCGTGATAGTTCTGGCGGCTGTTCTGCTGGTGAGCGTGGGCGCGTTCGCTGGTAAGAAGGCTTCAAAGAAACCTTCGAAAGTTGTTCTCAAGTCCAAGCTCGGAAATGTGCAGCAGCGAATTCGAGAGGTTCGGTATAAGATCCAGATTAAGGAGAGTGAACGACGCACCGTCACAGGGCAGTTATCCGCTATCGAGAGAGATCTCAGCGATGCGCAGGAGCATCTTTTCGATAATAAAATCAAACTCTTCGACGCTCAAACCGATCTAGACGCAACCATAAAGCGTTTGGCTGTGACCAAGCGCCAGCTCACAAGACGACAGAACCTGCTTACCAGGCGGATTGTTGATATCTACGAGGGCGAGGACCTGAGCTATATGGACGTGGTGCTGGGTTCGACGAATATGTGGACGTTTCTCACTCGTTCATATTATCTCCAGCAGATCATCCATTCGGATACGAGTCTGATCTCCGATATCCGCGATCTTAAGGCGAGCATCGAAAGAGACAAAGCCCATCAGACCCAGCGCGTTACCCAGATCAGCGCGCTGCAGACGAAGCTCGAACAGGAGCGTAACCAGGTAGCTTCGCTCGCGGACAAGAAGCAGAAGCAGCTCGATACCGTGGAGCATGACAAGCAGTTGATGGAACAGGCTCTCGATGAATTGGAGCAGGAATCGCACAAGATCGAGGATCAGATCAAGCAGATCCAGAACGCGCCTGTCGGTAAGAATGGCTACCAGGGTTATGAGAGGAAGTTCAACGGCGGATTGCTGTTCCCATGCACCGGCCGCGTGACTTCTCCGTTCGGTTACCGCGTACATCCTATCACCGGAGTCTACAAACTTCATACCGGGGTTGATATCTCTGTCCCGATTGGTACCCCGATCCACGCGGCTGGTGACGGTAAGGTCATCATCGCGGGATGGAACCGTGCTTATGGTTATATGGTCATTATCGATCATGGTAACCATGTTTCGACCCTTTATGGGCATAATTCGCACCTGCTTGTGAGTGTTGGCGAGATCGTTCACCAGGGGCAGGTGATAGCAAGATCGGGAAGCACGGGCTTTTCCACCGGCCCACACTGCCACTTCGAAAAGCGCGTAGATGGAGCCCCGGTCAATCCGGGAAGACCGTAAAGCAATTCTCAATTTTAATTAAAGGTTGAATAGGCTTTCATTGAAGGTCTGTAGCGTATGATTCGGGAGGCTTTTCGCTCCGAAGCATAGTAGCGCCTGTCACCGGTACAGACCTTCACCCACAGCCATTTTACTCCATTGCTACTCAATAAATCGAAAATCCCCAATTCTTCCTTCACGACTTTCTTTCAAGTTCATTCAGTGCTGAGCTTGCGTGCGTGTGCGCGGGGTATACTGATAGTAGGATAGCTATGCACTTGCCATACGATGGAAGGGAGGGCGCACTGAATGAAACCAGTGATATTGGTTGCCCTTGCTCTGGTTTTTGTTGTATCGGGGTCGGTGCTGGCGGAGACCGCATCCGATAAACCCGCTAATACGGGAACGGGGCTGGTGAACCTTGAAATGAAAGACGTGCCTGTCAAGCAGGCAATAGATAAGCTCTTTGAAGGGCGAGGTTTGGGTTACATAATAGAGCCCGGGGTGACTGGTAAGGTTGTGCAGCTCAAGCTCAAAGGCCTTACTCTCGATGAAGCTTTGACCGAGCTTGGGAAAGCGGCAGGATTTACTTACAGGATAGAAAATGGGACTTACGTAATTTGCCCATCGAAGACTGGTGCGAATGTCGCTGAGATGCCTGGAGAGAGAAAAGAATCGTACGAAGGCGCCAGGGCGCCCAGGGTAAATGTTGGGCCGGTGGCATCTCCATCGACTGAAATCGATGTGAATGTTCCACTAACGCCGGTCTTCATAGGATCACCTGGAGGTTACGGCGGTGGTTACGGCGGATTCGGTTACCCGCCGGTGTATCAGGTAGGGAACACGAGCGTTGTTGGAGGTTATTATCCGCCCATCGTGGTCGGGCAGCAGCCCTATGTGTTCGGGCGTTTCCCGATGCCTCCTCCTCCACCAGGATGGGTGCCACCCGATGTGGAGCGGCTTCTAAGGTTCCAGTGGGCCGTTCGCAGCGTGCCTGGGTTTATTACTCCGTATCCGTACTATTAATGAGTTTCATATGGTGATGCAGTGTACTGGCAATTCAGATTGTGTGCGAAACCTTCTGCCAGATTGCCACTACACTACCTGAAACTCAGTAATGAGTTTCATATGGTGATGCAGTGTACTGGCAATTCAGATTGTGTGCGAAACCTTCTGCCAAGTTGCCACTACACTACCTGGAACTCAGTAGATAAAAATGCGGGATTATGAATGATAGCTGAAAGCTGTTAGCTAAAAAGAACGCTGACGGTGCAAAAATCCCCCGGAAGTTACTTCCTCCGGGGGATTTATCAGCTTTCGATTTGTGACTTCAGTCTTTCGACTTACTTGTCTCTCGCAACACCCTTGCCCTGCTCCTCGATGGCTGCCTGGGCAGCCGCTAGGCGGGCGACGGGGATGCGCTTGGGCGAGCAGGATACATAGTTCAAGCCGATCTTGTGGCAGAACTTAACCGAATCCGGATCGCCGCCGTGCTCTCCGCAGATTCCAAGCTTGATCTTCGGATTGACCTTCTTCGCATCTTCCACGCAAATGCTCATGAGCCTGCCGATACCCTTGACATCAATGGTCTCGGTCGGGTCGGTCTTAAAGATCTGCTTCTCGATGTAGAGCGGCAGGAACTTGCCCGCGTCGTCACGAGAAATACCATAACCCATCTGGGTCAGGTCGTTCGTGCCGAAGCTGAAGAACTGGGCTTCCTTCGCGATTTCGTCGGCGGTAAGGGCCGCGCGCGGAATCTCGATCATGGTGCCGATCATATAATCGACCTCGACGCCCTCTTCCTTCATCGTCCTCTCGGCGATCGGGATGAGCTGCTCCTTAAGATATGTGAGCTCGTTCACGGTGCCGATGAGCGGGATCATGATCTCGGGGTGAACGTCCATACCGGACTTCTTCACCTCGCAAGCCGCGCCGATGATAGCGCCGACCTGCATGTTTACGATGCCGGGGAAGTAGATAGAGAGCCTGCAGCCGCGAAGACCGAGCATGGGGTTAGCCTCATGCATGCCCTCGACCTTCTTGAGAAGGGCTTCCTTCTCCTTGAGCTCGGGAGCGTTCGGGTTCTTGCAGCGCAGCTCGGTGACTTCAACGAGCAGCTCGTTCATCGGAGGCAGGAACTCATGCAGCGGCGGGTCGATGAGGCGCACGGTGACCGGCTTTCCACCCATAGCCTTGAAGATACCCACGAAGTCCTTGCGCTGCATTACAAGCAGTTTCGCGAGGGCGGCGTCGCGGATCTCTTCGTTGTCCGCAAGGATCATGTCGCGCACGAGCGGAACGCGGTCGGAACCGAGGAACATGTGCTCCGTGCGGCAGAGGCCAATGCCCTCAGCGCCGAGTTCGACGGCCTGAGTAGCGTGCTCGGGGGTGTCTGCATTAGCGCGCACTCCGAGCTTGCGGACCGCGTCGGCCCACGTCATAAAGGTGCCGAAGTCTCCGGTCACGGTGGCGGGCTCGGTCTCGAGCTCGACATTGTAAACCAGGCCGAGGGTACCGTCGATGGTGATAACTTCACCCTCTTTAACGGTGACACCGTTCGCGGTAAATGAGCGAGTGGCATCGTCGATCTTCAGAGCGCCACAACCACAGACCGTCGGGATACCATACTGGCGGGCAACGAGAGCCGCATGGCTGGTGCGTCCACCAAGCTGGGTCAGAACACCCTTGGAAGCGAGCATTCCACCGAGGTCATCCGGGTTGGTTTCCTTGCGAACAAGGATGACCTTCTTGCCTTCGGCTGCCATTGCGATAGCGGTCTTGGAATCGAGAGCGACATGCCCGGAAGCGCCGCCGGGTCCCGCGTTCAGACCCTTAGCGATCTCTTTGACGCCCTTTACAGTCTTGATCCTCGGGTGAAGAAGCTGCTCGAGAGCCTCCGGCGGAACGCGACCAAGCGCTTCTTCCTTGCTGATCCGGTTCTCGCCAACCATATCGACAGCGATCTTCACAGCAGCAACACCGGTGCGCTTGCCCGAGCGGCATTGCAGGATGAAGAGCCGACCCTTCTCGATCGTGAACTCGATGTCCTGCATATCACGATAATGATCTTCGAGCTTCTGCGCGATATCCGTGAACTGCTTGTAGATCTCGGGGAACTCGTTCTCGAGCTGCGCGATCTCCTCGGGGGTGCGCACGCCGGCGACGACATCCTCGCCCTGTGCGTTCTTCAGGAATTCGCCGAAGAGCTTGTTCTCACCAGTAGCGGCGTTGCGGGTGAATGCGACGCCGGTGCCGCAGTCATCGCCCATGTTTCCGAAGACCATCGTCTGAACGTTGACGGCGGTTCCGAGGTCGTGGGAGATCTTCTCGCGGTTGCGGTAGATGATAGCTCTCTCGTTGTTCCAGCTCTTGAAAACGGCGACGATGGCGAGCCTGAGCTGCTCCATCGGGTCGGTCGGGAAGTCCTTACCGGTAACTTCCTTAAAATAGACCTTATACTGGGCTACGAGTTCCTTTAAGCCCTCTGCGTCGACTTCGGTATCTACCTTCGCGCCCTTCTTTTCCTTAAGGGCATCGAAGATATGCTCGAAATTATGCTTTGCGAGCTTGGGGTAGTCGCCGGAGAGAACGATATCGGAGAACATCATAAGGAAGCGGCGATAGGCATCGTAAGCGAATCGCTCATTGCCTGTAGCCGCGATGATTCCCTTGAGGCTTTCTTCGTTAAGGCCGAGGTTGAGGACCGTGTCCATCATGCCCGGCATCGAGAACTTCGCGCCTGAGCGGACGGATACGAGCAGTGGGTTCGTCGAGTTACCGAGTTTCTTGCCCATGTCCTTCTCAACGTCCGCGAGGGCCGCGAGAACCTCTTCCCAAAGTCCGTCGGGAAGCTTACCGAGTTTAGTGTATTCGTTGCAGGTCTCGGTAGTGATAGTAAAACCGGGCGGAACGGGCAGACCGATATTGGTCATCTCCGCCAGGTTAGCGCCCTTGCCACCAAGCAAGTCGCGCATAGTCGCGTTGCCCTCTCTAAAGAGGTATACGCGTTTCTTGTCAGCCATCCAGCTATTCCTCCTATGTATTACCGGTTCTTCGGTTGTGTACCAAATTTAGTGATTAGGCATTACTCCCCGCGAATCCTTCCGACTTATGCAATGTAATAAACATTTAATACAGGAAGCCGCATCGGGGCTACCAAAAAAGAGACGGGTACGGGGAGAAGTATTGTTCCCGGAGAGTAATTAGCATCGGCCCGGCAACTGTGTACCGGGCCGATATTGGCGAAATAGAGTAATTATTGATCTTTGTACATTAACTTGACTGGCAATCAGGTTTTTGAAATAGCCCTGATGCCCTGAGAAAACCTTGCAGTATAGTCTGATCAGCCGTCAGTCTGTCAACTGCCATTTCGAGCTT
>Ga0123519_10007617_pt1 | contig 16706 bp, 11 predicted proteins | sample YelNatPaOPRAMG02_FD_87396 | JGI IMG/M metagenome (GOLD analysis project Ga0123519, IMG submission 87396) | Hot spring microbial communities from Yellowstone National Park - Yellowstone National Park OP-RAMG-02 (version 2) | ecosystem: Environmental > Aquatic > Thermal springs > Hot (42-90C) ... | reverse complement strand
GGGGTGACCGAAAGGGCGCATGGTGGCCGGGATATGGGGACAGACACGATGCTCGGGCGACCGGGCTTTTGACCCGCCGGGCCTGACCGAGCCCCGGTCGGACGGTCGAGGCTGGCTGCGGCGCCCAGATATGGGGACAGACACGATGTCCGATATACCGATCAGGAACGTTCAACGTGAAACGTTCAACTCTCAACGTCCAATGGTGGTGACAGAAAGGGAGCATGGTGGGCGGGATATGGGGACAGACACGCAGTTACGGTGATGTGTATCACTGGGCTTTTCATGACGGTACTGTGGAGTCGCTATCTGCAGTGTCTGTATTTTCTCAGGAGGCGTGAGCCGAGGGGCAGGGGACGAAGTCGAAGCAGATAGTTCTCAGGCCGGCGGCGCAGAGCTTTCTGATGAAGGGGCGCAGGCACCGCGTCTTTGCGCGTCAAGCAACTTTGGTTTTGGCTGCGCCGGGCTGGGAAATATGCAGGTCCCGAAATCTCATCGCCTTACCAGACCAAGACCCCAAAACTCAATTCCGGTGAGATCCAAAGTATTTGCAGACAAGGCAAACCTGTTACAAGATGTCGGCAGAACGTTTGTGAGCCGCGCGAAACAGGATTTCGAAGTTCGGTCTGTGCCCCGGGCAACCGGTGCCGGCGATGCATCCGATGCACCCGCCTCGAAGGCAGCTAAGAAGGCCGGGAAGATGCCATTGATGGCAGGGGTTTTGGACCATGGTGGGCCGGGTTACGTCCAATTCGCAATCACAAACACTTGCAACGCGAGATGTGAGTTCTGCAGTTTTGCAGCGGACAGATTCGACCGTGAGCAACGCCGCAGCGTCACGTTGGAAGAAGCCTGCGAGGCAATCGACATCTGCGCAAACAACCGGATTGGGTATCTGTTGTTTGTCGGTGGCGAACCAATGGTCCACAGAGATTTGCTTGCGATGGTGGCGCATGCTTCAAAACGCGGGCTGCGGCCGATGATTTGCACAAATGGCTCTCTATGGAACGAGACGAACATCGAACAATACACCGCCGCGGGATTGAGCAGCGTGATCATGTCAATCGACACCCCGGACATCGCTCTGCACGAGAAACATCGCGGTCTGCCGGGTGTCTGCGGCAAGATCAAGCGCGCCAATGAACTGTTCGCCAAACTGGGCGTTGAGACGATTGCCAGCGTAACGATGAGCCGGCTTGTTGGTGACTACGGGCGACTTCCGGGTTTCCTAAGGGAACTTGGTTTCAGCCGATGCACATTTAGCTATCCGCTCACCACCCTTGGATCCAGCTATCTGAGTTACAGCAGCTCGACGTTGGTGGAATACACCGATGAAGAGCTGATAAACGCTTTCGAGGAAATCAAGAAACTGAAACGCACCCGGAAAATCACAATAATCAACCCCACCGAATCCCTAAACGAGATGCAGCGGCATATAAGAGGCGAAAAAGAGCGATTCGGCTGTCTTGGAGGCTACAAGTATTTCTATCTCGACTGGAATCTCGAACTTTACCGCTGCCACTACTGGGAGGAACCAATGTGCCACATCCGCGATTTCAGCCCCGACAAGCTTGTTCGTGACGGCTGCACGCGGTGCATGATTGATTGTTACCGCGATCCGAGTGTTCTTCAGTTCATCGCCGTGAATTCCAGCGACGCGTGGAACCATCTCAAGCGCGGTCACGTGCTCAAAGCCATGCGCCACGTGTTTGATCCGCGCAATCTGATTTCACTCCGGTCTGTCTGGGAAAATCGCAGTTGGATCGGCGGCGTCTGACAACAACTGGCGCCTGCCCATTTCAATCACAACATTTTGCTGTGCGGGCTGGCCATGGCCAGCCATGCTGGCATTCGACAAGAAACTTTACCGTGGCCAAACGCCTTCGGGCATATCAACAGCCTGAAGCTTCGTGGGATCAAGAATAACGTGCTTTATGCGCTGCCGTTTCCACGTGTAAGTCACATGCACCATGTTGTCCTTGGTCTGAATCACAGCGGGATACGAAAACTCGCCTTCGGGCTCGTTCTCGAGAATCCCGGCAGCCTGCCAAATCTTGCCATTGCGCGATACGGCGACATTGAGAACATTCCGGCCTTCGGTGGTGTGATTATAGACTATGAGCGCACGACCGTCCCGCAAAACAACGCCATCCACGGCACTGTCCGGATTCGGAAGCACGGTCCTCGCAAGAGGCGACCATGTGGCAGCGTTGTTGGTTGACCACGACTCGAAAATCCTTCCCGATTTGGTCCGGCAGAGCATCTGAAACTTCCAATCGCCCCACTGAAGAATTGTTGGCTGGATAGCCTGGACCGTGAACGCCGAGTTCAAAGCCTTTGTGCGCATCCAGAGACCAAACGGATCACCCGTCCATTCCATGTGCACCCGCCAACCCTTGTCTTCCGTGCTCGAGCCGCACAACAGTGTACCGTTCAGGAGCTCCACCGGCTTGTTCCGTACAGGCCCGATAAAACCGGACGGGAGACGCCTGACCTTGGTCCAGCTCTTGCCGTAATCGGGCGACATTTTCAACATTCCCCACCATTGTTCAGGGCTGGGACCCACCTTGTAAAAAAGCAGAAGCTGCTGGTTTCTGCGCAAAAACAGCACCGGATTCCAGCACGGATAACGAATATGCGCTTTCATGTCGATGCCGTTTGCAACCTCCTCTGCCGGTTCCCATCCCGTGCCCGGGTTTCTCGCAAGCCAAATACCAACATCCGGTGAGCCTTCGTCGCTCCCGCCGAACCATGCCGCAACCAAACCTTCCGGCGTTTCGACAATTGTCGAAGCATGGCAACTGCGGTAGAGTGGATTAGGGTTGATGAAGTCGGCTTTGACGACCGCAGGCATGGCGCCGGCGGCCAAAGCGGGGGCGGCGCAGTACAGCGACAACGCAACCGCACCAACGCCAGCCCAGCATGTGCAGAGTCTATGTTTCATGATCTTTTCGTGCCAAAGGGTCTTGAAAATCAAATGCAAAAGAACCCTATACGCTCGATCCAAAAGAATTTCAAGCCAGACTTGGACTTTCGGGCAAGCGTCCCCGCCGAAAAACCCGTCCCTTCCGGAGGATACGACTCGATGCGTCTCGCTGCCCGATCGTCTTTCCCGCCAAACTCGCTCTTGCCGTCGAAAATGCCGACTTGTGATCGATCACGGTGCATGGCAGATTGCGCTTGCATGTTCGTCACCGGGTTCAAGCCCATTCTATGCCATGAAACCAATGCACTCCTCGAGATTGCCGCGGCAACTTCTGCGCACCATGCACGGGTTCACGCTCATCGAACTGCTGGTGGTGATTGCCATAATTGCCATCCTTGCCGGCATGCTCCTGCCCGCACTGTCCAAAGCAAAACAGAAAGGACAGGTCACAGCCTGCATCAACAGCCTTCACCAGATGACTGTCGCCACTCGGTTGTACGCCGACGATTTCGGAGGCAGGTATCCGTTCACGTTCCAGGTCCGTGGCGACAACGTCTTCCGCAAAGCCTGGTTCAACTTCCTGTTGCCCTATCAGCAAACAACCAACTTGCTCCTTTGCCCGGTGCGAACAAAAAAGTTCAAGGAGTTTCTTCAGAATTACCCGAGCGAATCAGCCGACAAAGCAGTTTCGAACTACAGCATGAACTTTCGGCTGGGCGGGTGTGACTGGCCAAACGTCTGGGATGTCAAAGATTGGCCGCCCATGCACGAGTGGGCTGTGCGAAATCCCGCGGCAACCGTCCATCTCACCGACGGTGGCACGCGGCCACTCAACACAAGAGACCCACTCAAGTGCGTCACCGAATCCAGCCCGGAAAAACCGGGTTGCTGGATTGTTCATGACCCGGCCCAGGATGCTCCTTGTGTGGGATGCGTCACCTCACCCAACGACCCCAACTGGGGCGGCCCACATCCACGGCACAGCGGGCGCAGTGCGGTTGCGTTTGCCGATTGCCATGTCGAGAGCCTCAAACCGTCGCGCTGGTACTGGGCCGGCACACCGTGGCTCGATCCCAAACAGGGCGGACAGTGATTACGCCCGGCGCGTACATTCCAGGTTCTCCTGAAGACATCCGCTTCACACACCCGGCGTCGCCAATTCCAGATAATTGCAGTCGCGCGCCTGCACATTTCCGATTGAGGAGTGCAAGTGGCGATTTGGCATTACCTCGCTTTCAGAATCACGGCGGCCCAATGCCCGGTGCCGGGTGCCTTGATGCCAGCCATGGTTCCGCCCGAGATTGTGTCCCCTTTGCGAGATTGGCTCGTGGAAATGTCAATCCAGTCGAGGTCGTACCTGCCGGAAACCTTGCTCAAATCCAATTGGACTGCGCCGCCGTTCGGGAAATAAACCAAATAAGCTTCGCCCGATTTTGCAGTGACATACGCTTCGTTGTCTTCTCGCTCGCTCAAGAGCTCCATTGCAGGCGTCATTTCCCACAGGTTAACCCGCGAAAGCACCTTGCGCGCTGAACGAATCGATGCTGCAGCAGGCTCTGAAAAGCCAAGGCCGGAATCCGGCCTGTGAAAACGAACTGCTGCAGCGCCACCGATCAAATGACGCCACCATCTTTCGAGCCCATCGCGACTGGTTCCATATCGCCCTCCATCAGCCCCGTATGTTTTAACCGTATTGATTGGCCTTGGATGTTGCGAAAGGTAGCTCCTTGCCCACTGAAAATTGTCCCAATGCTGCTGACCTTTCTGGTGGTTGTTCTGGGAGATATCAACGAAATCGAACCGCTCCGGGTGATCGAAGGTGCGCCTGTGCTGGGGTGCGCGGAGATTCCAGTCATCCCACATCTCGGTCACGAAAACATCAACCCCCACTGCCCTTGCGCGTTCCTTGATAAACTCGGTCCAATAAACCGCCCACTCTTCTTCAGCCGAGGTTTCATTATCGATGCAATACAAAACGTGCGGTTGCGGCAGCGAATAACGCAGCATCTCGGCCACAAAACGCTGCTGATATTTCAGGACCACAGCGTTGTTTCTCTGCCGGGGAGTGGTGAAAAAGAACGGCTGTTTGTTTTGGCCGGGATGATCCGGGTATTGCGGAGCGAATCCCGAAGCCTCATACGAGTAATTGACGTTGTTGGCCGGATTGTACGGGTGCTTTTCCCAGTTTTCTTTCGAGTAATCGAACCGGTCCCAGACTTCGATCTGAACGATAATACCGCGCTCACGTGTCCAGGTGAGCATGTTCGCGAACCGTTTCCAATACTCGTCGTTCCATTGTTCCAAATCGTATTTGCCATTTTCCAGCCGCTTGAACGGATACACTTCGAACCCTTTGTCCGGGCGGTCGCTCATGGTGTTGCGAATGTAATTGGCGCCCGCCTTTGCCATTTCATCAAGGTGCTCTTTCAAATCCGGGATTTGAAACAGGTTGTCGTCCTTGCTTCCACCCAGGAGCATTACGGGTTTCCCCTCGTATTGCCAGTACCACGGGTTCGCTTTGCAAGGTCGAATGCGCGAGTCGTTCGCAGCAGCCTTCGTCTCGGAGGCAAATGTGGTCAGACAGCCAACAACAACCGAAAGGACAAGTGTCTTTGTTTTCATTACACCAAGGTGCTAAATACCGTAGCAGCATGGTCTTCTGCAACAAGTCGTGCAAGCCCATTCACCACGATCATTCGGTTGCCGCTGCGCCGCGCGGAGGCGCATCGGGTTCATCTCTATTGAACTGCGACCTGAATTGTGCTTCAACTGACACGTGAATCAAACACCAAAGAGTCCTTCGTTGAAACGAATTCTGCTCACCGCTCTGGGCTTTGCTGCCGCACTCTCAGTGAGTTGTGCACAGACATCGGCCAAGCCAAACATTCTGTTTCTGTTCGCCGACGACCAGCGCGCAGACACAATCTCCGCACACGGCAACAGCCACATAAAAACGCCCAACATTGATCGGCTCGCAGCCTCAGGCTTCAGCTTCAGGCGCAATTACGTCCTCGGTTCCAACAGCGGCGCCGTGTGCATGCCAAGCCGCGCCATGCTCATGAGCAGCAAGACGTGGTTCCGCGTGGACAACAATCTGACGAACGCGAAGCTCTTGCCGGAACTCCTTCGCGACCATGGCTATCTCACTTTCGCCACAGGCAAGTGGCACAACGGCGAGACTTCATGGTTGCGGAGTTTCAACCGCGGCAAGGCGGTCATGTTCGGTGGAATGTCAAACCACGAGAGGGTACCAGTGAAAGACCTTGGGCCGGACGGCAGGCTTTCCGCGGAACGCATTGGCGAGAAATTCTCGAGTGAATTGTTCGCCGACGCAGCCATCGAGTTCCTCCGGCAATGCGGCCATGACAAACCGTTCTTCGCTTATGTTGCATTCACTGCACCGCACGATCCGCGAATGCCCCCCGCACCCTATCGGGAAATGTATTATCGCGATCCGCCGCCGTTGCCCGAGAATTATTTGCCCCAGTTGCCTTTCGACAATGGGATGATGAACGGTGGACGCGATGAGAACCTCGCTCCATGGCCACGCAGTCCCGAAGTCATCCGGGACCAGCTATGCGAATACTACGGCCTGATCACGCATCTGGACGAACAGATCGGGCGAATTCTCGATACGCTAAAGGAATCCGGCCACGCAAATAATACCATCATTATTTATTCCGCCGACAACGGCCTTGCCCTTGGCAGTCACGGTTTGCTCGGCAAACAAAGCGTTTATGAGCACAGCATGCGTGTGCCGCTCATAATCTCGGGCAACGGTATCCCAAAAGGAAAAGAAACACATGCCATGACCTGCCTGCTCGATGTTTATCCTACCCTGTGCGATCTGATCGGAATATCCCCGCCACCTGATATCGAAGGCCTGAGCCTCCGCCCGATCTTGAAAGGCACCACAAGCCGCCTGCGCGATTCTGTCTTCTTACCATTCACAGACATCCAACGCGCAGTGGTTGAAGAGAGATGGAAACTGATATGCTACCCGAGAATCGCGCATTTCGAGTTGTTCGATCTTCATTCCGACCCGCATGAACGAACCAACATGGTCGATAATCCAAGCTGTGCTGCAGAGCTAAAACGACTCACCGAATTGATGAAGGCATGGCAGACGAAAACAGAAGACAAGCTCAATCTGCCGTCAGCACGAAAACCACTGCAGCCCCTCAACCTCACAGGCAAAAGCCGAAGCCCGGATCAGTGGCAACCCGACTGGATAGTCAAGAAGTACTTCCATTAGCAAGGCTTTCGTCTCACCCACAAACATGGCCGGGTGCTCCACATAGGACCTCCCGGTCAATTCGGCGAAATCCGCCGGAGACCGCAAGCTTCGCAGCTCTGCGGAGCCGCAACCGAATGATCGCGGCGGAACGAAGATATCCCTTGCCAGCGCGGCGCTATGTCGCGCCGCGCTGAGCCGTTGGTCAGGGCGCAGGATCAGCCGTTACTGATATGTCAGGACCAAGTTCGCGCCCTGAACCTGGGTCGATTTGATGTTCAGCGCAGTTCCTCCGACAAGACGGAAGAACTTCATGGTACCGCTGATTGGGATGGTGATCTTTTTTGCGCTGGTATCGATCACCGCGGTCGGATCATCAGCATAGCCGGTTGCCACATTGGCCGAGGATTGCACTCTGATTGCCGGCGCTGGAACAATGTCCAAATACGCTTTGATCGGGCTGTCAGTGTCGTTGATCAAAGTGCGGACACCAGTGGCAAGGTTAACCGCGCTCCACTCGATGTAGGCATCTCCGCCGCGCTCGTACCAAACCAGGCGGAACGGATAGAACCCACCCGCAGTGACAAGGAAGTCGAATGTGCCGGTCACCTCATTCGCAGTGCCGCCGTTACGGAAGCCGAGAACCGGCGTTTTGTCGGTCAGTTTGCTCCCAGAGGATACTTTGAAACCGTCGTCGCTGATCACGGTGAACCGGTACGGTCCGGGCGCCAGCTCGAGCCACGCAGTCGCTTCAACGGCGAAGTCATCTGTCCCGTAATAGTTGTCTTCCAGGCCTGGAACTATGCTGTCCTTGGGGAACAGGCCCCTTGGCGAACCGTCCTGCGACATTTCCATCAATTGCACAACGAGGTTGGTGTCGAACAATGAAGGTATGGTGGAAGGCTGCGCCAACTGCAGCTCAGCACGTTCGAGGCTGTTTTCATACGGGCCGTAAGCGGGATCAGCGATTGTCACCCGCAGGTTGAACCCGCGGTCTTTGCCCGGACCGAGCTGGCGATTCGCCGGGTCAAGGCTCAAGTACGTAATCGTGAACTGCCATGGCGAGACAATCTCAACGTCCTCGCTGTCTTTGAATGTGATTTTGGCATTGTTGAGAGCGCCCGAGGGTGGAACCGGAGATATCGCATATTGGACGGTCGCACCAGTAGCAGTTGGCGTCACGGTCGCGTTAACCACCTGGCCGTTGAGTTCGAGCTTGATGGTATCAACCTTCACCGTGGTTGCCCGGTTCTGAATAACCGCGTTGATGACCGGAACCACCGTATTGAGCGTTTCGCCAGGGGAGGGCGACAGCGAAGCAACAGCCGCGCGATCTGTTCCCGGCCCCGTTGTTGGAACGAAAATCAAGTAGTTCAGGTAACGCGCGCCGTCGGACGGGTCCGGTGTAAGCTGACGTAGCCGGAATGTTTTGACTCCGGACAACTGGAGAATGATCTTGTTCAGGCCGGTACCGTCAGTCAGCGGAAAATTGCCGAACTGGAAACCCGTCTTTGCGCCAAGGAACGAACCGAGGACTTTGGTCTCGGGATTCGGCTGGGTGCGGTCCCCGAGAACCTCTTCGAGCACGCTTTCGCCTGTAGCCATATTTGCGAGGCCCTCGCGGAGATAGACCTCGTAAGTGCCTGCCGGGAAGGTGCGGGTGTACTGCATCCACTCGCCTGCTGCGATGTCACCGACGACGTAATCGTAAACGCCGTAATCGCTGCCGCCGGCTGCGGTGTACTTGGCCCGGATATAATCAAGCGAGTGCGCCATGCGCACAGGGTCGGAAGTGCGGTACATGCAATTGGCAGCATTTGGAGCGGTACGCGTGTCATAGAAATCGACGTTGGGCACACCTTGGCGCAGTGAGTAACCGTGGTCGTCGAATCCATTTTCAGGCACAACAACCGGATTATCTATGAATTGCCCGCCGTCGAAATTGTAGTCTTCGATCTCGATCACAAGGTTGTTTTCGAGGAACGTGTCGAACCACAATTCGCGTGTGGAGATGAGGCCGCCGCTATCTTCGACTTTGAGGACGGCCCTGTAGTTCACATTGGCAGTCAGTCCTCCGAGGCTGACTGTGCGGGTTGTGCCGGTGCCGGTTACCTCCAAACCGTTGGCAGTCGTGTACGTCGTTCCGTTGAGAGTGACCGAGATAAGGTCGTTTTGCAGTGGTTGGTCATCGGACACCTTGAACGAAATCTTGGTCGAGCTTGGGAGGAAGTTACTGTATTCCGCAGGCTTGACCTCGGAGATAATGGGAGCGGTATTGGCAGCAACCGGAGGCGCCCAGAGCACAGCATTGTCGTAATGGACGGAATAATATACCGGGCCGCTGTACTGTTGATAGCAGTAAAGTGTGAAGTAGCCGGTTGTAATGTATGGCGCTGCCGGTGAATCTGTGCCATCCTGCATCATGTCAGCAGCCGGCGTATCCACGACGGTGCGGTCCCACAACACGGAGTTGTCTGATTTGTCGATGATTTTACCGTTGATTTCGACATTCCCGCGATGAACCGTCAGCGTCAAAGACAGCGTAACGTTGTTGTTCTTGAGCGTGGCGGTGAGATCATTGTCGTCGGCGACAAAATACTTCTCAATGCCTTTGGTAATGAGAACGTCGGTTGGGTCCTTGGCGAGAGCGTATCCGGCAAGAGTTCCGGGGTTGTTCCCACCGGTGTTGGGAATAAACCCGAGCACTGCAAATGCATCTTCGCCATCGGTGTCAATGCCGGAAGCAGACACAAGATCAACTTGGAGAGTGACCTGTTCGCCATCTTTGAGTTCGATCACGCGGCTGACTTTCTGGCTTGCGCTGAAGATGTCGCGTGATGCAGGTGGCTGGTCAAAGTGGAACTCTCCGTTCTCCTCGGTGGGAATGCCGAATCCGGGGACGAAGGTGAAATCTGCCCAATCGGTCTTTGTGTTGTCATTGAAGTCATCAAGGACGATTTCATCAGTCACAAACACTTCTGCGTTGTCAAAAACCACAGAGTAAATCTTGTCCGCTCCGTATTGTTCGTAGCAGTACAAGGTGAAGTAACCAGTTGTTATGTAGGGTGTTGACGGATTGGTATCGGTACCGGTGCCCAGCATATCCGCCGCTGGCGTGTCGATGAACGTGCGCTGCCAGAGCACGGCATCGCCGTTCGCTTTGTCCAGCACCTTGCCTGTAACGATTACATTGCCGTTCTTGGCCGTGAGCCGGAGCACCAGTGTCACGTTCTCATTCGGCAAACTGGCAGCCGGACTGTCGTCATCGATGAAGTATTTGTTTATGCCTTTGGTGATGAGTACATCGGTCGGGTCTTTGGCGATGCCGTAGCCGGCCAAAGTGGCCGGGCTGTTCCCGCCGGTGTTGGGAATAAACGCCAGCACAGCAAACGCGTCTTCGCCCGATCCGGAAACCAGGTCCACCCGGAATTCGATGGTTCGGCCCTCGCGCAGATCAAACACCTCGCTCGTCTTTTGGGTGGCTGTGAAAATGTCTTGTCCTGCCGGTGGAAGGTCGAACTGCATTTGCCCGGACGTTTCAACCGGCAACCCAAAGCCAGGTACAAACGTGAAGTCCGTCCAGCCGGTCTTGTTGTTATCGTTGAAATCGTCCAGAATTCTTGCGCCCACAGGGAGAGCGAGCAAGGCACTGGCAACCAATGCCGCTGCTCTACCAAGCAGTGCTCTGTTAAAACAAGCGGTGTTCTTCGTGGTTTTCATGGTGTTTTGTGGTGGATTTCTTGACAGAGCGCGAACATGTTCTCGGCTACCCAATCCGGCTGGCGTGGTTGCCCGTACTGTGCCTTTAACACAACTCCCGTCACAGGCAAACCATCGGAGCGCGCTGCAGAGGTCAGGCAGTGCTCGTCGAACTTGTTCCGCGTCATTGTCTCGAGGAAAACGCTGGCAGCCTAAACGTTGCCATTCACCTGTCAAGCCATTTCAGACATTGGCAACGCCCGAGAAAGCGAGGGCCCAAAGAGACGGTCCCAGTGCCGAAAGGGCAGAACCCAAAATATGCTGTCCCCTGTCCATTGTACCCCGCCCGTAGTCTTCGGTCCTTGATCACGGTCGCCGTCCCCGTAGAGTGTGTTTGATCTGAGCCTGCGGCCGGATTTCGTGGCTGGCGGGCTTGACAGGATGGCATTCGTGAGCAAAGCTGTGGACGACCGCGAGATTCTCCGCAACTGACATTGCGGGGCCGCCCAATGAAAAACCAACCTTCGTGAAAGCATTCCCGTTCATGAGGTGAATGTCTCGAATGGTTTTTCGAGGGCGCGCGACCTGAAACCAGTCAATAATGATTTGGCTAACGTAACACACTATATCAGTCAAAAAGATAATTTTTATGCCAAGAGCACCCAGAAAACCAAGGGCAACAAAAGGAACGTCCCGCAAGCGACGAACCGAGGCGCCGGTGGCAGAGTCCACAGACCGCACAGTTGCCCCTGAAGAACAGCAAAACGAAAAACAGGAGGCCCAGTCGGCCCAAGAACTACTGCCGTTGGATTCAAAGATTGAATCTGTGCCGGCCCAACAAGCTGGTGACCAGCCATCTGCAACTGCTGAGACCGAGGCACCCGCGCCGCCTGAATCAGGTACCACGCCGGAGATTATTTCAGCCGAAGAATCCCCTCAACCAGTTGAACCCGAACCCGCCCCGCCCGTTTCGGAAGAACGGACCGAGCCCGAAACTGCTGCGGAAGTAACAGCATTACCCGCAGAAGGTTCTGCTGTATCGCCGGAGGTGTCAGAATCCACCGCCGAAGAGGAATCCTCGAAGTCCACGGAAACAGTCGCCGAGGAACGCGCACCGGCCGAAGAACCAGCACCGACCGAAGAACCCACAACAGCCGAGGAACCTCAGGCGCCCCCGAAACCTGCCGAGGAACACAAGCGCCGGGCACCGGAAGGGCGCAAGTATCACGGTCCTGCAGGCACGACATTGAACATCGCCCGCCTCCAGGCCATGTCAACTCCCGAACTGATGCGCATGGCAAAGGAGTGGGGCGTCGAGAACTTCGGGACTATGAAGAAACAGGAGGTGATCTTCGAAATCCTGAAGAAGAATGCCGAGCGCAGCGGGGTTTTGTTCGCGGAAGGAGTCCTTGAAATCATGCCGGAGGGATACGGCTTTCTCCGTTCGCAAGCGTTTAATTACCTGCCGTGCCCCGAAGACGTCTATGTGTCGCCGTCACAAATCCGCCGGTTCGATTTGCAGACGGGCGATGTGATTGCAGGGCAAATCCGGCCGCCGAAAGACAAGGAAAAATATTTTGCTCTGCTCAAGGTCGAAGCGGTCGGCAACGAAGACCCCGACAAGGCCAAGGAGAAGACACATTTCGACAATCTAACCCCGTTGTTTCCCAACAAGCGGATCATTCTGGAAACATCACCGGACGAACTTTCGACGAGGGTGCTGGACCTTGTCTGTCCGATCGGCAAGGGCACGCGCGGGCTGATTGTCGCGCCGCCGCGCACGGGCAAAACCGTTCTCCTTCAAAAGCTCGCCAACGCGATCATCAAGAACAATCCCGAAATCTATCTCATAATTCTGCTGATAGACGAGCGGCCCGAAGAGGTGACTGACATGGAACGGACATGCAAGCCTGCAGAGGTTATCAGTTCGACCTTTGACGAGCCCCCCGAACGTCATGTTCAGGTGGCCGAAATGGTCATCGAAAAAGCAAGGCGCATGGTTGAACACAAACGCGATGTGGTGATACTCCTCGACTCCATTACACGCCTCGCGCGCGCCTACAACACCGTGCAACCACACTCGGGCAAAATCCTGTCCGGCGGTGTGGACGCCAACGCATTGCACAAACCGAAACGGTTCTTCGGCGCAGCCCGCAACATCGAAGAGGGCGGATCGCTCACCATCATGGCCACCGCCCTCGTTGACACAGGGTCGCGGATGGACGAAGTCATTTTCGAGGAATTCAAAGGCACAGGTAACATGGAGGTGCACCTTGATCGCGCGTTGGTTGACCGCCGCATTTTCCCCTCGATTAACATCGAGCGCTCCGGCACCAGAAAAGAAGAGCTGTTGTATCACCCGGACGAATACAGCCGGGTCGTTGTCCTGCGCCGCGCGTTAACAGGCGTGCCACCGGTGGAAGCCATGGAACTGTTGCTCGGCAAACTCAAGAAAACCAAGAGCAATATCGAGTTCCTGCTTTCGATCAACAACGCACTCTGAAACCTTGAAACCGGCAAGCTGCGTGTCAAAAACCGCGCAACTTTTGGCGGCCTTGTTGATCATAATGCTGACTGCATGTGACCAACAGCAGGTAAGAACCTACCGCGCGCCAAAAGACCCCATGCCGCCAGCCGATGAATCGGGCGCGCCGCGCCGCGCGCCGATCGTCTGGAAGGAACCGCCAGAATGGCAACCAATACCTCCGGGGCCAATGCGCGCCGCAAGTTTTGTCGTCAACGGCCCTGACAATCAGCGCGCCGAAATCAGCGTTGTCCCTTTGGCTGGGCAGGCCGGCAGCGACCTCGACAATTTCAATCGATGGCGTGCACAGCTCGGCTTGCCACCCGGAGAACCGGCGGAATTGGAAAGGTCCGTTCAACAAATCGAAATCGGCGGGCAGCAGGGCAAACTAATCGAGATCGCAGCAGCGCCCTCCGATCAAAAATCGAAGTCCAGAATGATTGTCGCGATGGTCCAGCGGAATGGAATCACGTGGTTCTTCAAGATGATGGGCGACGATGCCGTCGTTACAGCGCAAAAGCAGGCATTCATGGATTTTCTCGGAAGTGTTCAGTATGCAGACTAGCCGCATTGTTCAGTTGCTGGGTTCATTGCGACTTACGGTCGTCTGCCTTGTCTGTGCTGCGATAATCGTTTTCTGGGGCACAATGGCGCAGGTTGAAATTGGCGTTTACGCGGCGCAACAGAACTTTTTCAGAAGCTGGTTTATCACTGCCACCCTGCCGGGCACAGAAGTTCGGCTGCCTGTGTTTCCCGGTGGCTATCTTGTTGGCGGCATAACCGCTTTGAACATGGTATTCGCGCTGATCCAGCGCCGCCGAACAGCGACACAGAGTCCGGGGTTGTGGCTGACCCACGCAGGGCTTTTGCTGCTGCTGATCGGCCAATTCTCGACCGACATGCTTGCTGTGGAGAGCGTGATGCGATTGGTTGAAGGGCAACCCCAATGGTATTCCGAGGACCAACGCAAGGTCGAACTGGCGATCGTCGAAACCACACTGCCGGATCACAATGTCGTCACCGCAATCCCACAAGCTTTGTTGGCGCGGAAATCTGAATTCGGGACCCCGGAACTGCCGTTCAAGGTCAAAGTACGCCGTTTCATGGCCAACTCCGTCCCCGTGGAAAATGCCGATGCCGGTGCCGATCTGATCACAAACCACGGAGCAGCGCGCCAGGCAAGCTTCAGAGAAACGCCGCATCAGTATTCCGGCGACAGACGCGACATGCCAACCGCTGAAATTGAACTCCTGGGTCCACAAGGTTCCATGGGCACATGGGTGGCATCGCTGTGGCTGACCAAAACACAGCCCCTGAACATTTCAAACCGCACCTTCGAGCTTTCGTTGCGCCCCGTCCGATACTACAAGCCGTTCGCACTCGAGCTGGCAAGGTTCAAACACGAAAAGTATCCCGGCAGTGCAATCCCGCGAAACTTCGAAAGCGACGTCCGCATCATCAACCCGGAAAAAGGAGAGAACCGCAACGTGCGAATTCGGATGAACAATCCGCTGCGGTATTACGGCGAAACCTACTATCAAAGCGGGTACGACGAGCGCGATCCGCGAGTCAGCATTCTCCAGGTGGTCCGCAACCCGGCATGGGTTACACCGTACATCTCGTGCGCTTTGATCTGTCTCGGCCTCGCACACAGATTCACATCGCATCTGATCACCTTCACCAAAGGCTTCCGCAAATGAAAGTAGCGATTCATTGGATAGCTGCGGGCCTTGCTGCCGCATGGGTTCTCTTGGGGCTGCGTCAGCCCGAGGCAAGGTCCGACTTTGACCTCGAAGGCTTCGGGCGGCTGCCGGTGATTGTCAATGGACGGCTCCAACCAATGGATTCGGTCGCGCGAAACGCCCTGTTGATACTCCGCGGCAAACAGACACTCACGTCCGAGGCGCGCAAGCGCATCAGCGCCATCGAATGGATGGTCAACCTGACCATGGCGCCTGAACAAGCAGACCGCATGCCCGCCTTCCGCATCGACCATCCAGAGGTGCGGTCGCTGCTGAATCTGCCGGCTGACGGCCCCAACTACTTCGCTTTTCATGAAATTTCAAATCGGTTGGACGACCTTCAGCGCCAGGCCGAAAACGTCCAGGGAATCGACCCGAAAGACCGAACCGCGTTCGACCGCGCAGTTCTCAAACTCCAGTCTGCGGTCGCCCTGTACGACAGGCTCAAATACAGTTTTCAGCCGGACAATTCCACAAACCTTCTCGAGGAACTCAGGCAATACCAGCACTCTGTTGTTGAAGGTGTCGGTGCATGGCGCGCCCGCCAGAAAAACGCTCCCCACGACGAGCAACAGATCGAGCGGCTGCGCGACAAGCTCAAATACTTCGAAAGCGTTGCCGCATCGGATTATCTGCTCGTAATACCTCCGCAGAACCCGGAAACCGGTTTGGATGGTTGGCAGAGTTTCGGGGCGGCATTGCTTGGCGCGTTGGGCAACACAAACATCCCAAACGCTGTGTTTACTTACGCAGCCCTTGTCACGGCCAGGAAAACCAACAAACCCGCTGACTTCAACGGCGCACTGCGCGAATACCAACGTTGGCTGGGAAACTTGTTCCCGGGACAGGTCGCCAAAGTCAATCTCGAGTTTACCTACCGGCATTGGCAGCCATTCCTGAAAAGCATGGTGTTGTACGCCTTTGCGCTGGTGCTGGGTTTTTTCTCGTGGCTGGGATGGTTCAAGCTGCTCAACAAAACAGCTCTTGGGCTTGCGACGGTGGCTTTTGCAGTTCACACCGCAGGCATAATTTTCCGGATGGCTATCGAAGGCCGACCGCCTGTGACAAACCTCTATTCATCGGCAGTTTTCGTCGGGTGGGGCGCCGCAGCTCTTGGCCTTGTCCTCGAACGCATTCAGAAAGATGGCGTCGGCCTCGCGTTGTCAACAACCATAGGACTCGTCACGCTCATCATAGCTCACAACCTCGCCCTCGGTGGCGATACAATGGAAGCACTGCGAGCCGTGCTTGACAGCAACTTCTGGCTGGCCACGCATGTGATCACAATCACCCTTGGTTACTCCGCAATGTTTGTTGCCGGATTCATTGGCATCATCTATGTGTTGCGGGGGTTCCTGACGAGATCGTTGAACTCTGATGCCAGATTGCGCCTTTCCAACATGGCGTACGGGACCATCTGCTTTGCAACCCTGTTCAGCTTTCTTGGTACCGTGCTGGGGGGCGTCTGGGCCGATCAATCATGGGGTAGATTCTGGGGCTGGGACCCGAAAGAGAACGGCGCGCTCCTTGTTGTCCTGTGGTGCTCAATCATCCTTCACGCACGCGCAGCGGGTATGGTGC
>Ga0123519_10007614_pt1 | contig 16711 bp, 30 predicted proteins | sample YelNatPaOPRAMG02_FD_87396 | JGI IMG/M metagenome (GOLD analysis project Ga0123519, IMG submission 87396) | Hot spring microbial communities from Yellowstone National Park - Yellowstone National Park OP-RAMG-02 (version 2) | ecosystem: Environmental > Aquatic > Thermal springs > Hot (42-90C) ... | reverse complement strand
ATGGGTGCTGCCTCACCATAGCCAACAATTCCGTCTTTTTCCAGCCGGACGAGAACGTTTCTCCTGGTAGTCCAGGTACCCCGCGAAAGAGTCCAGGCCTGTCGCAGATGAAGTTCATAAATCTGGGTGGTGACTTTTACTATTTCACTTTTTATCTCTTTTTTCTTCGAGGAAATCATGGCGCCTGGCAAAAAGGCGGAAGCGGCCAACAAACTACCGGTCAGAGTCAGGAAATCCTTCCTTTTCATTTTCCCTCTCCCTTCATGGCCATTAAAACATTTATTTTTTCATTCATTTTTATATAATCATTTTTAAGGTAATTATTATACTGGAGGAATGAGTATGAAAAAAGCAATTTTTGGCCTGGTGCTGATCCTTCTGATTTCTGGGTATGCACTTTCAGTCCAAGAAGCCCAAAAATATGGCGTGATAATTCACTCCGTGGAAAACATGTACTCCGGACCTGAGGCCACGGTTGATGTGGTCAGCCAGGCCCTGCTGGGAACAACAGTTAAAATTCTCAAAACTGAAAAAGATAAAAACAACCATACCTGGTATTATATAGAGACACCTGACACCTACCAGGGCTGGGTGGAGGAGCAAGCCGTTCGTCTCTACCAGGAAAAAGAAAAGTTCTATGCCTCAGAAGGGCAGGTTATTGAGATTACCAGTTTAATGGCTTTAATTTACTCCACGCCTGACGTCACCAAGCAAAAACCGATGCTCATGGCGCCCATCTCCACGGTTCTGGAACTTGGTGAATACAAAGAAAGATGGGGTGAAGTTACCCTGCCCTGCGGGCACAAAGGATACATCCAGGTTGGAGACGGTCAGATAAAACAGGCTCCGTTCAAAAGGCCAAGGCTTGCTCCCGAGCAAATGGTACAGCTGGCCAAACGCTTTCTGGGTCTGCCCTATCTCTGGGGAGGCACCAGCCCGCTGGGGATTGATTGTTCGGGCTTTGCTCAGCTGATCTACAGGTTAAATGGAATAGAAATATTAAGAGATGCTGACATTCAATTCACCAGTTCCGGGCTTCTGGAAGTCCCCAAGGGACAGGAAAAAGCCGGAGACCTGGTGTTTTTCGGTCGTCCGAACCGAATTACCCATGTGGGCCTGATGATCAGTGAAAAAGAATTTATTCACGCTACCACCCATGAAAAACCAGTGGTTCAGATCTCCAATCTCTACGATGAATACTGGCAAAAGCTCTACCAGGGCTGCCGTCGTCCCAAAGATTAATCAGATGAAACAAGACCTAAATTATAGAGAAAAGATAAGTTGCGGCATTTAAGAACAGCCACCTCAGAAAGTTAATCATCCAGTCAGGTTTTAAGTGGGGAAGAGAAAATCAGTTATTTGCTTTCTTTACCCTTTTCTTTCTCTTTCTTCTTGGCTTTTTTCTTGTACTCAGCACCTAACAGCTCGAACATGGCCATCTGAGCTCCATCGCCGGAACGAAGGCCAAGCTTGACGATTCTGGTATAACCCCCTGGCCTCTCCTTGAACCTTGGACCCAGCTCAGAGAAAAGCTTTTGGACTACCGATTCCTTTAAAAGGTAAGCCACAGCCCGTCTCCTGGCAGCCAGAGTACCCCTTTTGCCCAGGGTAATCATTTTCTCGGCAACCGGTCTGGCGGCTTTGGCTTTAGCCAGAGTGGTCCTGATTCTTTCTTTTTCCAGAAGAGATGTGACTAGATTCCTGAGTAACGCCCGGCGGTGGGCAGTGTTCCGTCTGAGTTGATAGCGTTTGACCTGGTGCCTCATGCTTCAAGCTCCTTATCGCTCTTACTCTGTTTGATGACCGCTTGAACTTGCTCAAGCAATTTGGGGTGCAATTCAAGATTAAGACCCAGACCCAGATTGGCCAGGGTATCCTTTATTTCAGCCAGAGATTTGCGACCAAAATTTTTGGTCTGAAGAAGCTGTTCCTCAGTTCTCTGGACCAGCTCATAAACATAGCTGATCCCAGCCGCCCTCAGGCAATTGTTAGCCCTTACCGAAAGCTCCAGATGATCTATGGTATGGGCCAGCACCTCAACTTTATCCAAGTAAGGTATTTCCTTCTTGGGAATCATAATTTCCTTTTCCAGCGGCTCATCAATGATATTCAAGAAGATGGCCAGATGATCCCGCATTATTTTTGCTGCCTGGGAAAGAGCATCAGTTGGTCTGATGGCTCCATTGGTCCAGATTTCCAAAGTCAGGCTTTCATAATCAATGCGCTTCCCGACTCGGGCCGGTTCAACAATATAATTAACTCTGAGAACCGGAGAATGGGAAGAGTCAAGCGGAATAAAATCCACACTCAAGTCCTGATCAAAATTCTGGTCGGCAGTTATATATCCCCGATTGTTCTTAACCACCATTTCCATTTCCAATTTGCCGTCCACATCCAGGGTAGCGATGTGAATATCGGGATTCAGAATTTCTATATCTGAATCATGAATTATATCACCAGACTTAACTTCAGCCGGTCCAACCACCTTTATGGTCATCCGCCGCGGTTCGGAAGATTTCAGTTTGATGGGGATAGTTTTCAAATTAAGGATGATATGGGTTACATCTTCCACCACTCCGGGCAGGGTTGAGAATTCGTGCAGGACGCCCGAAATCCTGACTGCAGTTATGGCTGCACCGCTGATGGATGAGAGCAAAATTCGGCGCAAGGAATTACCGATGGTAATGCCATATCCCCTTTCAAAAGGCTGAGCCTGAAACCGGCCATAAGTATCAGTCAGAGTTTCATAATCACATTCTAAGTATCTTGGCCTTTGGAAACCAAGTTCAGTCATGGTTCCTCCTTCAAGGAAAGGAAATTAACCTTCCCAATTATTTAGAATAAAGTTCTACGATCAAATGTTCTTCCACAGGGATGGTGATATCCTGTCTAGTCGGCAATGAAGCCACCCTTCCCTGGTAATTATCCCAATCCATCTGAAGCCAACCCGGAAGGGTTTTGGTCTTGTTGGTTTCAACGATCTGCCGGAAGTTTTCTTTTTGAGCCAGTTTTTCTTTCACGCTGATAATATCCCCTTCTTTGACCAGATAAGAAGGAACGGTCACCTTCCTGTTATTAACCCGGATGTGTCCATGGGTGACAATCTGACGAGCCTGAGACCTGGATTGAGCCAAGCCCATCAAATAAACCACATTATCCAATCTTCTTTCCAGCATGACCAAAAGGTTCTCACCGGTAACTCCTTTTTGTTTTTCGGCCCGTTTGAAAAACAACCGGAATTGATTTTCTGACATGCAATAATACCTTTTGAGCTTCTGCTTTTCCCTTAATTGCAGAGCATAACCCAGGACTCTTTTTCTCATCCGGCCGTGTTGACCGGGAGCAAAGGGACGCTTTTCCAGCGGGCATTTATCAGTTAAACATTTATTGCCTTTCAGGAAAAGCTTGGTTTTCTCAGATCGGCACAACCGACAATCTGGCTTTTGATATCTGGCCATGGCTAATCTCCTTTAATCCTCATTAGACTCTTCTTCTTCTTCTGACCCGGCAACCGTTATGGGGAATAGGAGTCACATCTCTTATTGATTTGATTTCCAGTCCGGCGGACTGAAGAGCCCGGATGGATGATTCGCGACCGGCGCCGGGCCCCTTAACCCTGACATCTATATAACGGACTCCAAAATCTTTGGCCTTGTTGGCTACTTCTTTAGCTGCTAACTGGGCGGCAAAAGGAGTACCCTTCCTGGCGCCTTTGAACCCGGAAGTGCCGGAACTGGCCCAGCATATGGTATTACCCTGCTGGTCAGTTATCGTTATGATAGTGTTGTTGAAGGTTGACTGAATATGAGCTACCGCGTAGGTAACTTCCTTTCTTATTTTTTTCTTTTTCGTCTTGGCTCTGGGCATGGACTTTCTCCCTCAAACTAAGCTTTCTTTTCTTTCAATTTCTTTATGGTATGACCACGTGGTCCTTTCCTGGTCCTGGCATTAGTCCTGGTTCTCTGTCCCCGGACGGGTAGATTTCTCTTATGACGCATCCCCCGATAGCAGCCGATATCAATCAGCCGCTTGATGCTCATGGAGACTTCTTTCCGGAGCTCACCCTCAATCTTTTCCCGCTTTTCAATAATCTGACGGATCTTATTGATCTCGTCCTCGGTCAGCTCCTTGACTTTCTTGTTCTTATCAATCCTGGCTTCTTCCAGAATCTTATTTGCCTTGGACCTTCCGATTCCGTAGATGTAAGTTAACCCAATTTCAATCCTTTTTTCCGGTGGAAGTGTTATACCTGCTATTCTGGCCATGGTCTCCTCTTTTATCCTTGTCTTTGTTTATGTTTGGGGTTGGAGCAGATCACTCTGATCACCCCTTTTCTCCGGACAATTTTACAGTTCCGGCACATTTTCTTCACTGATGCTCTGACCTTCATCTTGCACCTCACTTAAACCTGTAAGTGATACGCCCTTTGGTCAAATCATAAGGCGATATTTCCACTAAAACCCGGTCCCCGGGAAGAATCCGGATGAAATTTTTCCTCATCCTTCCCGAAATATGGGCCAGGATCACATGCTTGTTACTCAGTTCAACTTTGAACATAGCATTGGGGAGAGTTTCCAGCACCACTCCCTCAATCTCAAAAACATCCTGTTTAGGCATGGACCATTCTCCTCAGGCCTGAGTTCATTGACTCTTCCAGCTCTTGGGAAAGAATTTCCACACCCTCATCGGTCAAGGCCACAGTATGTTCATAATGAGCTGTTAGGCTTTTATCCCGGGTAACAGCCGTCCAGCCATCCTCCAGAATTTCTATCTCCCAGTGGCCGGCAGCAATCATCGGTTCTATGGCCAGAGTCAACCCCTTTTTTAACTTCGGGCCATGACCGGGAAGTCCAAAATTTGGCACCTGAGGCTCCTCGTGCAAACTCCGACCGATGCCATGCCCAACAAAAGCCCGGATAACTGAAAAACCGGCCTTTTCTACCTCAGCCTGAATAGCCGCTGAAACATCGGATAACCTGTTCCCAACTCTCAACTTTTCCAGACCGCTGAAAAATGATTTCTCAGCAACCTCAATCAACTTTTTTGCCTCATCTGAGACTGTCCCAACGGGGATGGTAATGGCCGCATCTCCATAAAATCCCTGATATATGACCCCGAAATCCAAACTGACGAGGTCTCCTTCTTTTAGCTTTCGTTCTGAGGGAATACCATGCACTATTTCTTCGTTAATTGAAACACACAGAGACGCAGGATAGCCACGGTAGCCCTTAAACGCCGGTTCGGCGCCAAGCTCCCTGGCTCTTTTTTCCGCATACTTATCCAACTCTCTGGTTTCCAGCCCGGGCCTGATCATTTTCTTGAGTTCTGAGAGAATTCTGGCCACAATCTGATTACTCGCTCTCATCATTTCAATCTCAGCCTCAGACTTATAGACGATCATCGTCCGTTAACCTCTCCTCGGATAACACCGAGTCTTCTATCCAGAATGGACTTTATTATCTGAAAAATTTCTTCTGCTGGCCCCTGCCCGTCCAACTGAAACAGAACTTTCTTCTGGGCGTAGTGTTCTATCAGCGGTTTTATGGTTTCCAGATACACCCGAAATCTTTCTTTAATAACCTCAGGCCGGTCATCTTCTCTTACCGTCAGAAGCGAACCACAAAGGTCACAAACACCGTCAACATTTGGTTTGTTGTTTATGATATTATACACAGCTCCACATTTCAGGCAAACCCGGCGCGATGTAAGCCTTCGCAGAATTTCCTCTTCAGTAACTAATATTTCCAGAACGGTTTCCTCTCTCTGACCATCTATTCTTTCCAGCAATATAGCCTGGTTGAGGTTTCTTGGATAACCGTCCAGGATATAACCGGCTCGGCAATCAGGGTTCGCAATCCGCTCCTGGACCAGCTCCAGGACGAGTTTATCAGCCACCAGCTGTCCAGCATTCATTACCTTAGCTACTTTTTTCCCCAGTTCGGTACCGGTCTGAACAGCCTGTCTCAGCAGGTCGCCCGTTGAGATCTTGGGAAACCCATAGTTTTTCTGAATAAGCTCAGCTTGAGTCCCTTTGCCACTGCCGGGCGGTCCTAGAAGAATAACCCTCATCCTCTTCTCCCCCTGAGGCGACCATGCCTGAGAAAACCGTCATAATGTCTCATCACCAACTGAGCTTCTATCTGCTGCAGAGTATCCATAGCCACTCCAACCACAATCAGGATGGAAGTTCCGCCAAAGTAAAAATCAACATTCAAACCCTGAGTAAACCATTTGGGCAGGTTAGCCTCCAGAAAAGGACCGACCCAGGGCAGGGCCCCGACCTTAAAACCAGTCATCAAAAATTCCGGCAGAATAGCAATAGCTGCCAGATAAACTGCCCCTACCAGAGTAATACGGCTCAGAACTTCATCTATATAATCCGCCGTATTCTTGCCCGGACGAATTCCAGGGATAAAGCCACCATATTTCCTCAAGTTGTCAGCCACATCGTTTGGATTGAAAATGATGGATACGTAAAAATAGGTGAAGAAAATGATGGAGGCAACATAGAGGATATTATAAAGAGGCATACCCAAACCAAATTGTCTGGCTATTGTCTGGAAGATGGGGGCTTTTGACAGGTTGGCCAGAGTTGAAGGAATAGTAATTATGGAAGCAGCAAAGATGATGGGAATAACTCCACCAGTATTGACCCTTAAAGGTAAATGGGTGCTTTGCCCACCATAGACTTTCCTGCCTATAACCCTTTTAGCATAAGAAATGGGTATCCTTCTCTGCCCCCGTTCCACAAAGATGATAAAAGCGATAACCACCAGCATTAAGATTATCAGGAAAATAATCCTTAAGGGGTCAAGGTTGCCCGTCCTCAAGCCGCCGATCAAACTGTTGATACCGCTGGGCAATCCAACCACAATCCCGGCAAAAATGATCAGCGAAATTCCGTTGCCGATGCCCCGCTCCGAAATCTGTTCTCCCAGCCACATGATAAATGTGGTTCCAGTAGTCAGAGTCAACATGGTCAGCAGCCTGAACCCCCAGCCCGGACTGGGTACAATTTTGGCTCCGGTCGGACTGGTCAGGTTTTCCAGGAAAATGGATATGCCAAAAGACTGAATCAAGCAGATAACCAGTGTTCCATATCTTGTATACTGAGTAATTTTCTTCCGGCCGAGTTCTCCTTCCTTGGACAACCTTTCCAGATAAGGCCAAACTACGGTTAACAACTGCAGGATGATGGAAGCACTGATGTAAGGCATAATGCCCAGGGCAAAGATAGTCATCCTGGACATAGCCCTTCCCGAGAACAGGTCGTAAAATCCGAGTATGGAACCACGCTGAGTCTGCCAGAATTCAGCCAGGGCTGTGGCGCTCACCCCGGGGTTTGGAATCTGAGCGCCAATCCGATATACTGCCAGCAGAAGCAGAGTGAAAATTAATCGCTTCCTAAGGTCTGGAATACTGAAAATGTTGCGGATACTTTCTAACATTATTCTTTCCCGATGACGATTGCTTTTCCTCCGCTTTCTTCAATCTTTTTCAGGGCTGATTGAGAGAAAGCGTGAGCTTGGATGGTTTTGGGAGAAGAAAGATTTCCCTTACCCAAGATCTTGACCAGATCTGTTTCTTTATGAATAATCCGGTGTTTTACCATTTCTTTCAGTCCCACCTCAGCCACCGGAAGTTTATCCAGCCGGTCCAGATTCACTTCGGTATATTCAATCCTGAATTTATTAGTAAAGCCCCTTTTCGGCAAACGGCGGTGCAAAGGCATCTGGCCACCTTCAAATCCCCACTTTCTCTTATACCCTGCCCCAGCTAGTTGACCTTTGTGGCCCCGGCCGGCCGTTTTTCCCAGACCAGAACCCGGACCTCTGCCCCTTCTCCTATCGCTTTTCTTTGACCCTTGGGCTGGTTTCAGTTTGCTAAGGTTCATGGTTTTTCAATCTCCTCTACTTTGAGCAAATGTGATATTTTATGGATCATTCCCCGAATTTCCGGACAATCCCGGCGAATAACTTCAGAATTGAGTTTGCGGAGTCCCAAGCCATAAGCCACCACTCTATGTTTTTCAGGACGACCGACAAGGCTGCGAATCAATTTTATTTTCAAGTACTTTTCCTTTTTCATCTTGGCCTCACTTATGGTTTGATCTGTTCCCCACCTTTTTCTCTAAGTTTAGAGACCTCATCCGGTTTTTTGAGCTTTTGCAGAGCATCCATCGTGGCATGGGCCACAGTGATCGGATTGTTGCTTCTGATAGATTTGGTAAGAATGTCCTTAACTCCAGCCAACTGGAGGATTATTCTGACTGCACCGCCGGCAATAACACCAGTTCCCCGGGAGGCGGGCCTTAAGACGACGATACCCGCATCAGACTCTCCCTTAACTCTATGAGGGATTGTAGTCCCGGCTAAAGGAACCTCAATCAAATGCTTCTTGGCATCTTCTACTGCCTTGGCAATGGCTTGGGGAACTTCCCTGGCTTTTCCCAGACCTATTCCCACCTTGCCATTTTCATTACCCACAGCGACCAGAGCAGAAAAGCTGAGGTTTTTACCACCCTTGACCACTTTGGTAACCCTTCTTATGGATATCACCTGATCTTTTAGTTCAAGCTCAGAGGTTGCGACTTCATCCAGCTTCTCAAATTCTTCGTGTTCCACGCTCATTCCTCCTTAATCGGTTAAAAGGAAATTCCTTCTGCCCTGAGGGCTTCGGCTAGAGCTTTCACTCGGCCGTGATAAGGATAAATTCCACGGTCAAAAACTATGGATTTAATATCCTTCTCTTTCAGTCTGCTGGCCAGAATAGAACCCAGAAGAGTACAGGCTTCCTTGTTTTTGGTATTCTTAGCTTTTTCCCTGAAATCCTTCTCCAGGGTAGAAGCCGAAGTTATAACTTTTCCCGACAGGTCATCAATCACCTGGGCATAAACATAACGATTGGATTTAAACACCAAAACTCTGGGTCTATCCGGACTGCCCCGGAGCTTTTTCCTGATTCTTTTTCTGATTCTCTGTTTTCTGATTTTCTTGATTTCAGCTTTTGACTTAAGCACCGGCCACCCCCGCTTTTCTTTCTTTCTTGATTAAGACCTCGCCCACCAGGCGGATCCCTTTTTGTTTGTAGGGATCGGGTCTGCGAAATCTCTTGATGGTATCAGCTACCTGCCCGACCTTATGCTTGTCAATTCCACGGACTGTCAAGAGGGTAGGTTTCTCAGCAATTATTTCAATCCCTTCAGGAATTTCATAAATAACTGGTTTGGAGTAACCGATATTCAGCTCCAGCTTGTTTTTCTCCACTTTGGCCCTGTAGCCGACTCCGGTAATTTCCAGCTGTTTACTGAAACCCTTGGATACCCCGATTACCGCATTGTTGGCCAAAGCCCGGCAGAGGCCATGAAACTGCCTGGTTTGTTGTTCTTCATTCTCCCGAGTCAAGACAATCTTATTGCCTTCAACCACAGCTTTAATCCCGGGATAGAGAGGAGAAGTCAGTTTTCCCAGTTTGCCTTCCACTTCAATCTGGTCCGGGTGGATGGTAACTTTAACACCCGGAGGTATTTCCACCGGCTTTTTACCTACTCTTGACATTTTCTTACCTCACCTTTCGGATTACCAGACTTCACATAGGACTTCGCCACCCAAACCTAGTTCTTCGCACTGTTTATCGGTCAGAATGCCTTTGGACGTTGAGATAATAGCCACGCCCATTCCATCCAGAACTTTGGGAACCGAATCTTTGGTACAATAAATCCGGCATCCGGGTTTACTCACTCGGCGAAGTCCGGTGATGGCGCTCTGGTTGTCGTCTGTATATTTTAAGGTTATATTCAGGATTCCCTGTTTGTTATCTTCAATAACTTTATAATTTTTAATATATCCTTCTTCTTTTAGAATGCGGGCAATTTCTTCCTTCAGTTTGGAAGAAGGGATGTTAACTTCCTTCTTCTTAGCCCTGACGGCATTCCTGATTCTGGTTAGCATATCAGCAATCGGATCTGTCAGACTCATGACTCCATCCTTTCCAATAAATTTACCAGGAAGCCTTGATGATTCCAGGGATTTCTCCCTTCAAGGCTAATTCCCTCAGACATAGCCGGCACAGGTCAAATTTTCGGTAATAACCTCTCGGTCGGCCACAGATCCGGCAACGATTACGATGACGGATGCCAAACCGGGGCTTCCTTTGATCTTTGACCATCTTAGCAATAGTAGCCACCTTGACCTTCCTTTCATCAAGATTCGCGGAAAGGCATGCCCAGCTTTTTCAACAGGGCATACGCTTCCTTATTGTTTTTAGCAGTGGTAACAATGGTGATATTCATCCCTCTCGGCCTCTCCACTTTGGTATAATCAATTTCTGGAAAAACCAGCTGGTCCTTCAAGCCGAGAGTATAATTACCGCGACCATCAAAGGCCTGAGGAGATACTCCCCTAAAGTCTCTGACCCGGGGCAAAACGATATTCACCAGTCTATCAAAAAATTCATACATTCTTTTTCTTCTCAAGGTTACATAGCAGGCAATCGGCTGACCTTTTCTCAGATGGAAGGCAGAAATTGATTTCTTGGCCCGGCCGATGGCTGGATATTGCCCGGTAATCAAACTGAGTTCCACCTTAGCCGTATCCAGAAGCTTAATATTCTGGATAGCATCCCCCACACCCATATTGACGATTATTTTTTCCAGCCTGGGAACAGCCATGGGGTTGTCAATTCCCAGCTCTTTCTGGAGTTCCTTGATGATTTCTTTTTTATAACGTTCATACAACCTGCTCATCTTCTAACCTCTCAGGACTTTTCTAGATTGGTCTGACATCTGGCACAAACTCTGATTTTTGTTCCGTCCTCCAGGACCTTGTGGCGGAACCTAACACCCCGCCCGCAATCTTCACAATAAAGCATGACCTTGGAAATATGAAGGGGAGCTTCTTTTTCCATTATTCCACCCTGGACATTCTGACTGCGATCGGGCCTAACAAATACTTTGACAAAGTTTACCCTTTCCACCAGAACTTTATTTTTCTCAGGGATAACCCTTAAAATTTTCCCGGTCTTACCCCGGTCCTTGCCACTGCGGACAATTACCACATCATTTTTCTTAAAAGGGAAATCGGCCATCAGAGCACCTCCGGCGCCAGTGAAATGATCTTCATGAACTTCTTCTCCCTCAATTCTCGACCCACGGGTCCGAAAACTCGGGTTCCGAGCGGCTCCCCGGATTTATCAATGATCACTGCGGCATTGTCATCAAAACGGATATAGGAGCCATCCTTCCGTCTTACTTCTTTTCTGGTCCGGACGATCACCGCTCTTACCACTTTGCCTTTCTGAATCTTGCTATCCGGGTCAGCTTCTTTAACCGAAGCCGAAATAACATCTCCGATGGTCGCTACCCGACCTACTCCGCCACCCAGAGGAGTGATTGCCATAATCCTCCGGGCGCCGGAGTTGTCGGCTACTTTGAGCATAGTTCTCATCTGGATCATGTCAGTTCACCTTCGTTCTCAGTTTCGGTTTCTATTTCCTTGGAAGCTAAACCGACTATCTCAGTCACCCGCCATCTTTTCAGTTTGCTTATCGGTCTGGTTTCTACTATCCTAACCACATCACCTACCTGACATTTATCGTGCTCATCATGGACCAGAAAGATTTTCTTCCTCTTGATAGTTTTCTTGTAAACCGGATGGCGTTCCAATCTTTCCACCATAACCCTGAGGGTTTTGGCCGATTTCTTAGCTATAACCGTACCAACCTTGGTTGTTATCCTTTTTTTCCGTTTAGCTTCCATTTTTATTCCGTCCCTTTTTTCTGAATTTCTTTTAAGAGAGTCTTAATTCTGGCCATATCCCTTCTGACATTTCGGATTTTCATCGGGTTATCCAGCTGGCCCACGGATTTCTGGAATTTCAATTTGAACAACTGGTCCTTCAGCTCAAGTTCTTTCTGTTTTAATTCGTCTGGAGATAGTTCTCTCAATTCCCGAATTTTCATTTTAGTTCCCTTTGCTCTCTTGAAATAAATCTAGTCTTAATCGGCAGTTTATGAGCCGCAAGGCGCATGGCTTCTTGAGCCACAGCTAAATCAACACCTTCCACTTCAAAAATTATTCGGCCGGGTTTGATGACGTCTACCCAGAATTCAGGGTCTCCTTTACCCCGACCCATTCTGGTTTCGGTCGGCTTCTTGGTTACCGGTTTCCAGGGAAAAACTCTTATCCACATCTTACCGCGCTTCTTCAGAAACCTGGTGATGGTCACCCGGCCAGCTTCAATCTGTCTGGCTGTCAACCAGCAGGGTTCCAGAGCCTGTAAACCATATTCACCAAAAGCCAGCTCGGCTCCGCGTAAAGCCTGACCTCTCATCCGGCCTCGCTGCTGTTTCCGGTATTTAACCTTTTTCGGCATCAACATGGTCAAATCTCCTCAGCTTCTATAATTTGGGAAGAGACTTTGGGTTTATCTACGTCGGCCCGGTAAATCCAGACTTTGATTCCGATCTGACCATAGGTGGTAAAAGCTTCAGTGAAAGCATAATCTATATCTGCTCTGAGGGTTTGTAAGGGTAACTGCCCCTTTAGATACCATTCCGTCCTGGCTATTTCCACTCCACCCAGACGGCCAGCACACATGACTTTAATTCCCTTGGCGCCCATCTTTAAGGCCATTTCCACAGCTCTTCTCATGGCTCTGCGGTAAGCAATTCTCTTTTCCAGCTGAGTAGCTATACCCTCAGCCACCAGAGTAGCATTAAGCTCGGGCTTATCAACTTCTCTGATATCAACATAGACTTCTCTCTTGGCGATAGCTTCCAGCATATTCTTCAGGTTCTCTATCTCTTTTCCACCCCGGCCGATGATAATTCCGGGCCTGGCGGTATGAATTATGACCCGGACCTTAGGCCCAACTCTTTCCACGTCAACACTGGCAATACCCGCGTGTTCATATTTCTCCTTAACTGCTTTTTTCATCTCCAGGTCTTCATGAATCAGCCGGGCATAATTCTTACCCTTGGCAAACCAGCGTGAAGTCCACTGTTTATTAAATCCTAACCGAAAGCCTATTGGATGTGTCTTCTGTCCCACCGTCTATCTCCCTTTCTTTTCGTCTAAGTAGATTTTTACATGGCTCATTCTTTTCAAGATCCGATAGGCCCGACCCATCGGCGCCGGACGGATTCTCTTCATGGCCGGACCCTGTTCAATCTGAATCTTGGCAATGTAGAGGTTGTCAACATCAATATTAGGTGATTTCTGCTGAGCATTGGCTATGGCTGAGCGCAGAACTTTTTCCAGGATGGCACTGATTTTTTTCTTTTCGTTGAACTTAAGAATAGTCAGGGCTTCTCCGACCAGTCTATTCCGGATCAAGTCAGCTACCAAACGCCCCTTTTGCGGACTCATCCGGACATAACGGGTGACAGCTTTAGCAAGGTGTTTTTCTTTTTCCATGTTTACTTACCCACTTTGAGTTGTCGGGCAGTCTTAGAAGTGTGTCCCTTAAAGGTCCGGGTTGGTGCAAATTCACCCAGCTTGTGTCCGACCATCTGCTCGGTAACAAAAACTGGGATGAATTTCCGTCCATTGTGGACGCCGAAAGTCAAGCCGACCATTTCTGGAATGATGGTTGAACGTCTAGACCAGGTCTTGATTACCTGGCGCTTCTCTTTCATTGACTGAGCGGCCTGAACTTTTTCCAGCAGCTTTGGGTCAACATAAGGACCTTTGCGTAAAGATCTGCCCATAGTTATTTACTCCTTCTTCTGATGATAAAAGCTTGAGTCCTTTTATTCTTCCTGGTTTTGAACCCTTTGGTTGGGATACCCTCAGGGCTGACCGGATGGCGTCCGCCCTTGGTCCGGCCTTCTCCGCCCCCATGGGGATGATCAATCGGGTTCATGGCAGTTCCTCGGACATGAGGTCTGATTCCCAACCAGCGGGTGCGACCGGCTTTGCCGATGCTGATATTTTGATGATCAAGGTTGGCAAGCTGTCCAACTGTAGCCCGGCAATCAAGGTGAACCTTACGAATTTCAGAGGACGGCAATCTCAGCTGGGCATAATCCCCTTCTTTTCCCAGTATCTGGACACCGGCTCCGGCCGACCGGGCTAGCTGGCCGCCTTTACCGATCTTCAGTTCCACGTTGTGAACAATAGTTCCAACCGGGATATAGCGCAACGGCATGGAATTCCCGGGGAGAATATCAACCTGACTGTTGGCCGAGACTATGGTATCTCCGACTTTGAGATTAAGCGGAGTCAGGATATATCGTCTTTCTCCGTCAGCATATTTGATGAGAGAAATAAATGCCGAACGATTGGGGTCGTATTCAACGGTCTCTACTGTACCGGGAACGTCAATCTTATCTCTCTTAAAATCTATTATCCGGTAGAGTCTTTTATGTCCTCCGCCCCGGTGTCTGATAGAGAGATGACCTTTATTGTTGCGTCCTCCGCTCTTGGGCAGGGGAACCAGCAATGGCTTGTAAGGTTTTTCAGTGGTCAGCTCCTCATAAGTCAGCCCAGTCCGGTGACGTAAGCTTGGAGTAACTGGTTTGTAAAGTTTAATACCCATGGTTATACTGCCTCAAAGTATTCAATCATTTTTTCGCCGGGTTTAAGCTTGACGTAAGCTTTTCTTCTATCCTTAGTCCGGCCGACGGTCCGACCGAGTCTTTTGGTCTTTCCCTTCAGATTGACTATGGTAACCCTCTCTACCTTGGTCTTGAATAATTCTTCTACTGCTTTTTTAACCTCAACCTTATTTGCTCCAGGAGCAATTTCAAAACAGACTTCACGGTGGGACTCCTTCAACCTGGTGCTTTTTTCGGTTATCAACGGCTTAAGTATTATATCTCTTGGGTCTTTGGTCATTTCAATCTCTCCACCAGTGAATTAAAAGCTCTTTGGCTGAAGACTATCCATCGGTATTTAAGAACATCATAAACATTTAATTTTCCGCCCTCTACTGCTTTGCAGTAAGGAATGTTTCTTGCTGACTGGAACAAATTCTTGTTTTCTCGGTCATCAACTATCAGGGCTGAATCCAGATTTAAGGTCTTCAACCAATTAACAACTTCCTTCGTCTTGGGCTGAGCAATGTTTATCTCATCAATTATCAACAACTGGTTCTCAGCCAGCTTGGCGGTTAAAGCTGATTTTAAGGCATTCTTTTTAGCTTTCTTGGGAAGGGCATAACTATAATCACGCGGCTTCGGGCCGAAAACCGTTCCCCCATGTCGCCACAGAGGAGATCTGATGCTTCCCACTCTGGCCCGTCCGGTGCCTTTCTGACGCCAGGGCTTACGTCCTCCACCGCTAACCTCTCCTCGGTTCTTGGTACAGGCCGTGCCCTGCCTCTGATTGGCCAGATAATTTACCACCGCTTCGTAAATCAAGTGTTCCTTGACCGGATAAGAAAAAACCTCTTCCGGCAAATTCATTTCCTTTATCGGCTTACCGCTTTGGTCTAAAACTTGTACTTTCATGACACACTCTTCATTCATTAATTCTTGACCTTAAACCCACTCTTCTTAATAAGCAGGATTCCACCATTAGCTCCGGGGACCGCGCCTTTGACCACAAGTAGATTATTTTCCTTGTCCACCTGCACTACTTTAAGGTTCTTGACTGAAACTTGGTCACCTCCCATCCTACCTCCCATTCTCATTCCTTTCATAACCCTGGAAGGAAAAGAGGAGGCACCGATGGAACCAGGAGCGCGGTGAAACATTGAGCCATGGGCGGCATCGCCACCCGCAAATCCATGCCTCTTGACCACACCCTGAAACCCCTTTCCTTTGCTGATCCCGACCACCTGAACCTTTTCTCCAACCTCAAAAACATCAACCAGAAGCTGGTCTCCTTCTTTTATCTCCAGAGGTCCTCGGTATTTAATTTCTTTTAAGACCTTGAGCACTGGACTGCCAGACTTCTTAAAATGTCCCTGTTCCGGCTTTCTCGGATGCTTCTTTGGCTTTTCCTCTACTAATCCCAGCTGCAGAGCTTCATAACCATCTTTTTCCTTGGTTTTCTTCTGAATAACTGTGCAGGGACCAGCTTTGATGATGGTGACGGGGATAATATTACCCTCTTCATCAAAGACCTGAGTCATGCCAACTTTCCTGCCAATAATACCTTCAACCATGATCATTCTCCTGCGCCAAAGGCTTTAATTTCCACATCTATACCCGCAGGCAGGTCAAGCTTCTGGAGTTCTTCTATGGTCTCATTGCTATATTCGCTGATGTCAATCACTCTCTTATGAATTCTCAGTTCAAAATGTTCTCTTGACCTCTTATCTACATGCGGGGAACGAAGAACGCAAAACCGCTGGATCTTGGTCGGGAGGGGAATCGGTCCGGAGACCTTGGCCCCCGTCCTTTTGGCTTTAATCACGATATCTTTTACCGATTGGTCCAAAAGTCTGTGATCAAACGATTGGAGTTTAATTCTTATCTTTTCCATTTTCGTTCCTCGTTCTCCATTTATTAAGCCTCAACCTATCTTATTCCAGGATTTCGGTAACGGTTCCGGCTCCCACTGTCCGGCCGCCTTCTCTGATGGCAAACCGCAAACCTTTCTCCATGGCCACCGTCGTGATCAACTCCACTTCCACATTAGCATTGTCCCCAGGCATCACCATCTCCACCCCAGCCGGCAGCTTCACCGTCCCAGTAACATCCGTCGTCCGAAAATAAAACTGCGGACGATATCCAGTGAAAAACGGAGTGTGCCTCCCACCTTCAT
>Ga0123519_10007613_pt1 | contig 16712 bp, 11 predicted proteins | sample YelNatPaOPRAMG02_FD_87396 | JGI IMG/M metagenome (GOLD analysis project Ga0123519, IMG submission 87396) | Hot spring microbial communities from Yellowstone National Park - Yellowstone National Park OP-RAMG-02 (version 2) | ecosystem: Environmental > Aquatic > Thermal springs > Hot (42-90C) ... | reverse complement strand
CCACCGCATCGACGGCCGCACCAGGCGCCGCAACCGGGAGGAACTGGACCTGATGTACAAAGGCATGCTGGAAGCGGTCGAAGAACTGGGATTGCCCCGCCCGACGCGGCTGGAACGGGAACTGGAAGAACGGGGCATCATCCTGAGGAGATATCCATGAGGAGGGTCCGCCCTTTTGCCCATGAGGACGCGGCCAGGCTGCAGGAGGCCATCGACGGCGTCTGCGCCGAGGGGAGGATGGCCACGCCTCGTTTCCAGCCCACGCCGGCCTGGCGGCACGCCCTGGAACTTCCGGACTGCCCCTGCCATCTTCTCCTGGTCGCCGAGGAGGCCGGGCAGATTCTCGGCTGGTGCCGCCTCTTTCCCGTTCCGGGAGATGGAGGCCGGCCGGCCCTGGAACTGGGCATCGGGGTGCGGGCGGAACGGCGGCGGCAGGGCATGGGCCGGGCGCTCCTGACCGAGGCGCTGCGCTGGGCCGGCCGCCAGGGCCTTCCAGTGGTTCTGGAGACCCGCCGGGATAACCTCCCGGCCCGCCGCCTCTTCGAGCGGTGCGGCTTCCGGCCGGTTGGGGAAGAGGGAGACCGGCTGAAAATGTATCTGCCCGTCCAGGAGGAAAGCCGATGATTTCCGGGGAAATTCTCTGGTTAGTTGCCTCGGAGCAGGAACAGGACTGCGCCTGTTCGGAAACGGCCCTCATCTCCCCGGCCGGCCCGATGGAGGGGGATTGCGCCTGCGCCCCGGCCTGTGCCGGCAAGGCGGCCCCGGCTGCGGCCGGCCGAACCTTTCAGCGCGCTCCCCTCCTCTACCAGACCGCCCTCCCCGCCGGCCACGCCCTCGTCCTCCCCGCCTCTTCCCCCGTGGGGCCGGTGGTCCTCGGCCCGGCGGCCCAGGAGGCCCTGGTCTCCTTTGCCCGGCCCCGCCCCCTGGCCGGGGACCTTCCCCGGCGGCTGGCCGAGGTGGGATTGCTTGTCCCTCTGGAGGAGATCCGGCCTGTTCCCGCCCCTGCCCCGGCGGAAGATACCCTCACCGTCTGGCTGCACCTCACCTCGGCCTGCAACCTGCGCTGCGGCTATTGCTACGTATCCCAGGCCGCAGGGGCCATGGACCCGGCCACCGGGAAGGCCGCCCTGGAAGCCGCCTTCCGCGCCGCCGCCCGGCACAACTTTCGGGCGGTCAAGGTCAAGTACGCCGGCGGAGAGCCCACGCTGGCCTTTGCCCTGGTGCGCTCTCTCCACAGGCAGGCCGGCCGGCTGGCCCGGCGCTACGGCCTGGAGGTGCGCGAGACGCTCCTCACCAACGGCGTCGCCCTCGCCGGGGACGTCCTCGATTGGGTGGCCGCCGGCGGGTTGCGCCTGGCCGTCTCCCTGGACCCCTCCCGCCGGGTGCACGACGGCCGCCGCCTCTCCCCGGACGGGAACGGCACCTTTGAGCGCATCTGCCGCAACATCGAACGGGCCGTCGCGCGCGGGGTGCGCCCCTTCCTCTCCATCACCCTGTGCGGGGAGGAAGGGGAGGAGGAGGCCGAGGCGGTTGCCCTGGCGCTGGAACTGGACCTGCCCTTCCACCTCAACTTCGTCCGGCCGGCCGACGGCCGGGTCCCGGCGGCCAGGCTCGAACGGCTGATCGCCGCCGTCCGGGCCGCCTTCGCCCGCATCGAGGCCCGCCCGCCCCGCTATAGCCTCTTGGGCATCCTGGACCGGGCCGACTTCTCCCGGCCGCGCCGCCACCCCTGCGCGGCCGGCCGCGCCTACCTGGTGGTGGATACGGCCGGCCGCCTGAGCCCCTGCCAGATGGAGATGGGCCGGCCGGTGGGCGACCTCTCGCTTGCGGACCCGCTGGCCGCCCTGAGCGCATTCCCCAACCCGGCGGTGGAGGAACGGGCCGGCTGCGCCGCCTGCCCCTGGCGCGAGGCCTGCGCCGGCGGTTGCCCCTGGCTGGCCCGGAGGTCCTCCGGCCGGCCCGACACCCCCTCTCCCCATTGCCACGCCTACCGCACCCTCTACCCGGAACTCTTGCGCCTGGAGGGCCTGCGCCTCCTGAGACAGGCCGGCTGCTGATTTTCTCCTTCCCCCCTTGGCCGTGGTCTCAGGACCACGGCCTTTTCTTTCGAAATACACCCGTCGGCGGAGAGCAGGACAGACTCCCCGCTCTCTGCTTCCTGCTCTCTGCTCTCTGCTCCCTGCTCTCATATCCACCACGTCCGAAGTGTCCCCGGCAAAAGCCTGGGCCGGCAACACCCCAAAGGATCGAGGCACAGGTATCAGGAGAAACCAGATGGAGAGATAATGGTAAGGAAAAACGGCGGGAAAAACCAAGAATGTGCGAGGCCATGGCCGCGAGGGGACTATATACTGAGGTTAGAGTAAACGGCCATCGTCAATGGAGAGGGATGGCCGAGGAGGAAACGATGGAAACCATGTTCATGGGCAACGGTTGGCCAGTCGTGGCCGGCTTCATCCTCGGGGTCGCACTGGTGCTTGCCCTGCTCACTTACGCCAGTTCCCGTTACTCCCGCGACGGCGTGGTCCTTTTTAGCACCCTTACGACCGGTCTCCTGGCCCTGGCGGTCTACCTGTTCTTCAAGGGTTTTCTCTGGCCCTGAGCGATGGCGGCTTTTTTCGAGGAGGAGGATAACGATGTGCACACGAATCCACCCACCCCACGTCCCGCCGGCCGTCCCGTGCTGGCGCCTCTACCTCATCATCCTGGCCCGGATGGCCTGCTAGCGGGGGAAATGGACCAACACGGGGGTGGAAGTCTTCAGACGCCGGAGAGACAGGCCCGGCCCTGGAGGGAACTCCCTCCCCAAAATCCACCCCCGACGGTCGGAACACCAACAACTGAATACCCGGTGTGAGGAGAGGCTCCAGGCGGGCCTCTCCTCGATGTCCGGGAAGGAAACAGCCGGCCTCTTGCGGCCGGCCCTGGTGGAGATGGGGGGAATCGAACCCCCGTCCAGAGAGTTCACTACCGGGCGTCTACGAGCCTAGTCGGCTCTTTCCTTCTGCACCGAGAGGACCCCAACCGACCGGGTTCCCCTCGGCCGGCCGGCTCCGTCTTTTCCCGTCCTCAGCCGGCGTTCGGGACAGGAGCACCCCGGCTTGGCCACGCCCTTGCCGAACCCACCGGGGCGAGGTCCGGAAGGACGCGCCGCCCGTTCTTTAGGCGGCGAGCGCTACAGGAGCGCGCTGAAAGGTGTTGCCACTTATTGGCATCGCCCGTTTTTACGGGGTCAGGCGCCCCGGCTCGCAGCCCGGCCCGTTCCCTCCCTGTCGAAACCGTTGCATCCCCGCGTTTTTATTATACCAGACTTGCGCTAAAAGTCAAGTGCCGTTTCTTGACAAAGGGGAAAGGGCAGGCTAAAATGAAATCGAAAAAGGGCAACACGATACGACTATGGGCCGGGATGGCCGGCAACCACATCAGGAGGCAGAACTGGCCCGGGAAGGTCTGCCCAAAGCCAGGAGGAGGTGATGCCACCGAGCGATTGATTGAAGGTGCTCCGCCGGATGTTTTTGCTGTATCAGGAGGTGTTCCCATGAGAATGCGCCCGTGGCGTCTCGTATCGGTCTGCCTCGTCCTGATCCTGGTCGCGGCCCTGGCCCCGAGCGTCTGGGCCGGCGCCCCCACCATCGACCTCCAAACCGATGCCAACCGGGACGGCATCCCCGATGCTCTGGCCGCCGAGGTGGACCGCGTTGCCCGCAGCCCGGACAAACTGGCGGCCATCGCCGAGTTGGTCAAGCGCCTCCCCTACGCCCCCGAAACCCGCGCCCTCCAGGAACGGGCCGCCCAACTGCAGGCCCGGCTGGCCCGGGCCCAGGACGACCAGGAAGCCCAACGGATTCTCGGCGAATTGCGCTCCCTGGGCGAACAGATGATGGCCGATCCCAATTACGCCCGAACGGTGCAAAGCCTGACCACGATGTTCTCCCCCTCCTCAGGCCGGCCGGCTCCGGCCGGAGGTAGCCCCAGCAGCGTTCGCTGGGGTGACCTCCGACGGGGCCACATCATGCTGGTCCGTTCCGGCCTCTGGGATTGGTTCATGTTCATCTACGCCATGTGGTACAGCCATGCCGGGAACTATGATGGAAACAGCCTGGTCTATGAGTCCAATACCGACGGCGTGCGCCTGAAGCCTCTGAGCAAATGGCAGCAGCCCGGACAGTACATCGGCCTGGGCTATGACAACCAGCGCAGCGAAGCCGATGTTCAGGGCGCCCTGAACTGGGCCGAGGGCTTCTACGGCACCGACGGCCGCACCCCCTACAACTACTTCTACCCCGACAAATGGACCGACAGCCGCCTCTATTGCTCCCAACTGACCTGGAAGATTCACAACCACCTGGGCGTGAACCTGGATAGCAACGCCTGGCAATACCAGTTGTGGATCGCTGCCCGTTGGGGCTGGTGGGCCGTGTACGCCGTTTCCCTCCCCGCCGTCGCCCCGGACGAGGTCGGACTGGACGGTGACGTAACCATGTACTCGACCGGATGGAACTAACCTTCCGGTCAGGTCAACGCGCAGGACAGGCCCGGGCCCTGTCCTGCTTCCTTTTCGACGAGAAATCGATGCGAAACCTGGCGGTCCTGGGACTTTTTCTCCTGGTGGGGGCCTGCACTCGCCCTCCGGCGATCGCGCCGGCCTCCTGGCCTCCTCAGGTGGGCTATGTGCTCTCCGGACAGAACGTGGCCGGAGGCTTTTCCTCCAATGCCCTGACCATCTTCGATCTCGAACGCCTGACCGTCCTGCGCACCGTTCCCCTCCCTCATTCCTGGGCCAAAAATCTGGCCGTAGACCCAGAGGGCAACGTCTGGATCGGCTATTCCGGGGACATGCTCCGGAGCGATGACCGGGTTGAAGTCTATTCTCCCCGGGGAGAACTCCGGCAAACGCTTCACCCCTGCACCGACCCGGAGGCCGGAATCTCCTTCGCCGCCGGCCGGGCCTTTATCGCCTGCGCCGAAAACGGCCTGCGGGGACAGGTGGTCGTCATCAACCGGAAGACCTGGGCGGTGGAGAAAAGGATTGGGCTCCAGGTGCCCGATGCCCCCCTGGTGCTGGTCTCCAGCGCAGCCGACGAGACCGCCGTCCTGATCCTCGGCCTGACCAGCGGACCGGAGGAGGCCGCCTACAGCGTGCTGAACTGGATCGATCCCCAACAACTGACCCTGGTGGCCCAATACCCCCTGGGGAAAAATACCGATGTCTGGCGTATCCTGCCCGCCCAGGGAAAGTTCTACCTGCTCAACGTCGCCAGTTATCGTCAGGAGCGCGCCCGGGCCAACGACGTGTTGGTCGTCACCCCGGGACCGCCCCCGGAAATCACCCCCCTGGTCACCTGGCCGGCTCCCCTCTGGGGAGCCATCGCCGACGGCTTCCTCTACGCCTACCACAACCCCACCTGGAACAGCACCATCACCGATCCCCATCGCTGGCTTTCCCGCCTCGACCTTTCTTCCGGCCAGGTGCTCACCTGGACCCTGCCGGAGGGCTGGGATGCTGCCGACCTGGCCCTCTGGAACGACCAGGTAATTCTGGCCCATTGGGAATACTGGAGCGGCGACCGCCACGACGGCCTCTACCGCTTCGACCCCCAGAGCGGCCAACTCCACCCCATCCTTTCGATTCCCGACGCCTCCGCGGTCTGGGTCCCCCGTGAGACCTCCCCATGACCGGCGGATTCGATTAGCCACAGGAGGAAAAATGCCTTCCCCAACCCGACGGTATCAGCGGTTTCTGATCCTGCTTCTGCTTCTCTCCCTGGGCTTTCTGCCTCCCCTGGCCCGCCCGGGCAGCGCAGCGCCCGAGCCGGCCCACCCCATCCAGGAAGCCTCCCCGGCCGGCCCCTTCATCGGAGGGCCGGTCTATCCCTACGTCTGGAACGGCGACCTGCGCGACCTGCCGCAACTGGAGGAAACCGTTCCGCCGCCCCGGGAGGTGCCCCCACCCCGCTCCCCCGGCAAGGTGCCCACCACTCCCCCTTCCTGGAGCGACCCCGTGGCCCAGACCCGCCCGGGCCCCGGGAAAATGCCGGAACCCCTCATTCACTTCCCCGGCCTCAGCATGAACGAGGCCGGCGGCTGGCACCCGCCCGATACCAACGGCGACGTCGGCCCCAACCACTACATCCAGGTGGTGAACATCGCCATCGGCATCTTCGACAAGGCCACCGGCACCCCTATCGTCAAAATCTCCTACGACGACTTCTTCCAGGGGCCGCCCGGCTCCCCCTGCGATAACCAGAACCGGGGCGATGTGGTCGCCCTCTACGATTCCCTGGCCGACCGCTGGATCATCACCGACTTCTCCCTCCCCTCGGGAGAATCCCACGAGTGCATCGCCGTCTCCCAAAGCGGAGACCCGGTGAGCGGCGGCTGGTACTTCTACGACCTGGATACCCAGGCCCCCCAGGGCTCCTGGTGCGATTACCCCAAACTGGGCGTATGGCCCGACGCCTACTACCTCTCCTGCAACATGTTCGACCCCTGGATCGGAGCCAAGGTCTGGGCCCTGGACCGGGCGGCCATGTTGAACGGCCAGCCGATGAACTGGGTTTCCTTCAACGCCGGCACCCAGTACGCCAGCCTCCTGCCTTCCAACATGAAGGGAAGCCCACCGCCGGCCGGCTCGCCCAATTACTTCCTGTCCTTCGATTTCCCCAACATCCTGCACCTCTGGGAATTTCACGTGGACTGGGCCAACCCGGGCAACTCCACCTTCACCGGACCGGTGGACCTCACCGTGGCCGATGCCGGTTACATCGGGGAGATCCCCCAGCCTCCGCCGGGCGGGACGCTCGACAGCCTGGGCGACCGCCTCATGTTTTCCCTCCATTACCGCAACCGGGGGACCTACGAATCGCTCTGGGTGAACCATACCGTCCTGAGCAATGGGGTGGCCGGCGTGCGCTGGTACGAAATACGCGACCCCGGCGGTACCCCCTTTGTCTACCAGCAGGGCACCTTCCAGCCGGACCAGCACTACCGCTGGATGGGCAGCGTGGCCACCGACCAGGACGGCAACATGGCCGTCGGCTATAGCATCGCCAGCACCTCCATGTACCCCTCGATTCGCTACGCCGGCCGGCTGAACGGCGAAATCCCCGGCCTCCTCCTCCAGGGAGAGGCCCTCATGATTCAGGGCGGCGGCTCCCAGACCGGCTACGCCTCCGACCGTTGGGGCGACTACAGCCTGATGACCGTGGACCCCACCGACGATTGCACCTTCTGGTATACCCAGGAGTATATGGAAGCCACCGGCAACGCCTGGAGCACCCGCATCGGCGCCTTCCGCTTCCCCTCCTGCGGCCAGCCCAAGGGGTGGATCGAGGGCATCGTCTATAACGCCGACACCCTGGAACCCGTCCCCGGCGCTTCGGTGATCGCCGCCGGCCCGGCCATGACCATGACCGTGGAGAGCGACGACAACGGCCATTACCTCCTGCCCCTCCTGGGCGGCACCTACACCCTCACCGCCGGCCCCCTCCCTCCCGCCTACCCCACGCCGACCGTCGTCCCCGGGGTCACCGTCACCGTCGGCACCACCCATACGGTGAACATTCCCCTCATCCCCATGCCCTACCTGGCGGCCGGCCCCACCGGGGTGGACGACCACGTCCCCGGCGGTAACGGCAACGGCTACCCCGAGCCCGGAGAGACCGGCCTGCTCCTGGATGTCGCCATCTCCAACACCGGGGCCACCACCGCCACCGGCGTCTCCGTCCACCTGGTTTCCCTCTCCCCCGGCCTCTCCATCGAGACCGCCGACGCTTCCTACCCGGACATCGGGCCCGGAGGCGCCGGGACGAACCTCACCCCCTTCGTCTTCTCCATCGCCCCCACCGTCCCCTGCGGGGCCCGCCTCGATTTCCTCCTGCTCGCCGCCGCCGACCAGGGCACCTTCACCGGCACCTTCTACCTGGAGGCCAAAGTCCCGCTGCCCATCGCCCATGCCTTCAGCGACGATATGGAGAGCGGCCCCGGCAACTGGACGACCGGCGGTACGAACAACCGCTGGCAGATCACCACCGAACAGGCCCACAGCCCCTCCCACGCCTGGTCCGACAGCCCCTACGGGGACTATGGGAACTCGACCAATGCCTGGCTGCGCTCCCCCATCCTGAACCTGAGCCAGGCAACCGGCCTGGTGCTGACGTTCTGGCATGCCTACGACCTGGAACCGGGCTGGGACTATGGGTACGTCGAATACTCCACCGACGGCGGCGTAACCTGGCAGCCCTTCCCCGAAAATTATACCGGCTACGATCGCCCCTGGGAACAGCGGATGTTGGATGCCTCCGTCCTCGACGGACGAAGCAACGCCGCCTTCCGCTTCCGCATCCAATCGGACTGGAGCGTGACCGCCGACGGCTGGTACATCGACGACGTGGACCTCTACTACCAGCCCTTCGAATGCACCTACCCGGTCGAGCCGCCGGGCGTTCCGGTGCTCCTCTTCCCGCCGGACGGCACCGTAACCACCACCCACGCCCTCACCTTCACCTGGCAGGCCGGCCCCGGCTCTGCCCCGGAGGGCTATAACCTGGAACTGGACGGGGCCCTCTACACCACCTCCCAGCCCTTCTCCGCCACCGTTCTCCCCGCCGGATGGCACACCTGGCGGGTGCGCGCCTTCAACCTGGCCGGCTACTCCCCCTTCACCGACCCCTGGACCGTGCGGGTGCTCTATCGGGTTTATCTGCCGCTCGTCCTGCGCGGACAGGCCGGCCGCTGAGGATACCTCACCCCACCCCATGCCCCCTCCCCTCTCCCGATCGCTCCCGGCGGCGGGCGAGGGGAGGGGGTGGGGATTCCCCTCTCCCCTGGCTGTGGATCGGGGGAGAAACGGCTACAGGCCGGGATCGATTATCGCTCGCGGGCCGGGGCCAGGTCCTCCAGGCGGAGGGAGAGCACCCGGGAGGTGCCGTCGTCGGCCATGGAGACGCCGTAGAGGAGGTCGGCAACCTCGATGGTGCCCCGGTTGTGGGTGATCACGATGAATTGGGTGCGGGAGGCCAGTTCCAGCAGGCATTCCCGGAAGCGGCCCACATTGGCCTCGTCCAGCATGGCATCCACCTCGTCCAGGAGGCAGAAGGGGCGGGGATTCACCTTGAGGATGGCGAAGAGGAGGGCGGCCGAGGTGAGCGCCCGCTCCCCGCCGGAGAGGAGGGCCAGGCTGTGGGCCCGCTTTCCCGGCGGGCGGGCCACGATCTCCACCCCCAGGCCGCCCAGCCCGCCGTCCTCCTCCTCCAGGCGCACCAGGCGCAGGGCGGCGCTCCCCCCTCCAAAGAGGCGGGTGAAGTAGGCCTGGAATTCGCGCTGCACCGCCTCAAACGTTTCGCGAAAGCGCTGCTCCATCGCCTGGTCCAATTCGGCGATGACCTGTTCCAGAGAGCGGGCGGCGTCGTGCAGGTCCTGGAGTTGTTGCCCCAGGAAGTCGTAGCGCTCCTGGGCCTGCCGGTACTCCTCCTCCGCCAGGGGGTTGACCGGACCGAGGCGGCGGACCTCCTCGCGCAGGTGGGCCACCCGCCGTTCCAGTTCCTCCTTCGAGAGGTGGGGGTCGAGGGGCAGGCGGGTCCACTCCGGAGGGTTGGCCAGGAGGGCGTTCAGGAGGGCCTGGCCGGCCGGCCCATAGGCGCTGGCCTCGGGGCCGATCTCTCCGAGAGCGCGCTGCAGGAGTTCCCGTCGGGCATCCTGCCAGCGCTGGACGGCCAGGGCGGCCCGGCCGGCAGCCGCCTCCCATTCCAGAAGTTCCTGACGCAGCCGGGCCTCCTCCGCTTCTCGTTCCTCCAATTCCTCCAGGGAAGGAAGCGGGGCCGGAGTCCCCCCGGCCAGCCGGGCCATCTCCTGCTCCAGGCGGGCCTGTTCGGCCTGCCAGGAGGAGATCCGGGCCGACTGCGCCTCCAGGCGACGCTCCACTTCCCCCAGACGCCGTTCCCCGTCCTCCACCTGCCTGCGGAGCCGTTCGACGGTCTGCCGGGCCATTTCCTCCAGGGCGCGCTGGCTTTCCTCCTCCTTCCGGGCCACGGCCTCGTTCAGGCGGGCCTCCTCCAGGAAGTTATAGGCCCGGCGATACGCCTCACGGGCCTGTTGTTCCCGCCGTCGGGCCTGCTCCAGTTCCTGCCGGAGGGCCAGGGCCCGGTTCTCTTCCTCCTGGGAAACCGCCAGCAGGCCCTTCCGTTCCTCTTCGATCTGGCGTCGTGCCTGGAGCCATTCCTCCAGACGCCGGCTTCGCCGGCCGGCCTCCTCCTCCAGTCGCTCCCAGGCCTGAGTGAGGTCGAGGAGGTGTCTGGCCCCCTCCTCGCGGCGCAGCCGGGCCTCCTCCATCTCCGCGCTCAGGACAACCAGGGCGGCCTGGGCAGCCTCCAGGCGCTCCCGGGCTTCGGACCGGCCGCGTTCCTCCCCGGCGACCTGGGCTTCTGCCTCGGCCAGGCTACGGGCCAGACGGCGGCGTTCCTTCCGGCGTTCCAGGTCCTCCTCCCGGAGACTTCCGCCGACCAGGACGCCCTCGGCGGAGACGGCCTCCCCCTGTCGGGTCACCACCAGCCACCCGGCCGGCAGGCCGCGGGCGATGCGGCGGGCCGCCTCCAGGTCGCGGGCCAGGAGGACGCGGCCCAGGAGGCAGGCCAGGGCCGGCCGGTCCTGGCGGGGGCAGGTCAGGTGATCGAGAAGGAGGCCCTCACAGCCCAGAGGAGGCGTCTCGGGAAGGGCCGTGGGGGGCGGACGGAGTTCGTCCTGGGGCAGGAAGGTCGCCCGACCGGCTCCGGCCTCCGTCAGGGCGCGGAGGGCCTGGCGGGCCTCTTCCCACCCCTGGGTGAGGAGCGAACGGGCGTGGACGCCGAGGGCGGCGGCGAGGGCCCGGCGCAGGCCCGGCGGCACGGTCAGGCGCTCCAGGAGGGAGGAGAAAGGCGGCCGGCCCTGCCGGCGGGCCCATTCCTCCAGGAAGGAGACCGCCTCGTCCTCCTCCCCCAGGGCTTCTTGCCGGGCGCGGAGTTCGGCCAGGCGCAGGCGGGCCGCTTCCAAGGCCGCCTCCCTCTTCTGGAGGTCCTCCCGCCGGCCGGCCACTTCGGCCAGGAGGGCCTCCCGGCGAGCGCAGAGAGCGGCCCAGGCTTCCTCCCGGCGGGCCTGTTCCCCGGCAGCGCGCCCCTTTTCCTCCTCCACCCGGCGCTTCTCCTCGGCCACTTTTTCCAGAAGGCGACGCTCCTCCTCTTCCGCCCGCGCCAGCACCTCTTCCCGGGCCTGGAGGTGCTCCAGGCGGCGTTCCCTCTCCTGGCGGCGGGCCGCAAGAAGGCGCTCTTCCTCCTGAAGGCGCTGCACCTCCTGTTGGGCGGAACGGAGGTCGGCCTCGGCCTGCCGGTGGAGGGCCTGGCCTTTCTGAAGGCCGGCCTGGGCCTCCAGAAGCCGCTTTTTCCGGGCGCTTCCGGCCTGGGCCAGGAGGCGCCAACGCTCCTCCTGCGTCGCCAGTTCCCGGCGGAGGCGGTCCGTTTCCTCCCGTAACTCCTGCCGGTGGCGTTCCAAAGCCTCCCTTTCGCCCAGGCTGCGGGCCAGTTGCTCGCGCCAGGCCTCCATCCGGCGCCGCACCTCGTCTTCCTCCCGGCGGCGTTCCTCCTCCTTCTGCCGGATTTCCTGGACCGCCTGGCGCAGGGCGGCCACTTGGCGGGCCGCCTCCTCCGCCGAAACTCGCAGGAGGGCCAGGCGTTCTCGGGCCTCCCTCTCCTCCTGCCCGGCCCGCTCCAGGGCAGCCGAAACCTCCTCCCAGAGAAGGCGATACCAGGCGCGCAGGGCCTCCTGCAGGGAGGCTTCGAGTTCGGCCCGCTGACGGGCCTGCTGGGATTGCCGTTCCAGGGCCCGCAGCCGGGGGAGGAGTTCGTTCCGCAGGTCGGAAAGACGGGTCATGTTGGCCGCCGTCTCCTGGAGGCGTTCCAGGGCCTTCTGGCGGCGTTCGTGGTAGCGCCGCACCTCGGCAGCCTCCTCCAGGAGCAGCCGGCGCTCCCTGGGACGCAGGGAGAGGGCCTCGTCCACCAGCCCCTGGTGAATCACCACGTAGGAGGCGCTCAGCCCTCCCAGCACCTCCTCGATGTCCTGCCGGCGCACCCGGCGGCGGTTGAGGAAGTACTCGTTCTCCCCGGAGCGGTAGGCCCGCCGGGTGATCTCGACCTCGGGAAGGTCGAGCGAAAGGGCGCCGTCCTGGTTATCCAGGACGAGGGTGACCTCGGCCATGCCGGCCGGGGGACGGGAGGAACTCCCGCTAAAGATCACATCCTCGGTGCGCCGGCTGCGCAGGAGCGAGTAACTCTGTTCGCCGAGCACCCAGCGCAGGGCGTCGGCCAGGTTGCTCTTGCCCGAGCCGTTCGGACCGACGATGGCGGTGATGCCCTGGCCGAAGGTAAAAGAAGTCCGGGAGGCGAAGGTTTTAAAGCCCTGCAGGTGGAGTTGCCGGACGTGCACTAGGGCCCTCGATCTTGTACCCCACGCCGCGGACGGTGCGGATGTACTCGGGGTTGGAGGGGTCGCGTTCGATCTTTTCCCGGAGCCGACGCACGCAGACGTCGATGAGGTTGGTCTCGCGGCCGTATTCGTATTCCCGTCCCCAAACCTGGCGGAAGAGGGTGGCCCGGTCAAAGACCTCGCCCTTATGGGTGGCCAGCAGATAGAGGAGTTCAAATTCCATCGGGGTCAGGTGGATCTCCCGGCCGCCCATGGTGACCCGATGGCGGACGGGGTCCACTTCGAGTTCGCCGACTTTGGCGGGTTTTTCGCGGCGGTAGGACAGCCGGCCGGCCCGGCGCAGGACCGCCTCCACGCGGGCGGTCAACTCGCCGATGCGGAACGGCTTGACCACATAATCGTCGGCCCCCAGTTTGAAACCATGGACGACGTCGTCGGGGCCATCCCGGCAGGTCAGGATGATGATGGGGACGTCCGAATCCTCCCGGATGGCGCGGCAGGCGGCAAAGCCGTCGATGTAGGGCATCATCACGTCCAGGATGACCAGGTCGAAATTCCCCTCCCGGAAGAGGCGGACCGCCTCCAGGCCGTCGCGGGCGGAGACGACCTCATAGGAGGCTCCGGCGACACCCTCCAGGCTGGTCTCCAGCACCCGGCGGATGTTGGGGTCGTCATCGGCGATCAGGATACGGTAACGCTCCACGCTTTCCTCCGGCACCTGTCCGCAGAGAACGCGGAATTTCCCCTTCGATCCTCTCAGCGCCCTTGGCGTTCTCGGCGGCAAACACCTGCTTCCTCCGAAAGGATTCCTAGCCGGCCTTTTCCTTCGCCTCCTCGGCGGGCAGGAGGATCGGCCGGGCCTGGCCGCGGATGGCTTCGGCGTTGATGATGCAGCGGCGGACGTGGGGGAGGGAGGGGATTTCGTACATCACATCCAGCAGGACGCCTTCCAGGGCGGTGCGTAGCCCCCGGGCCCCGGTCTTGCGCTGCAGGGCCAGTTCGGCCGCCGCCTCCAGCGCATCGGGGGTAAAGACCAGGTCCACATGGTCCAGGGCCAGCATCTTCTGGTACTGCCGGACCAGGGCGTTCTTCGGCTCGGTCAGGATACGGACCAGGGTGTCTTTATCCAGCGGGTCCAGGGTGGCGATGACCGGCAGCCGGCCGATAAACTCGGGAATCAGGCCGAACTTGAGCAGGTCGTCGGGGATGACCTGGTGGAGAAGTTGGGCGGAGGCGGCCTCCCGTTCCTCCCGGGTCTGGGCCCGGTGGAAGCCGATGGCGTGTTTCCCTCCGACCCGCTCGGCGATGATTTCGTCCAGCGAAACAAAGGCCCCGCCGCAGATAAAGAGGATGTTGGTCGTATCCATCTGGATGAACTCCTGCTGGGGGTGTTTGCGGCCGGGCACCGGTGGGACGTTGACGATGCCGCCCTCGATGATCTTCAGGAGGCCCTGCTGGACCCCTTCGCCGGAGACGTCGCGGGTGATGGAGGGGTTGTCGCCGGACTTGCGGGCGATTTTATCGATCTCGTCGATGTAGATGATGCCGTACTGGGCCCGCTCCAGGTCGAAGTCGGCGGCCTGGAGGAGGCGCAGAAGGATCATCTCCACGTCCTCGCCCACATAGCCGGCCTCGGTGAGGGCGGTGGCGTCGGAGATGGAAAAGGGCACATCCAGGATACGGGCCAGGGTCTGGGCCAGAAGGGTTTTCCCGCTCCCGGTCGGGCCGATGAGGAGGATGTTGCTCTTCTGCAGTTCTACGTCGTCCACCCGGGCCCCGGCCAGGATGCGCTTGTAATGGTTGTAGACGGCCACGGAGAGCACCTTCTTGGCCTGCTCCTGGCCGACGACGTACTCATCCAGGAGTTCGCGGATGCGCCGGGGCGGGGGGATTTCCTTCAGATGGAAACCGGCCGGGGGCTTTTTCCGGGCCCGCTCCTCGGCGATGATTTCGCTGCAGAGGCTTACGCACTCGTCGCAGATGAAAACGCCCCGAGGGCCGGCGATGAGGCGTTCCACCTCGTCCTGGCTCTTGTCGCAGAACGAACAGCGATAGACGCTTTCCGACATCGCCCCAATCCTGAGCCCCAGGCTCCTGAGCCCCAGGCTCCTGAGCCCCAGGCTCCTGAGCCCCGGGCCCTGAGCCCTTTCCTCACTGTCCCTGGCGGGGGACCAGAATCTCGTCGATGATGCCGTACTCCCGGGCCTGCTCGGCGGTCATATAGAAGTTGCGGTCGGTATCCTGGGCGATGCGTTCCTCCGGCTGGCCGGTGTGTTTGACCAGGATGCGGTTGAGGAGGTTGCGCAGGCGCATGATCTCGCGGGCCTGAATCTCCATGTCGATGGCCTGTCCGGTGACCCCGCCCATGGGCTGATGGATGTGGATGGTGGAGTTGGGCAGGGCGTAGCGTTTGCCGGGGGTGCCGCCGGCCAGGAGGACCGTCCCCATGCTGGCGGCCAGGCCGATGCAGATGGTGGAGACGTCCGGCCGCACCCATTGCATGGTGTCGTAGATGGCCAGGCCGGCGGTGATGACCCCGCCGGGGCAGTTGATGTAGAGGTAGATGTCCCGTTCGGGGTCTTCGTGCTCCAGGAAAAGGAGTTGGGCCACGACCAGGTTGGCCACCTGGTCGTCTATGGGGGTGCCCAGGAAGATGATGCGCTCCTTGAGCAGGCGGGAGTAGATGTCAAAGGCGCGTTCCCCACGGCTGGTGCTTTCGATGACCATCGGAATCAGGTTATACATCGGCGCTCACCTCGTCTTTGGGTTCTGAAACCGGTTCAACGGAGGCCTCGGGGGCGGGAGAGGAGGCCGGCGCTTCCCCGGCGGCCTCGCCCGGGGTTGTCTCCTCCGGGAGGGCCGGCCCGGACGGGGTGGTTTCCCCGGCCAACTCCCCCCGGGCGATGGCCAGAAGGCGCTCCTCCACCGCCTTCTGGAGTTCCTCGCCTTCGCCCTCCAGCCCCTCGGCCCGGATAAACTCCTGCAACACCAGGTGCTGGCGCAGTTCCCTGGCCGCCGCCTCCCGGGTTTCCTCCTGCAGTTCCTCCTCCTTCTTACCACGCCACTGGAGGTATTGGGCCATCGAAACCTTCAGGCGGCGCAGTTGCTCCTCCCGTTCCTGGTGCAGCGAGCGGGCCACCTCCTCCACCAGCGCCTGGGGCATCTCCACGACGGCCCCTTCGTCCAGCGCCTGGAGCATCTGGGCCAGGACCCGGGCGCGGGCCTGCTTCCTGGCCTCCTCCTCCAGGTTCTGGCGGATGGAAGTTCGCAAGGCGTCCAGCGATTCCTGGTCATAGAAGCGGGCGAAATCGTCGTTCAGAGGAGGGACTTCCGGCTCATACACGGCCCGGACGGTGACGGCATAGGTGGCCGGCCGGCCGGCCAGTTCCGGGTCCTCCACGTCCTCCGGCAGGGTGGTCTGTACCTCCACCGTCTGGCCGACCTCCGCTCCGACCAGGGCCTCGAACCCCGGGGGAAGGCGGGAATCCTCCAGGGTCAATTCGACCTGCTGGCGGCGCTCGACCTCCCGCTCGCCGACGCGCCCCACCAGGTCCACGGTCAGACGGTCGCCCATGCGGGCCGGCCGGGGCGGGTCCGGCGCCTTCCAGACCGTCTGCCCGGCCTGAAGGTGCTCCAGGACCCGCTGCACATCCTCCTCGCCGACCTCCGGCACCTCCATAGGGAAGCGCAGGGCGCGATAGTCGCCCAGCCGGACGGTGGGGCGCACCGGGACGACCAGGCGGAAGGAGAACGGCTCCAGGTGGAGGCTTTCCAGTTCGGCCTGATGCACCGGCTCGAACTCGCCTTTTTGCAGGATCTCCCGATAGGCCTGGCTGACCAGTTCCTGGGCCGCCTCCTCGTAGAGGGCCTCGCGGCCCAGACGGGCCTCGACGATATAGCGGGGGGCCCGCCCCGGCCGGAAGCCGGGAATCCGATAGTGGCGGGACAGCCGCTGGGCCGCCCGGTTGAGGGCCTTTTCTACCTGCTCCGCCTCGATCTCGACCTCTATGGCCACCCGGCTTTCGGGCAGCCGCTCGATGGTGTATTTCATTTTCTCCTCGCTTTCGGCATTCTGGAATGATTATAACCGAAAGAGGGGCGGGGCGCAAACGCCTGTTGACAGCCCTGTCCGGCGGGGCTATAATGTTTCTCAGAGAAACCCCTGGTGAACTTGCCGAAGGAGGTGATGCCCGGACCTGTCCGACCCCGGCCTGTCCGATGTGGAAGAGAAAAAGGAGGAAATCATGAAACGCCTGTGGCTT
>Ga0123519_10007612_pt1 | contig 16715 bp, 29 predicted proteins | sample YelNatPaOPRAMG02_FD_87396 | JGI IMG/M metagenome (GOLD analysis project Ga0123519, IMG submission 87396) | Hot spring microbial communities from Yellowstone National Park - Yellowstone National Park OP-RAMG-02 (version 2) | ecosystem: Environmental > Aquatic > Thermal springs > Hot (42-90C) ... | reverse complement strand
CCCTATCTCTCGAGACAACTAAAGCTTACCAAGAAGGCCTGAAAAAGTCAACTTCTTTTTAATCGGAGCTGTAGCAGCCTATGGACTTCAGACAAGAGACTGAAAAGGTTCATAAACATTGGCCGATTTGATGAACAGAAGAGTCTGGTGTCTAAAGTCCAAAGTCCCGTGTCTCAATCGGAGCAACCCAAGTTATTTCCTTGATAAAGTCGTCTCGTCTTGATGAACCGAAGAACGGGTCGCGAAAGCCCTGAAACAACCGAGCGGCCTTGACGGATGCTTTCTCGGATCTCGGAGGACGAAAGGGTTGAAAGTCCTGGAGGAAGGGTGAAAAAGGAAACCCTGCGCTGATATCGTCTGTTCTCTGTCCGGCGAAAAAGCCTCGAGAAGGCTTCTTCGTCATGGGAGCCTCGATTCGCCACCAGAAAGCGACTATGTTCAAAAAGCTGATCCAGCGCCTCCCTGCGATTCGAATAGTATTTCTTGTCGAGAACACGTAGAATCGTATCGAAGCCGACGATAAAGAAGAGCTCAACCTCGCCCGGGTACCAAGGCCTCAAGGCCTCCAACTTTTCCAAGAAAAGTCCGCGGTTTGAAAGGCCGATCGAAACCTTCGGATCCCTTCCAAAAACCAGGCTCACCATTTTTAGACGATCCTCGAAACTCGCCCCAATCGGCCTCTTATCCATGGCCCGAATATCAAGAAGAACCAGGACTTCGTCGAGATGGCCCTGTTTCCGAGCCTCCTGAACCAGAACCTGATGGGCCAGGGTAGGAGGATTGAAAGAGGCAGGGAAAACGCCCAGACGGCCTTTCCCCTCTCCGATCCCTTGACGAGCCCTCCGGATCATTACGATCGTCGATCTTCGCCTTCGGATCAGATCCGTGATCTCCTCTTGCTTCATCGCCCTCTCAGGTTCGGTCTGTGCCCGGCTTCGATAGCGAACGGCTTAGCGTTTCGTAGAGCCATCGAAGGGCCCGCTCGGAAGCTTGCTCCTTTACGGCCCGGCGCCCGCCTCGAAACTGTTCTCGTAAGGTTAGGGACTTCTTCCCGTCGCTAAACCCCACGAAAACGGTTCCCACCGCAACCCTTTTCGTCCCGCCCGTGGGACCCGCAACCCCCGTCGTTGAAAGCCCGTAGGTCGTACCGAAGGCCTTTCGAACCCCTTCGGCCATCTTCTTGGCAACGCTCCCGCTCAGCGCGCCGTATCGTTCGAGGTAGGTCAATGAAAGACCAAGATGTCGGGCCTTCGCCTTCAGGCTGTAAGAAATGATCGCACCTTCGAAGTAATCCGAACTTCCCGAAACGTCGGTGATCCGGTCGCTCACAAGGCCGCCCGTACAGGATTCGGCGACAGCAAGCGTTGCCCTTTGCTCCCGCAAGAGGTCGCCAATCGCCTTCTCCCACTGGATCGATCCTTTTCTCATACCCTATCCCTTCCTCGGGTCGAACCCATCGCTGCAAGAACGGATTGGAGATGCCACGAAAGGTCCTCCACCCTCTTTTCGAAGGCATCTTCACACGAAAAAAAAGGCGACTCCGTCAGCCGCCTCAGGGAAATCCTTGTCATCCAAGTCAGAAGGCTCCAACTATGGCTTGGCCTCCTCGCTCTTCTTTTCGGTCGGTTCTTTCTTCGCCTTTCGCCTTGAGGTCACCCTTCGGAAGGCCTCTCTGGCTCGACCGACCGTTGTCCGCTTCTTCTCTTTCGCAACGACGGTCCCTACCAGTTCCACCAAGGAGAGTGGAGCCGCATCGCCAAGTCGCCACCCGAGCTTGTAGATCCTCGTGTACCCTCCGGGTCGATCTTTCATTCGGGGAGCGATCTCGTCAAACAGCTTTTTCACGATGCTCTCGTCCCGCAGAAGGGCAAAGGCCTTTCGGCGTGCATGAAGCGTTCCTTCCTTCCCCCAAGTAATGACCTTATCGGCCCAGCTACGGAGCTCCTTGGCTTTGGCCTCCGTGGTCTTCACCCGCTCGTGTTCAAGAAGGGAAACCACCATATTTCGAAACATCAACTCCCGATGTTGGCTATGACGACTCAGCTTTCTTCCTGCGACTCGATGCCTCATTCCTTCCTCCTATGCTGCTTCTTCCGTGGGGGCTTCCTTCTCCTCTCTCTTAGGAGGCGGCCAGTTGTCCAGTTTCATTCCCAGGCTCAACCCCATTCCGGCCAGAATCTCCTTGATCTCATTGAGCGATTTCCGGCCGAAATTCTTCGTCGCCAGGATTTCGGCTTCGGTCTTTTGAACGAGATCTCCGATCAACTTGATGTTGGCGTGTTTCAGGCAATTCGCCGATCGAACCGAGAGCTCCAATTCATCCACGCTCCGCAAGAGGTTTTCGTTGAGCCTCGCCCTTTCCGCATCAAATCCGGAGGCAGCGCCTTCGTCCTTTTCTTCAAAGGTGATGAAGATGGAAAGCTGCTCTTTCAAGATCTTGGCCGCGTGGCCGATCGCCTCCTCAGGGGTGAGACTTCCATCCGTCCATACCTCCAACGTCAGCTTGTCGTAATCTGTGATCTGGCCCACGCGGGCATTCGCCACCGTGTAATTGACCTTCTTGATGGGAGAAAAAATCGCATCGATGGGAATCGTTCCGATGGGCTGATTCTCCTCCTTGTTCCGTTCTGCGGGAACATAGCCCCTTCCTGTCTTGACCACCAGCTCCATCGACAACTTGGCGTCCCGCGAAAGCGTAGCAATGTGATGATCCGGGTTCAGGATCTCAATCCCCTCAACCGTGGCAAGATCTCCTGCTTTCAGCGTTCGCGGCCCCTCAGCCTTGATGCGGATCGTTTTGGGCCCCTCCGAGTGGAGCTTCAATCGGACTTCTTTGAGGTTGAGGATGATCTCCGTGACATCCTCCTTGACCCCGGGAACCGTTGAAAACTCATGAAGGACCCCATCGATTTTCACCGAAACGATCGCCGCGCCCTGCAACGAGGAGAGGAGAATCCTCCGGAGTGAATTGCCGATGGTGATTCCGAAGCCGCGCTCAAGGGGTTCGGCGACATACTTCCCGTAATAGGGGGTTAAGCTCTCTTTTTCAACCTCTAACCGCTTGGGGCGGATCAATTCTTTCCAGATTTTCGGATACATGTCACTTCGCCTCCCTTGAGGAAAAGGGTTAAAGGTTATTTTGAATAAAGCTCAACGATCAAGTTTTCCTGGATCGGAATCGTGATGTCCTCGCGACTTGGAAGGGCTCTCACGCTTCCCTTCATCTGCTCCTTATCCAGCTCCAACCACGAAGGAACCCCCCGTCGAGCGACACCTTCCAAGGCATCCAAGATACGGACTATCTTCTTGCTCTTCTCCCGCAGCTCGATCACATCGCCCGGCTTCACCAAATAGGAAGGAATGTTGACCTTCGTCTGATTGACGAGAAAGTGATTATGCCGGACAAGTTGCCTGGCTTCGTTTCGCGAGCTCGCAAAACCCAACCGGTAAACCGTATTGTCCAACCTCCTTTCTAAAAGAGAGAGAAGGATTTCGCCGGTGATCCCCTTCTTTCGATCCGCTATCTCAAAAGTGTTGCGGAACTGATTCTCCAAAAGGCCGTAAAGCCTCTTGACCTTCTGTTTCTCCCGGAGCTGGGCACCATAGTCCGAGAACTTCTTTCGTCCCTGGCCATGTTGTCCCGGAGGATATCCCCGTCGCTCGAAAGCGCACTTTTCGGTGTAACAGCGCTCCCCTTTCAAAAAGAGCTTAAGGTTCTCCCTTCGACAAAGTCGACAAACCGATTTCGTATAGCGTGCCAACGTTATTCCTCCTGCTCAGAGGGCCTAAAGCCCTTTTCTTTCCCCCGATTCCCTGAGATCCGACAAAGGATCACACCCGCCTCCGCTTAGGGGGCCGGCAACCGTTGTGGGGAATCGGCGTCACGTCCTTGATGAGATGGACCTTCAGACCTGCGGCCTGAAGGGATCGTAAGGCGGATTCCCTTCCCGCTCCAGGACCCTTCACATAGACATCGATCGAACGTACACCCTGCTCCATCGCCTTTTTTGCGGCGGCATCCGCAGCCATCTGGGCCGCAAAGGGCGTGCTCTTTCGAGACCCTTTGAATCCTTGGGTGCCTGCACTGGCCCACGTGATTACGTTGCCTTCCTTGTCCGTAATGGTGATGATCGTGTTATTGAACGTCGCCTGGATATGGGCGATTCCCACCTGAACGTTTTTCTTCACCTTCTTCTTCTTCATTCCTGGCCCTTTGGCCATAATGCCTCCTTCTCTTCACCACGGGAGAAAGCCTTCCCTCGGCTCCTCGAGCCTTTCGGCCCCTTCCTTATTCCTTCTCCTTCTTCTTTCCTACGATCGCCCTCCGTGGGCCTTTTCGAGTCCGGGCATTCGTATGGGTTCTTTGCCCCCGAACAGGAAGGGACCTACGATGACGGAGCCCCCGGTAGCATCCGATGTCCATGAGGCGCTTGATGTTGGTTGCCACCTCGCGGCGGAGGTCTCCTTCCACCTTGTATTCCTGCTCCAGGATATCCCGGATCCGAACCACCTCGGCCTCGGATAGCTTGCTAACCCGCGTATCCTTGTTCACGTTCGCTTTCTCGAGGATCTTGTTCGCCGAGGGCCTTCCGATCCCGTAAATATAGGTCAGGGCAATCTCCACCCGCTTATCTTTCGGAAGATCGACGCCTGCAATACGTGCCATGTTGCCTCCAGTTCTTAATTAAGGATGAAAGACCGCTTCGCTTGAGGCTCGCTCCATTCGAGCGTTGAGACAAAAGAGCCTTGCCTCCCAACCCCGAGTCTTCGGCTTGCCGGAGAGACCCCTTCTCTCTCGATCGGCATCAGCCTTGCCGCTGTTTGTGCTTGGGGTTCTCACAGATGATTCGAATGACCCCTTTTCGCTTGACCACCTTGCACTTATCACAAATCTTCTTGACCGAAGCCCTTACCTTCACGTCGTCCACCCCGCCTTCATTTATTTTGAACGTCAACTCCACCCCGCTCCCATCTCAGCAGCACGGTGAGCTTTCCTCTCCTTATGGCCACTCCCCGAAAGCTACTTTTCACGGTAGATGATTCGTCCCCGGCTCAAATCATAGGGAGAGAGTTCAACCGTCACCTTATCTCCGGGAAGGATCTTGATGAAATGCATCCTCATCTTTCCAGAGATATGAGCCAGGACCTTGTGTCCATTTTCCAATTCCACCCGGAACATGGCATTGGGAAGGGTTTCCAATACCCTTCCTTCCACCTGGATGGCATCTTCTTTTGGCATAACGATCCCTCCGGCCTTTTGGCCGATTCCGCCTTCCTGAGGCGAGAGATCCATTCAAGGACCCGATCCCCACGCCTTCGCCCCGCAACATGCCCCCACCAATCGCCAAAGATCGTCCCCGGTCATCGAATATCCACGCTGGGGTCCTGTCTCCCCCGTCTTCGTCCTCGAGGTCCCACCCTTTCGGGCACACGCTTCCCCCTTCGTAGAACCCCGGAGGCGGCCACCCCTCTACCCTCGCCTTCCCTTCAACCTCCCCTTCTTCATGAGCCCCTCATAGTGTCGGGTGAGCATGTGGGCTTCAATCTGTTGAACCGTATCGAGAGCCACGCCAACGACGATGAGAAGGGCTGTTCCTCCGAAGTAAAAGGGGACATTGAACTTCCGGATCAGAATGGTCGGCAAAACGCAGATCACGGAGACGTAGATCGCTCCTCCCAAGGTAATTCGAGTGAGGACCTTGTCGATGTATTCGGCGGTCTTCTGCCCTGGCCGAATCCCCGGGATATAGCCTCCATATTTCTTCATGTTCTCCGCGACATCGTTCGGATTGAACGTGACCGCCGTGTAGAAGTAGCAAAAGAAGATGATCAACCCTACGTAAAGAAGGTTATAAAGAAGGGCCCCGGGTCCCAAGCTCTTCAAAACCGATTCCACCCAAGGATGGGCCTCCAGCCAGGGCTTGGGCAAAAAATTGCCGATCGTCAGAGGAAACATCAAAATTGAGGAGGCGAAGATCGGAGGAATGACACCCGAGGTATTCAATTTGAGAGGAAGATGGGTGCTCTGTCCTCCATAGACCCTTCGGCCCACAATGCGTTTGGCGTATTGAACAGGAAGCCTTCGCTGCCCTGTTTCTACAAAGATGATCACAGCGACCACGAGGATCATGAGGACAATGAGGATGAGAATCTCCACGATGCTCATCTGCCCGACCCGAAAGAGCTCCAGGGTACTCGCAATGGCATTGGGCATTCTCGCAACGATTCCGGCAAAGATGATCAGGGAAATCCCGTTGCCGATCCCCCGTTCGGTGATCTGTTCACCGAGCCACATGATAAACGCCGTCCCTGCCGTCAAGGTGATGACGCTCATGATCCGGAAAGACCATCCTGGATTCATCACCACCATCTCGCCCGCTGCTCCTGACATCTTCTCCAGGCCCACGGCAATCCCAAACCCTTGGATCATGCTGAGGATCACCGTTCCGTAGCGGGTGTACTGAATGATCTTCTTCCGGCCGATCTCCCCTTCCTTTTGAAGTCGTTCGAGATAGGGAACGACCACCGTGAGAAGCTGAAGAATGATGGAGGAGCTGATGTAGGGCATGATGCCCAGCGCGAAGATCGAGAGCCGCTCCAAGGCCCCCCCTGAAAACATGTCGATGAGGCTGAAGAGGGTCCCTCGCGCCTGAGCGAAGAAGGAGGCCAGGGCATCGCCGTTGATGCCTGGCGTAGGGATATGGACCCCAATCCGATAAATGGCCAAAAAACCAAAGGTAACGAGGATTCTTCGCTTCAGTTCCGGTATCTTAAAGATATTCTGGGCGCTTGAGATCATGAACCGATTACCTCAACCGTTCCCGAGGCCGCCTTCACCTTCTCGATAGCAGCCTCGCTCGCCTGATGGACCCGGACAATCAATGGATGCTCGAGCTCACCGTCCGAAAGCAATTTCACCCGATATCCCTTCCTTCGAACCAGACCCGATTGAAGCAGAAGATCCGGGTCGACCACCGTCTCCTTGGGAAAACGGTTGAGGTCTCGGACATGGATGATCGCTACGTCTTTCTTCAGCGGGCTACGGAACCCTCTCTTCGGGAGGCGACGCTGAAGGGGCATCTGACCTCCCTCGAACCCTGCCTTCGGTCCTCTTCCGCTTCGGGCTTTCTGCCCTTTCGCTCCATGGCAGGCTGTCTTGCCGTGACCGGAGCCTATTCCCCGGCCTACCCGCTTCCTTTTCTTCGTGGCTCCCTTCGGAGGCTTCAGCTCATCAAGTCTCATTCCCGCACCCTTTCTACCCTTCCACCACCTCGACCAAATCGTGGATAACCCTGATCATACCTCGAATCTCGGGCCGATCCGGCAACGTCCGAACCTCGTTGAGCCGCCTGAAACCGAGCCCCTTCAGGGTCGCCTTTTGGCGCTGCGATTTTCCGATCGCGCTCTTTTTCCAACGAATCCGAACTACCTTTTCCGTACTTTCCATGGGCCCCCTCTCAGCTTTCCTCAACCTTTGGTTGTCTCTGTTCGATGACTTCCTCCGGAGCCTTGAGCTGACTGAGCGCCTGCATCGTCGCCTTGATCAGGTTATGGGGATTGTTCGACCCGAGCGATTTCGTCAAGATGTTCTGAATGCCCGCCGATTCGGCGATAGCACGAACTGCCGCGCCGGCGATGACCCCCGTTCCCTCCGAAGCGGGTTTAAGCAAAACGCGGCCCGCCCCGTATTTCCCCATGACCTCGAAAGGAATCGTCTTGTTCACGATGGGAACCTTGATCAGGTTCCGCTTGGCGTGCTCGATCCCCTTTCGGATGGCTTCAGGAACCTCATTGGCCTTGCCAAGCCCGCTACCCACAAAACCCTTTCCATCTCCCACCACCACCAAGGCGCTGAAGCTGAAGCGCCTTCCGCCTTTGACCACCTTGGCCACGCGGTTGATATGGACCACCCGGTCTGTCAACTCCAATGTGCTTGGATCGATCTTCGGCAACGTCTTTCCCTCCCCATCCTCAGGCATCATCAAAAATTCAAACCACCCGCCCTGGCCGCCTCTGCCAGAGCCCTTACCCTGCCGTGGTACAGATACCCATTCCGATCGAATACGACCTTCTCAATTCCCTTCTCAAGGCATTTCTTGGCGATCAGCTCGCCCACCTTTTTCGCGGCCTCCACATTCCCTGTCGCCCGTAACACCCCTCGCAGCTCGGGGCTCAAGGTGCTGGCGCTGGCCAAGGTCATTCCTGTAGTATCCACGATGGCCTGGGCATAGATATGTTTCAGGCTCCGAAAGACATTCAGACGAGGTCGTTCCGGTGTGCCGCGAACACGACTCCGAACCCTCGTCTTTCGTTTCATCCGGGCCAATTCCTTCCTGTTCTTCAAGAGAATTCCCTCCCCCGTTACCCCCGACCCCTCCGTTCCGCACGAGAGGGTGGGGTTCGAAGCTTATGCCTTCGTCTTTCCGACCTTCTTACGGACCTGTTCTCCCACGTAGCGAATGCCCTTGCCCTTATAGGGCTCGGGCGGCTTGATCGCCCGAATCTGGGCCGCCACATTACCCACGAGCTGTTTATCCGCTCCCTTGATCGTGATCAGGGTCTGTCTTTCAACCTCAGCCTTGATCCCTTCGGGAAGGGGATAAACGACGGGATGGGAGAATCCCAAAGAGAGTTTCAGGGCCCTTCCTTCCACCTCGGCCTTGAAACCCACACCCACGATTTCCAACTGTTTCCTAAACCCTTGCGTTACCCCAGCCACCATATTTGCCAGAAGGCTGCGCGTCAATCCATGAAGACTTCTGGCCGTGCGGTCATCTCGCTCCCGATGGACCGTCAGTTTCTCCGAGCCGACCGAGAGCGTGATCCCCGAAGGCAGCTCGTGCACTGCCTGCCCCCCGGGTCCCTTCACTTCCACCTTGGGAGGCGTATAGGAAACCTGGACCTCTTTAGGCAATAGAATGGGCATCCTTCCAATACGAGACATTTTTTACCTCGTGAACTCAAAATCCGAATATCGAAATCCTGATCCGTAAGGTGCAAGGCGTGAGCTCTTTGGAGAAAAACCCCTTATCACTCGCCCCTTCCGCTCCCATCGATTCTCACCAAACCTGGCACAAAACCTCTCCTCCCACATGGGCCCTCCGCGCGGCTTTATCGGTAAGGATTCCTTTCGACGTCGAAAGGATCGACACACCGAGCCCGCTCATCACGGGAGGGATCCCCTCGACACCCACGTAAACCCTTCGCCCAGGCTTGCTGACGCGCCGGATGTGGATCACGCCTTTCCGATTGGCATCGTACTTCAAAAAAACACGCAAAATCTCATGGCCGCCCTCTCCCGAGACCACCCTGAAGTTCTTAATGAAACCCTCCTCTTTGAGGATCTTTGCGATCTCCCGCTTCATCCTCGAGGAAGGGATATCCACCTTTTCGAATCTCGCCGTCGACCCGTTGCGAATACGGGTAAACATGTCGGCCAATGGATCCGTCATCGACATAACAAACCCCCGTGCTACCAACTGGATTTGATCACCCCGGGGATTTCGCCCCGAGAGGCATGCTTCCTCAAACAGAGCCGGCACATGTTAAACTTCCGGTAATAGGCCCTCGGTCTTCCACAGAGAGGACACCGATTGTAGCGGCGAACCTTGAATTTTTGAGGACGAGCTGCTTTGTTCATCAATGAGAGTTTCGCCAATTTTGCCTCCTAAAAGCTTTCCTCTAACCTTCCCCCTCAAGCTTCTTGCTCATCAGTTCCTGAAAGGCATCCCGAGGAGCCTCAGAAGCTCCTTCCCCTCCTCATCCGTTTTAGCCGTCGTGACAATGACGATATTCATTCCCTTCACTTTGTCGATCTTCTCGTAATGGATCTCAGGAAAGATCAACTGCTCCCGAATGCCGAGGGCGAAATTCCCCCTTCCGTCAAAGGACTTGCCGGCCACGCCCTTAAAGTCCCTCACCCGGGGCAAGGCCAAGTTGACCAACCGGTTGAAGAACTCGTACATCCTCTCTTTTCTCAAGGTCACCATGCATCCGATCGGCATCCCGGCCCGTAATTTAAGCTGAGCGATCGACTTCTTGGCCTTGGTGATCACCGCCTTCTGCCCTGTGATCGCAGTCAACTCCGAGACCGCGGAATCGAGGATCTTCACGTTTTGGATCGCCTCTCCCAGACCCATGTTGATCACAATCTTCTCGAGACGGGGAACCTCCATGGGGTTTCGGTAATTGAACCGTTTCATCAGGGCCGGAACGACCTGCTCTTGATATCGCTGTTTCAGGGTGGACATCGTCATCACCTATTTATCCAAGATTTCGCCACATTTCTTGCAGAACCGGGCCTTTCGCACGCCTTCAACGATGCGGTGGCCGATTCGGATGGGCTTGTTGCACTTCTCGCAAAGAAGCATCACGTTGGATATATGGAGAGGGGCCTCTTTCTCGAGGATCCCTCCTTTTTTCTGCTGGCCGTGAGGCCGGGTATGCCTCTTGACAAAGTTGATCTTTTCGACAATGACCTTCTCCTTCTCGGGAAGGACCCTTAGGATCCGGCCGCTCTTACCCTTCTCTCTTCCTCGAATCACCATCACGAGATCATTCTTCTTGACGTGACATTTGGGGGCAGTCATAAGCACCCTTCCTACCTTTCCTGGACCAGCCCCGGATCAGAGAACTTCTGGGGCCAGTGAAATGATTTTCATAAACCGTTTGGCTCGAAGCTCTCGGGCCACGGGGCCGAAGATCCGTGTCCCAATGGGTTCTCCCTGAGGATTGATCAAAACGGCGGAATTGTCGTCAAACTTGATATAGGAGCCATCGGGACGCTTCACTTCCTTCTTGGTTCGGACGATAACAGCCCGGACCACGTCCCCTTTCTTGATCTTTGAGTTGGGCAGAGCATCCTTGACGGAGACCACGATAATGTCTCCGAGGGTTGCGTACTTCCGACGGGAGCCCCCTAACACCTTAATGCAACCAAGCTTCTTGGCTCCCGAGTTATCAGCCACTTCGAGGATACTGCGCATCTGGATCATTGTAGACTCCTCAACTCCTGCCCTCATTGCATAAACGGATCAGAAACCTTGGGAGAAGATAGGTCCCACGGTCTTACTCTCCAATCCGCCGCTCAAGCTCTCGTTCTCTCTTCATCCGTTATCCGCCCAGCCCCTTCTCAGGCGGCCCGTTCCAGGATCTCCATGACGCGCCACCGTTTCTCCTTGCTCAAGGGACGGGTTTCGATCAATAAAACCTTATCGCCCACGTGGCACGCGTTCTTTTCGTCATGGGCTTTGACAACCGTCCGCTTACGGATATATTTCTTGTAGACCGGATGAAGGACCAAGCGGTTGACCTTGACCACGACGGTCTTGTCCATTTTGTCACTCGTGACAAGTCCCGTGAGCGTTTTTCGTTTTCCTCGTTCTTCCATAGGCATCACTTCCCTTTGTTGAGGGCCCTCTCTCTCAGGATCGTCTTCACCCGGGCAATGTCCCGTTTGACCAGAGTGATTCGCATCAGGTTCTCCAACTGCCCCGTCGCCTTTTGAAAGCGGAGGTTGAAAAGCTCTTCGGCGAGCTCGCGCTCTTTGACCATCAGTTCACCCTCGCTCAGGTGCCGAAGATCCTTGGCTTTCATAGCTGTCCCCTCCTCATGACAAACCTCGTCGCGATGGGAAGCTTGTGAGAGGCGAGCAGAAAGGCTTCTCTGGCCCTCTCCTCCGGCACCCCTTCCATCTCATAAAGGATACGGCCCGGCCGAATCACCGCCACCCAATCCTCCGGAGCTCCCTTGCCCTTTCCCATCCGGGTTTCAGCAGGCTTCTTCGTAATCGGCTTGTCCGGGAAGATACGAATCCAAATGCGGCCGCTTCGTTTGATGAAACGGGTCATGGCAATCCGAGCCGCTTCGATCTGACGGGAAGTCAACCAGCCACATTGGGTGGCCTGTAGGCCAAAGTCCCCGAAATTGAGCCGGTTTCCCCTCGAGGCGACCCCTTTCATTCTCCCCTTTTGTTGCTTACGATACTTCGTTTTCTTAGGCATCAACATAACGGCTATCCTTCTTCCGAGTCACGATCTTACGAAGGACGATCAATCCCTCGTGGCTTTGCCCAGAAATCTTGAGGAAACTCGCTCTTCAAAAAGGCTTCCCGCCTGCTCCCAATCCTTTTTCAGGAGGATCACGGAACAGACGAAGCCTCGGCCGAAACGCTAAGCGGTCTGTTCCTCTCCTTCCCGCGTGGGGAAAACCTCTCCCTTGAAAATCCAGACCTTCACGCCGATCACCCCGTAGGTCGTCTTGGCCTCGGCGAGCCCATAGTCGATATCCGCTCGCAAGGTGTGGAGCGGCACCCTGCCTTCCCGGTACCACTCCCGACGGGCCATCTCAGCGCCTCCAAGCCTTCCGGCGCAGGCGATCTTGATCCCCTTGGCCCCCAGCTTCAGGGCCGAGCTGACGGCCTTCTTCATCGCCCTCCGAAAACCGACCCGGCGTTCGAGCTGAAGGGCCACGTTCTCTGCCACAAGCTGGGCATCGACTTCGGCCCGCTTCACCTCCTGGATGTTGATGAAAATCTCCTTGTCGGTCATCTTCTGAAGTTCTCTCTTGAGATTCTCGACCTCTGCGCCCTTCTTCCCGATGATGATTCCCGGTCTTGCCGTATAAATCGTCACCTTTGCCTTCTTGGCCTTGCTTGCAGCCCGCTCGATCTCGATCTTCGAAACGCCGGCATGATAGAGCTTCTTCTTCAGGTAATCCCGGATTCGAATATCTTCAATAATGAGCTGGGGATAATCCTTTTCCGCGTACCACCGGGAATCCCAGGTCTTGATGAACCCCAATCGAAAACCAATCGGATGCACTTTCTGTCCCAAGGCTCTCCTCCCTTACCTTTCGTCCAGGACAATCGTGACGTGGCTCGTCCTCTTTCGAATCATCGTGGCTCGACCGAGTGCCCTGGGCGTGAATCGCTTCATCGTCGGGCCTTGATCCACCGTGATCCGCTTCACAAAAAGGTGGTCCACGTCGAGCTTTTTCTGTTCGGCGTTGGCCATGGCCGACTTCAGCAACTTGGCGATCGTTCTCGCCACCCCCTTCTTCGTGAAGGCGAGGATGTTTAAACTTTCCTCCAACCCTTTACCCCGAATCAGATCAGCGACCAGCCGAGCCTTCCGGGGGGCAACCCGCGCAAACCGTAATCTTGCCCTGACTTCCATTTTCTCCTCAACCCTTACCGTGTAAAAAGGAGTACCCGACCCGCCACCGCCGCCCTCACCACGTCCCGTTTCGCTCCGTCGGATTCGGGATCCTTTTCCTCATCGATCCCCCTTACCACCTGACCTCATGCGGCCTTTCCCTTCACCTTCGTCTTTCGATCTCCGGAATGGCCGTGGAAGGTCCGGGTGGGAGAGAACTCACCGAGTTTATGCCCCACCATCTCTTCGGTCACAAAGACCGGAATAAATTTCTTCCCATTGTGAACGGCAAAGGTCAATCCGACCATCTCCGGGACAATCGTGGATCGTCTTGACCAGGTCTTGATGACCTTTCCTTCTCTTGTCTTTCGGGCCTCCTCCACCTTCTTCATCAAATGGAGATCAACGAAAGGCCCTTTCTTGATTGAGCGGGCCATCAACCTCTCCTCTTCACAATATATTTGTCAGTCCTTTTGTTCTTTCGCGTCTTCTTTTCAGGGACACCCCATGGGGTGCACGGGTGCCTTCCTCCCGAACTCTTTCCTTCTCCTCCTCCCAAGGGGTGATCGATCGGGTTCATCGCGACCCCTCGCACGACAGGTCTTCGTCCAAGCCACCGGCGCCGACCCGCCTTGCCCAAGGAGATGTTTTCATGCTCGAGATTGCTCACCTGCCCGATGGTGGCATAACAATCCTGAAGGACCAACCGAACCTCTCCGGAAGGGAGCTTAATGTGGGCGTATTTCCCCTCTTTGGCCATCAACTGGCCCGAACCGCCCGCACTTCGAACCAACTGGCCGCCCTTTCCGACCTTGAGCTCGATGTTGTGAATCAGCGTCCCCGTGGGGATATTCCGAAGGGGAAGGGCATTTCCGGGCTTAATGTCCGCCGTCGGTCCTGAAACGACGAGCTCGCCGACCTTGAGCTGGTCCGGAGCCAAGATGTAGCGCTTCTCACCATCCTGATAGTGGAGCAATGCGATTCGGGCCGATCGATTCGGATCGTACTCGATCGATGCCACGCGAGCAGGGATCTCGTGCTTGTCCCTCTTGAAATCGATCAGCCGATACTTCCGCTTATGACCTCCGCCCCGATGCCAAGCCGTAATCCTTCCGTAAGCGTTTCGGCCCCCGGTCTTTTTCAATGGGATGAGAAGGCTCTTTTCCGGTGTCGTGGAGGTGATCTCCTCAAACGTCGAAACCGTCTGGAACCGTCGTCCCGGGGAAGTGGGTCGATATTTCTTGATCGCCATGCCTGAACTCCTATCCGTGGGGGCTCCCGTAAACAGAGCCCCCATCGATTATGCCCCCTCAAAGAACTCGATACGATCGCCTTCTCTCAGCGTGACGACAGCCTTCTTCCAGTCGGGCCTCTTCCCGAACTTTCTTCCCAACCGCTTCATCTTGCCCAGTACATTACAGGTCCGAACCTTTTGAACCTTCACCTTGAAAAGCTGCTCCACCGCCGCTTGAATCTCAATCTTGTTCGCGTCCCGATCGACCTCGAAGACGTACTGGTGGTAAAGATCCTTCTGGTCCGTGCTTTTTTCTGTAACCAACGGCCTTCGAATGATTCTCTGCGCTTCTTTCATGAGACGAGTGCTCCCTCAATCTTCTTCACCGCCGGGTTGAGCAGGATGAGGTATTCATGGTTCAGAATGTCGTACACATTGAGCCCATCGCATCGCAAAACCTGAATGCCCCCTATGTTTCGAGCCGATCGCTCGAGAAACGGCCTCTTCTCATCCGTGACAATGAGGGCATCCTCCACTTGAAACCGTTGAAGCACTTCAAGAAGCTTCTTGGTCTTGAACCCATCGAGTGGAAGGTCATCGAGAAGGATCAACTTCCCTTCCTGGCGTTTCAGGGTCAAGGCCGCACGGAGGGCCGCAGCCCTCACCTTTTGCGGAAGTGAAAAGCCATAGCCCCTCGGCATGGGGCCGAAGATCGTTCCTCCCCCCCGCCATAGGGGAGATCGACGCGATCCGGCTCGTGCTCTTCCTGTGCCTTTCTGCCTCCAGGGTTTCGCTCCGCCTCCGCGGACGAGGGTCTTGTTCTTGGTCGCGGCTGTCCCTCTTCTGCGCGCCGCCATCTGCATTCGAACGGTTTCGTAGAAAAGGGTCGGATTGACCGCTGCATTGAAAACCCGATCGTCCAAATCGACATCGGCGACCTTCTGGTTCGCTATATCATATAGAGCTGATGTGGCCATTGAATCCCTTCCTTCAATTCACCCTCGACGGTGGGTGGACCCTGCTCACCCTAAACCTTTGAACCCCGGAGAGTCGCCCAATCAAAAGGAGCGTCAAATCATCCTTCGAGAGCCGCCCGTTCGATTCTTATTCGTTCGACAACTCACCCCGCGAAGGATCGCTCTCCCGGGAAATACCGTAGTCATCGTCAAGCCTTATCGGATTTCTTCTTGCCTTTGGTCGCGCTCCGGATGAGGACCCAGCCTTTTGGGGATCCCGGAATCCCCCCTTTGAGAAGGAGAAGATTCTGATCCTCCTTCACGTCCATTACGGTGATATTCTGTACGGTGACCCGTTGATTCCCGTGGTGACCCGGCATTCTCAGATCCTTGAAGATCCGAGCCGGATACGAATTCTGACCCACCGAGCCCCCATGCCGAAAATACTCATGGGTTCCACGAGAGGCTGGAAATCCATGAAATCCATGGCGCTTGACGACGCCTGCAAACCCTCTTCCCTTGCTGAGACCCGTCACATCGACCACGTCGCCGGGCTTGAAAAGGCTCACCGTGACCTGCTCGCCCAGCTCAAACCCGCTCGCATCTTCGACGCGAAATTCTTTGAGAAGGGCATAGGTTCCAGCCCCTGCCTTTTTGAAATGACCGCTGAGGGGCCTGTTCACCTTCCTCGCCTCTTTCGGCCAGAAACCCAGTTGAAGGGCATCATAGCCATCCTTTTCTTTGACCTTCTTCTGGATGATCGGGCAAGGACCGGCTTCGATAACCGTCACCGGCACGACCGAACCGTCCTCGAGGAAGAGCTGCGTCATTCCAAGCTTTCTTCCAATGATTCCCAGCGTTCTCTTCATGATCGATATCCCCAATCCTGCTCCCTTCGTTTCTTCCTGGGAAGGGAACAGGCTTACAATTTGATTTCCACGTCAATGCCTGCCGCCAGGTCTAACTTCATCAGCGCGTCGACGGTCTGTTGGGTAGGTTCCAAGATGTCGAGAAGGCGTTTGTGAGTCCGGATCTCGAACTGTTCCCTCGATTTCTTGTCCACATGGGGAGACCTCAACACACAAAACCGGTTGATTTTTGTAGGAAGGGGAATGGGACCGGCCACACTCGCCCCTGTCCTTCGGACCGTCTCCACGATCTCCGAAGTCGATTTATCCAGAAGTCGATGGTCATAGGATTTGAGACAGACCCTGATCTTCTGTGCTGTCATGTTCAGACCCCTTCTCTTCTCATTCGATGACGTCGCTGACGACGCCAGCTCCCACGGTCCGTCCACCCTCACGAATGGCAAACCGTAACTCCTTCTCCAACGCAATCGGCGTGATCAACTCCACCGTCAACGCCACATTG
>Ga0123519_10007609_pt1 | contig 16718 bp, 10 predicted proteins | sample YelNatPaOPRAMG02_FD_87396 | JGI IMG/M metagenome (GOLD analysis project Ga0123519, IMG submission 87396) | Hot spring microbial communities from Yellowstone National Park - Yellowstone National Park OP-RAMG-02 (version 2) | ecosystem: Environmental > Aquatic > Thermal springs > Hot (42-90C) ... | reverse complement strand
GCTCCCGTTCCCGGCAAACCGTTCACAGTGCTGGTTCACCTGAAAATCGCATCGGGGTTTCATATACAGTCACACAAACCTTCGGAAAGCGGATTTATCCCCACTGTGGTCACTATTTCCGCGCCGAAAGGCTTTAAGATAGCTCCGCCCGAGTATCCCAAGGCGCTGCAAGCGAAACTAGCCGGTTTCGTTTTGTCCGTGTACGAGGGGGATACAGTGGTGAGCGCTGTTGTCACCCCTGAGAAAAAACTGACTGGAAGTTTTAAGTTCAATACGAAGGTGAGCTATCAGGCTTGCAATAACCTAACCTGTTTTCCGCCCTCCTCGGCGTCCGTTTCCACCGTCATAAGGATTTCCGCTAAATCGGTTCCTCACAAAAATCCGCCGCCCAAGCACAAACCGAAAACGATTTCCGCAACGGCGCCTGTTACTCCCAATTCCGGCGGCGGCGCAAAGCAGCCAAATAACGAGGTTGCCTCAACCGTTCCGGCAGGTTATCGAATGAGCAAGCTGGAGCAATATCTTCCTCCCGCTCAGTTCATAAAGTTTCTTCAAAGCGGTGAAGCGAACGAGCAACCTCAGGATAACGATTTGAATCGTTTGCTGAAAGGGGGGAACCTGTTATTGGCTCTCCCCTTGATTTTTCTGCTTGGCTTGGCTTTAAACCTCACCCCGTGCGTCTATCCGGTCATTCCCATCACGATCGGTTACTTTGGAAGCCAGACGGCGAGTAATGGCGCCAAACCTCTGACGTTATCTCTTTTTTACGTGCTTGGAATGGCTGCAATGTATTCCTCGCTGGGGGTGATCGCCGGATTGACGGGTAGCCTTTTTGGTTCGCAGATGCAGAATCCATGGGTCTTGCTCGTTTTCGCGCTCATTATGTTCGGCTTGGCTCTCTCTCAATTTGACCGTCCCAATGGGATGCCGATTTGGGAATTTCAGCTTCCCGCCGTAATGCGTAAATCCGCTACCACGCGTTCCGGTGTGGTTGGCGCGATTATGATGGGCGTGTTGGTGGGTGTGGTCGCCGCGCCATGCATTGGTCCTGCCGTGGTCGCACTGCTGCAATGGGTGGGGGCGCAGAAAAGCGCGGAACTAGGTTTTTTGGTCTTCTTCACTCTCTCGCTCGGACTGGGATGCCCGTATATTCTGCTTGCAACCGTTTCAGGTTCCATCAAAAAACTTCCTCGATCCGGGGAGTGGATGATGGGGGTGAAACATATCTTCGGATATCTAATGATATGGATGGGGTTCTATTATCTGCAGAACTTGATAGATCGCCTCTCCCCCGGACTTGGTTCGAAGGTGTTGACCGGATGCACCATCCTTATTGGTATCATTATCCTCTTGTTGGATCGTTCCGGAAGGGATAACCGCGCATTCCGATGGGGGCGTCAGGTCATCGGCGTTGCAACCATCGCTGCGGGTATTTGGATGATGTTTCCCGCCCCTCCGCCCGCAATTCATTGGCAACCATACAGTTCGGACGCCGTGAGGAGCGCCATCGCCAGGAAAAAAAGCATCCTCATAGACTTCTCGGCGAATTGGTGCGCTGACTGCAAGGCGCTTGAAAGAACCACATTTACCGATCCAAGCGTGGGCAGGATCGCATCAAACTATGAGGCTTTCCGGGCGGACATGACCAATTTCAACGGACCCGCCCAGCAAAAACTTAAAAACGAATACGGGATAGTCGGGCTGCCAACGGTGGTGCTCCTAACCCCGCAAAAGTGATAAAACGAATGCCATCTTTTAAACTTTTCAATTTACCGGATATTGCGTACTCTCCTTACCCCGTGCGTGCGGAAGGCATTGATACCGGAGGCTTTGTGATCGCGGCGGATTGTCGATTTCGCGGATGGAAAATGGAACCCGAAGGGGAGTTGGATGACCGTCCCGTGGAAATGGATCAGTTTCATCTATGGCGCCATACAAAGGAGGGGCGAACCGCTTGGAGGCTGGAGGAAAGCGAGTGTCTGAGTTCTTATCCTTTCACATGGAGAAGATATTGTTTGCCAATTGAAGCCGCGCTATCCTTGGAATCGATCGATTTCTCCCCCGTTTTTTTGGATGAGGACCATAAGCCTGCCTACGAGAGCTTTCTGCCAATTCATATGGTGGTGTTTCGAATACAAAATCGCTCCGATCGCCCCTTTGAAGCTGCGCTGTTATCCACCTTGACATGCGCTTGGCCGGACATGATGGCGTATTCCCGATTTGATTATCAGCACGATAACCTCGCTCTAACCGGAGCGTTGGGAGGCGATCCATTGGATATGGAGGGGCGAATCGGTGTATCCATGCCGGATCTTCATAGCGAGGGTGTCTATTTACAGGGGATCGAGCCATGGAGTGTGCCGGAGGGTTTGGAGCCTATACTGGAGGATTTCCTAGAGGACGGGGAGTTGGATTCAGCGGTTCCTCGCGGGGATTGCCAAGGGGCGGGAGCGTGGGTGAAATTCGATTTGAAGCCGGACGAGGTAAGACAGATTCCCTTCGCGTTTGTTTGGCATTTTACGTATTATAAAGCGGGCGGATTAAAAGGACAATTTCGAAAGCATTTCCAATATCTAACAAAGCGAAGAGGCGACAACGCAATCATATGGCTTGCGGAACAGGCGTTCAAGGATTACGGCGGTGAGGTCCCATCTTACGTGTATTGGATGGAGGAGCTTATAGGCAAGGGTTGAGCCCGCTTGATGCGGGCTCTTCCTATTTCTTCATCAGGATCGGCTCAAGCAGCATCTCCTTGGTGTAGAGGGCGTCCTCCCTAGAGTATTCGCTGAGCTCAAAATCCTTCCGGAGAACTATCGCACCTGTCGGGCAAGCCTCTTGGCAATATCCGCAAAAAATGCAGCGGAGCATGTTGATCTCATACTTTATTGCGTATCTTTCCCCCGGAGAGACGCGGTGTTCTTCCGTGTTCTCCTCCGCCTCCACGTAGATGCATCTCGCCGGGCACGCTCCTGCGCAAAGGCTGCATCCGATGCATTTTTCCAGACCATTGTCATATCGTGTAAGGACATGTCGCCATCTCGTTCTCGGGAATTGCTCTCTGCGCTCCTCGGGATATTGAAACGTGGCGATATTTTCCTTCCGCGCCGTAAGCATTTTTACATAATGCTTTAATGTTAACGCCATTCCCTGTGCAATAGGGGTGAATGTACGATTTAGTGTTTCCGCCATTTTACGCTTTCACCATAGGTAATTCAATAAGATGCCCGGACGAACCGGCTTTGATTTTTTCCTGCAGTCTCATGATGGCGTATATCAACGCGTCAGGACTGGGGGGACATCCGGGAACATATACGTCCACCGGTATGATTTGATCCACCCCTTGCAGGATAGCGTAGTTATTGTAAAAGCCACCCGTGGAGGCGCAAGCCCCCATCGAAATAACCCATTTCGGATTCGGCATTTGATCGTAAATTTGCCTTAGAACCGGTCCCATCTTTGTCGAAACTCTTCCCGCGACGATCATCACGTCCGCTTGACGCGGAGAGGCGCGAAACACCTCGGCGCCAAAGCGAGATACATCAAAGCGAGATGCGGCGGAAGCCATCATTTCGATCGCGCAACAAGCCAGCCCGAATGTGAGCGGCCAGAGGCTATTTCGACGTGCCCAGTTTACCAACTCATCCATTTTTGCCACGACAAACGGCTGTCCCCCCACTCCGGGTGAGGGGGCGGGCATGCTGGAATCGTGCGCGTTGATTTCCACAATCCTATTCGCCATACTTAAAGATCTCCCACTCTTCAACGACACCGTGCCAATACCCTCGGCGCCGTTCGCGGTTTAAGAAATAAGCCAAACATACGGGACCCTTTTTCCGAAGTTTCCGTAGTTAGCTGTTATTAAAGTATACGCTATAAATGGGCGAATTATGCCAGGATATCGCACATCGGTTAAAATCATATTGCGATTCCTGCATTGCAACGTGATCATAGCGATCCCGTATTGGCGGGAGTTCACATGGGAAAAGGAAATTCCATTGCGTTCCGTTTTGATCCCAGTCGATGCGTAAGTTAGGCGGCTATCGTATGGGTTTCCGGATTTCGAAATGACAATAACCGAAGCCAAAAAAAATGTTTTTTTGTACAATGAACGCGGGATTTGTGACGTATATAGTAAGTATCAGTTCGCTCGTAAAGGGAGGATTGCGTCCCCAAGGGTATGGGACAAACATTTTAAAAGGCTGAACCACTTGGATTCCGTTTCGATTGTCAGCCGGATGACACGGATGTTTCCCGCCCGAAATCCTATTTTCATGATGTCTAAGTTTTCTCAGGAGTTCAAGAAATTCTCACGCAAAAGGGGTAGAATTACCTTCCATTCGTGCGTACTAAGAGGCGGAAAATGAATCATGCAGGAGGAAAAAAACAAAAAATGAGTGAAGAGACAAAGAAAGCGCCGGCCAAGGGTGGCTTGGAGGACGTGGTGGCGGGAGAGTCTGGCATCTCCCTTGTGGATGGAGTTCAGGGCAAACTGCTCTATCGTGGTTACGACATCACGGAACTTGCGGACAAATCGAGTTTCGAGGAGGTTGCTTATCTTCTTTGGTATGGAAGACTTCCCGGAAAAGTCGAGTTCGATGCATTCATTGATGCATACACCGGCAGTATGGAATTGCCCATTGAGACCGTTATGATTCTACGCATGTTCCCGAAAACGGCGACCCCGATGGAGGTCCTGAGAACCGCTGTTTCCTCCCTGGGACACTGGGATCCCGACAGTGGAAACACAAGATTGGACGCATGCCTTCGCAAAGCGATCCGATTATCCGAGCATATCACTCAATTGACGAGCGCCTATTATCGTTTGAGGAACGGCTTGGAGCCTATCCCTCCCAAACCAAGACAAACACTTGCATACAATTTCCTGTACCAGCTCCATGGTACGGAGCCGAATCCCGACTGGGTGAACGCTTTTGATGTGGCGCTGATTCTGCATGCCGATCATGAGTTGAACGCATCCACCTTCGCCGCCCGAGTGGTGGCTGCGACATTATCGGATATGTATTCCAGCGTCGTGGCGGCGATTGGCGCTCTCAAAGGCCCATTGCATGGCGGTGCGAACGAGCAGGTGATGAAGATGTTGCACGAGATAGACAATCCCGCCCGCGCCGAGCAATATGTGAAGGACGCACTCTCTCGCGGTGTGAAAATTCCTGGATTCGGGCATCGCGTGTACCGCACCGAAGATCCGCGAGCGACAATCCTCCGAGGTTATGCGGAGAAACTTGCGAAATCGACCGGCAATGAAAAACTGTATCTAATCGCTGCGGAGGTGGAGAAGACCGTGCTTTCGAATACAAAGGTGTATCCGAATGTGGACTTCTATTCCGGGATATGCTATGAGTCGATGAACATCCCCACGGAGCTTTTCACGCCGATCTTCGCCATCAGCCGCGTGGTCGGGTGGACAGCGCACATTCTCGAGCAGTGGGGCAAGAATCGGTTGATCCGCCCAAGAGCGGAATATATCGGACCGGTCGATCTGAAATACGTGCCTATCAATCGTCGTTAATACCGAAAAACGCGAAGCCGTGGCGAGAGATTTTCGCCACGGCTCTTCGAAGGATATTCCTTTTCAGGCTGGAGTCGACTGCCTCCAATGTGTCATAACTGCTCCTTGGACATACCGGTCTCCTCCAAGCATTGACCCGCAAGCAGTCCTCCTGAACACGCCGCAAGGAAGAACGATTCCTCCTCCTCAATCCCTCTGCCCATGGTGGTGACGGGAATGCCGGTCTCCTTCAACGCCTTTAGACCAGCCTCTGCGTTCACCGTGATGAAGTCATGTTTTTGGCGCAACCCCTCCTCATCCAAAGCGGCTCTCAACACTTTTCGCTGAGATTCGGGCAATCTAGGCAATGGCACGTACGTTCTGCACAGCGCCACCTTGGATAAGATGGTTAGAGTGTGGTAACTGATTCCGATGTGTCTCGGGCGCGTATCCGCGAAACTTAATCTCGCAACAGCAATCGGGGTGCCTTCCAATGAGGCGACGGCGTTCAGAGCCACCCCCTGCTCGATTCCTGAAAAGCCAAACTGCGTGCGAGTTCCCGTATTGCCTGGTCCCTGGCATACAACGATCACATCCGCATTTGCAACGACTTTTGCGATGGCCAGAGCGGAGAAGATGTTAACCGCTTCATAATCCCCGCCATATGCCTGTCCGCTGGTGATAACCGCGTCTATCAATCCTTTGTCTCTCATGTGCGCCACCAATCGGCTGTAGGGTAATGGTAACGCCGCGCCATCGGTCATGATGTAGACAATCCTCGCTGCCCCCTGACTCTGCCATTTGCAGGATGCCGCTATGGCGGGCACCTGACTATGGAGCTCCGCGCAAACCACCGGCAGTGATGCAAGGCTGGTGAAGTTGCATAATTGCTCGTGCCATGGGCTCTCCTCCGCTCCCGCAGTTAAAACTGGGAACTGCCATGGCGTGTATCGCAGTTTCATAATGCGCCCGGGCGGAGTCATATTCTCGGGCATGCGCGTGGATTGCACTACGAAGTCCATCCCGCCCGTTCCCAATTCCAACTCAACCGCCCACGTGTTCAGCGTAATCGGATCCCCTGGCTGCAATATTCCCGTAAATTGGGTGTAATTAATCGCTTTGCGGGTGCCATCGTCGGTTTTCACAATGATCTCTTGTGCGCCTTCCCTCTCAGACGCAATTCGATCCACAACCCCTTTTAATCTCGCCTTCATTATCTATCCTTTTCCATTCCTGTCAGAACGCTCTTTGAGATAGCTTGAGAGGGAATCCTTCCAATTGGGCGGCGAGGGTAGATTCAGCATTTCAATCGAGAGCGGACGCAGTGTGGATTTACGGGGCCTTGGGGCGGGGGATTTCCAATCGGTCGAAGGAATGGGTGTTGTGGGTACGTTCCCTAATCCGGAGAGATCCAAAGCTGTTCTGGCGAATTCATGCCAGTTTGTTTCCCCTTGATTCGAAAAATGCCAGGTTCCCCAGGGAAGAGACTGCTCAATTAATTGCAGTGTGAACATTGCGAGATCGCGAGTCCATGTTGGGGAACCGAATTGATCCGCGACAATACGCAAGGGTGGCGCGCCTGGCTCCCATTTCTCAGCGGCTTTAATAATCGTATCCGGAAAACATTTGCCGTGAACCCCGTATAGCCAGGATGTTCTAACGATCCAATGCTTGCTCCAGATATTCCGGATGCGCATCTCCGCCGCAAGCTTGGATTTTCCGTATACGTTCAACGGATTGGGGGGGTCGAATTCGGTGTAGGGTTCCGACTTTTCTCCGTCGAAGACAAAATCGGTGCTGATAGCGCAAATAGGAATATCCGTAAGAGAACACGCATATGCCAAGTTCCATGTGCCAAGCGCGTTGATACGATACGCTTCAAGTTCGTGGCTTTCGGCGCCATCCACATTGGTCCATGCTGCGCAGTGCAGCAGGGCGTCCGGACGATATTCCCTTAAGAGCGATAGCGTATTGGAGGCTTGAGTGATATCAAGAATACGCTCCGTGGCAACGATGTCGGTCGGCAGTATTTCGTGACCAGCCTGTGAGTATATCGCTTGCGCCTCCCGCCCAAGCATACCATTGGCTCCGGTGATTAATATTTTCATGATGATGATGAATGATTTCAAATGTAGGATATTTTATTATAGCAGAATATGGTTTAAGGTAGCCTAAGCGCACGATTGAAACCCGCTGATGCGAACTTTGTTGCTTGACAGGTTATCACGAAAACCTTATAATGACCCGGTATCTCAACCGCACACTTTTGAAAGTCTCTTTTTTTGGAGCGGAAATCCAGTGTTGAATTATAAGAAAATCACATGGGTGTTCTTTCTGTCGACTTTTTTTCTACTTTCCATTGGCAGCCGTGCAAGTGAAGCCCGAACGTTATCCTCCGGTGTCCGCGCATTTCTAATGCAAGCTCGAACCGCAGCGGAGAGAAACGATTCCAATTCGCTCTCCCGTATGACCGTCGCAGGGGTTCGGAACTCTTACAAGTGGATATCATCGGGCATGATTATGATCGCGCCTCAGGCAAAGTGGAGCGCGAACATCCTTTCCCTCGCCTATTACAATGGAAAAAAGCGGTTATCTCTGCTCGCCTTCAGTCATTACTGTGTGTGCGAAAGCGCAGGCGATCATATCTATCGGGTGATATCCACACAAAACGGGCTACGCATCGGGCGGGAGATACCTGAGACTGACACCTTCGGTTATCGGTTATTTAGCCACCGTTTCGTTGTTCACTTTAATATGACGAAAAAGCAAGTGAACATCGTGGATGACATTCACATCAAGCGAACGGCGAATTCCGACAACCCGATCATCATCAGGTTGAATGAGATTTGGCGAATATCCTCCGTTAGGCATAACGGAAAGAAGGAGCCCTATGTGCAAAAGGGCGGGTTTCTGTTGCTCCCCCCCATGCGATCGCCTATGGGTGTCTATAGGATTGCTTACGAAGGGTCCCCCGATATTACGAAGGAGGATTACATTCGATCGAACGAAGCGGCGCTGACAGGGTTTTGGTATCCTCAGATCGCCCGCTTGCCCGCAACCGCCGATACCGTCATATGCGTTCCGAAAGAATGGTCCGCGATCACGCAAGGAGCATTGCAGGGAGTAAAACAGACATCCGCGGGAGAACTATTCCATTACAAAAATCATTTGCCGGTGTGTTACCTCACGATCGCTGCGGGGAAATATTACATCAAGACGCGTAAATATGGCGGGGTTCGCGTATCCGCATGGTTGTTGGAAAAGGATTCCGCTAAGAGCGAGCAAGTCATCTCGACCGCCTACGACATGCTTCAATGGTGTTCCAAGCATCTCTCTCCGTTTCCCTACCCCTCGTATACTGTGGTCGAATCCAAGACCTTTCCCGCTGCGTTGGAAGGATATTCCTTTACACTCGTGGCGTCTTCGATGCTCTCCATGGCGATACCTCATGAAGTGTCTCATACATGGTGGGGCGGAATATTGCCCAATCCCTATACCGTTTCCATGTGGAACGAAGCGTTTGCGGAATACACCGATTGGTTGCATCGCAAATTAACGGGCGAGCCGCTTCTGAACGATTTCACTCCTCTCAGCCTGCTCTTCAGCCTTAAATGGGTTGCCAATGTCCCTCCCCTCGCTAACGCCAAGGATACGATGAACCCTGCGGATTCTCTTGTGGGTTACGGGGAGGGGTTAGTGATGTTGCAAAACCTTCAGAGGATGATCGGCGCACGAAAAATGCTTGAAGCGATGCGTCTATTTCTTAAATGCGGGAAGGGGGGGCGCATTGCCGAATGGGGGGACTTCGTAAATGCTGTATGCAAGACATCCGGGGCTAAATGGCGCGGTTTTTTCACCTCATGGTTGCACGGCGCAACCGTTCCCTCCCTATCCCTTGTCCTCTTTCCGCCAAAAAGGATTCATTCCGCATGGACGCTATCGGGCGAGATCGCGATGAATCATGGGGCTTTCTGGATGCGGACCCCGTTTCGTGTGTATGGGGCAGGGCATGCCGAGGATTTCAGTGCGAATATCGAGGGGCATAACACGATGTTTAATGTGAGATTGCCGTGGAAGCCCGATGCCGTATTATTGGATCCGAACGATATCTGTTTTCAGCAAGGGATCAACACAACCAGCCCCCCTTCCTTGGTCATGTTCCGCGCCCTTAAGGGAAATCTGATATGGGTCTATCCCTCCTCCGTTTCGGAGGCGGATAGAAAGATATTGAAGGAGTATCTCCAATCGCACGCCACCGACTTCGCCCCTTCAGCTCATAATATAATTCTGTCCGATGCGCAACTGAACGACAATGATTGGAGCCATAACAATCTTTTGTTTATCGGACCCTCCGAGGCATTCAACCAAAAATGGCAGGATCAATGCCGTTTTTCCATCATTGATAACGATAAAACGGTGAAATATGATAATCTGATATGGAATGGCGATGATTATTTCGGGTTTTCAATCTCAAAGGATCAAAAGCAACCCAGTCTCATTCGCATGCAATTTGACTTTTCCGATCTCAAGGAGCTGCCCTATTTGATTCGGATCCTCTCCGTGCCTTCCACGGATTCCGTCATTATCATGAAAGGGCGTGGGGATTTGATTTATCAGAAGAACGAGGAGACCGATATTTTCAAGGCGAACCCAACCGCTTTAAAATAGGAATATCGGATCCGCATGTGATTACGGAATTCTCTTATGAGATTATCACTCATGTTTTAGGCGTCTTGAACGGTCTGATAAGAGAATCATGTCATTTAATTCAATTGATATCGACCATGATGATGCCTGTATTGCGAAAATCGATCCTGTTTCTCGTATCTCTCCTCTGCTTTTTCCCGGAGTTGTTTCTTGATTCGGCTCACGCCGAACCCCCTCTTCAGCATGTCACCCTCCAACTGAAATGGTATCCTCAGTTCCAGTTCGCAGGATATTACATGGCTGCGAAGAAAGGGTTTTATAAGCGCGAGGGTTTGGATGTGACAATTAAGTCATGGCGACCGGGAATAAATCCCATAGCGGAGGTTGAGTCTAATCGCGCCCAGTTCGGAGTGGGATCCGTAAATCTCCTTGTGGCGAGAGCGCAAGGGGTCGATGTCGTTGCGCTGGCTGCCATCATACAGCATAGTTGCGCCTGTGTAATCGTTCCGAGGGGCTCCTCGATGATCAGTTTTACCGATCTACGAGGGAGGAAAATCGGCAACGTAAGCAATTCCTCTGAAATGATTGAGTTCAAGGTTGTGATGATGAAGGAGGGGATGAATCCCAAAAACATCACTTTCAAGGCTAGCTCCGCATCCATAAGGGATTTCACCCTCCATAAAGTGGACGCCATAGCGGGATATATATCCAATGAGCCTGAGATTCTTCGAAACAAACGCGTTCCCGTTACCATTCTTCGCCCGATTAATTACGGTGTCGATTTTTACGGTGACTGTTTATTCACCACGGAAAGATTCGCACGAGAGAATCCATCCCTCGCCTTCCGTTTCAAAATCGCCACCATTGAGGGGTGGGAGTACGCTTTCGATCATCCTCATGAGACTATTAATTATCTTCTGTCAAATTATAACAATACGCCAAACCATCTCACACGCGCTCATCTTGAATATGAAGAGAGCGTGTTGGCTCCGCTCATTATTCCGGATGGCATAGAGATTGGATACCAAAATCCCTACCGATGGGAAAGGGAGGAGAACTTACTCTTTGAGGCCGGAGTGATTAATCATAAAATCGATCTGAATGACTTCATCTGGAATAATCCCGAAGACAAGAGCAACGAGATTCTTACGCGGTGGCTGGATTACTCCCTGTTGACCATGGCTGTTCTCTTAGCGATTCTTCTCTCCGTGATCGGAATCTATTATTTTTGGAACAGACAATTAAAAGAGGGCGTTATCCAGATGGCGGCGGAACTGAATGCAGCCCATGCCGATCTGGATATGCGCGGGAGAACCCTCCACTCATTGCTCCAACTTTCACAGGCTCTTACCGGTCCTATCAATGCTACAAACGCCATGCGCGATATTCTTGTGAATGTGCGCGACGGGTTCGGTGCGAAGTCCGTGAGCCTTTTCTTGGTGGATCGTGAGGAAGGTGTGATTCGAAGGCTGTCCGTTTCCGAGGAGGATGCGAGCGGAGAGTTGACCTATCCCTATTCCAAGGAAGCATCCATGCCTGAATCACTCATAAGAGCCGCCACTGCGATAAACCCCGATTCATCATTGGTGCATAGTCCTCTTCAGGTGGGCGCCATGTGTCTGGGATTGCTATCCGTGGAGGAGGATTTGGAACACTGCGATCCCTTGGACGATGCCCGGAAACGACAGTTGCAGGGATTTGCGGACGAGATCGCGCTGGCGCTATTTAACGCCAGATTGCTGGTTGAATCCGATCAGCAACAAACCCGACTTTCCACCTCAAACAAAAGGTTGCAGGCTTTGTTGGATTTCAGCCAGGAGGCGAGTTTGGCTCATAATTTGGAGGATGTCATCCGGAGCATCGCCAAAACGGTAAGGCAAGGGTATGGATTTGATCGTGTCGGGATATTTCTTTCCGAAGAGAATTGCTTAAGGATATTATACGGCACGGATGAATTTGGCAATGAAGAGAATATCCCTTCCAATGAAATCGTCGCCGATCTCAACGATCCCGAATCTCCTTGGCATTGGTTGCTAAATACGCAACTCGAGTACCATTACACGGATAATATGTTCGCCGAGAACGGCATGACGGTGCAGGGCGAGCCGGTTAGGGATCATCTATTGCTGATCCTTCGCTCCAGAAACAGAATTATCGGCGTAATAGCGGCGGACAACGGTATCACGCGGAGACGTTTTTTTGACGAGGATGTCTCATCCTTACTTCCTTTCGCAAGGCACGCCGCAGCCATTTTGGAAAACGCGCGATTGATTTCTGCCTTGAAGGATTCCGAGGAGTTTTCCCGTACGCTGATCGCCTCGATCTCGGAGACGATATTCTCCATACGGATAAATGAAAACAAATGGATCATTCCCTTCTATTTCAGCCCGCAGATAGAGAATATGACAGGGTACTCCCCCCAGGAGTTGACATCCGATGACGTCGATTGGAACCATATCATTTTTCCCGATGATCTTGGGAAGCTGACGGAGAACGTGATTATGAGCGAGGAGCATGAAGGACAACCTTATGATTTTCGTTATTGGCACAAAAACGGTCAGGTTCGATGGGGACAGATACTCCTCTCTTATGTAAAGGACGACCAGGGGGAGATTCGCAACGTGTACGGTACGTTCCAGGATATCACGGAGAGAAAAGAGTTGGAGGAGAGATGGCTGCATGTGCAAAAAATGGAGACCATCGGCACCCTTGCAGGCGGCATTGCGCATGAATTCAACAATCTTCTCGCCATCATGAGCGGAAACATAGAGTTGGCAAAGATGGATGTCCCTCCGGACAATCCGGCGATGCATTCCTTGAATCAAAATATGAGGGCTGTGCAAAGAGCGGCGGATTTGACCCGCCAACTTCTCACTTTCAGCAGAAAAACGGAGTTAAGGCGGGAAAAGATATCCCTCAATAGTGTCGTGCAGGAGACGATTGCACTATTACAGCCATCCCTGCCTAAGGAGATAGAGCTGAGTCTCGCCTTGGAGGCGAATCCATTGGAAATCATCGGGGATGCGGGGCAGATTGAGCAGATATTGATTAATCTATGCGTCAACGCCAGGGACGCAATGCCGAATGGGGGAAAATTGACCATCCGCACGAAAAGGATGAGGATTTCCGAGGGGTATCGATCCAAACCGGAGAACCTGCCCTTTGGGAGCTACGTACGAATTCAGGTTCATGATACCGGATTGGGGATGGATGTCAGGACAAGGCAGAGGATATTTGAACCGTTCTTCACCACCAAGCCAATGGGACACGGCACCGGCTTGGGGCTTGCGATGGCGTACGCCATAGTCCAGGATCATCAAGGCTGGATTGAATTGGAAAGCGTGCCCGATATTGGCACCCTCTTCTCCATCTATCTTCCGGCGGCTCAGCCTTGGGAGGATCCGTATGCCATCAACGGTTCTCAAGTCACACCACCCATCGCCCTTATCGCACTTCCCGAGAGTTTGATGCGCGACCAGTTCGTGGAGGGGCTGAAAAAGCAGGGCTACACGCCGATCATAGTAAACAACGCCACCGAGACCTTGGATCTCTTCTGGACGGAGTCGGAGTTGCTGGGGCTCATTGTTTGCGCTACTTCAATCTTTGAAATGAAAGCCACCACCCTGATCACACATATGCATGAGTATAACGCCAGTGTTCCGGTGATTCTTTTGACGGATGTGGAAGCCATGCAGCAGCTATCCGGAATGACGCCAAGGGAGTATAAGGTGCTTTCGGACACCTCCGATGCTCAGACACTCTTGGATGCGGTTCAAAAAATATCCGGAGGGCAATTGTCCGGCAACAGAGTGTGAGCGTGGCAGATGGCGATGGCGAGTGCATCCGCAGCGTCGTCCGGTTGAGGCGGCGTGGTAAGATTTAAGATTCGCTGAATCATAAATTGAACCTGCTTTTTGTCGGCGGCTCCGTAGCCCACCACCGCCTGTTTCACCTGCATGGGAGTGTACTCATGCCATGGTGCGTTATGCAAGGAGGCGCTCAGCAAAACGACGCCTATGGCTCTCCCCACCGCGAAAGCGGTGGTTTGATTTTTGGAGAAAAAAAGTCTTTCCGTCACCAAACAGGAAGGGCTATATTCATCGAACAAGCGATTCATTTGCTGATGGATGGTCTTGAGGCGATCAGGCGGGGATTGCCCCGGAGGGGTGCGAATGACCCCGTAATCCAAAGCATGAATCGCCTGACCGTTTTTTTGAAGGACTCCGTATCCGGTTGTCGCCGTCCCCGGATCCACGCCAAGAATGATCATTCCGTCACTCCCAATCCGTATCATCGAAGGTGATTAAGCGAAAACGGAAAACGAAACCACTCATTGCTTATTTCGCTTTTCCCGATTCAAATAATAAAATTCAAGGATAGGTTCTCATGATCGAACACATCGTATTGTTTAAATGGTCCGGAAACGCCGAGGATTCCGTGAAAGATCTCATAGCCCGGGAATTACGTAAACTTCCGGATCAGATCGAAGAGATTATGGAATTGTCGTGCGGGCGGGATATTTCGGGTGGATCAAAAGGATATGACTTCGCCTTGATCGCCCGTTTTCAGGACCGGGATACACTGGAGGGATACCTTTCACACCCCGCCCACCAATCTTTGGTGGAAACCCTGGTCCGACCCAATACGGAGGATATCCTGGCATTTGATTATATCCATTGAACTGGCGCATTTTTCGCGCTTTCGCCGGCGGCGCCACGGACAAATGAATGGTTCCAACATGGATGTGTTTTGCGCTGACGCATACAAAAAGTGACTTCCATAACTTATCACTTGCGGTGAACATCTGATTAGGCTTCCATTGCTTGTCATACGCCAGTAGGACGTACCTCCCGGAAGCCAGATTGTCAAACTGAAATCGCCCATTGGCGTCCGTGTGCGTGGTGCAGCATACCCAACGGAGCGAATAGGGAGAGACGTACCCATTTTCATAAGGCATGAAAAAAATGCCGCCGACAGCGCCTTCGGGCATGAGTCCGACCCTGACGTGCGCCAAGGGTTTGCCGTCTTGATATAGGGAGCCGTCAATCTCCCCGTCGGAGAATAGCGTTTGGGAGTTCAGCCTGTCCCTGGTGTTTGGCAGTTTGGCTTTGCGATACCATATTTCGGCTTTCGCCCGATTGCCAAATCTCGCGTAAAGATCCCCGATATAAACTAGAGAATCCCTGTCCGGATAGGTGAACCTTTTCGGATCCGCCAGGATATCAATATATTGATTGGCGAGTCGGGCGTCCCCGCTTCCCTCGATCTTTTGAATGAAGAGCTGAAACACCTCGTCGGATGGGGATCTCAACAGGAAGGTGTTATCCAGTTGAAGCTCCTTGGCGGAATCCCACTCCAAGGCGTATATATCATGAAGGGTTTGATAAATGGACATGGATAAGGCAGTCTGATAATGATGCTTTTGAAGGTACCGCCACAATATAGTTTCCGTGGTGGAGTTGGCGGGAAATCCGGTGTTGGTTTGCAAGGGGGTTACGATGGGTGTGGCGTTATTCTTCGTAATCAGAAGCATGGTTCCATTGACAATCCTGGTCTTCGGGGCGTGATCGGAGCCAAGGATCAATTTGGCGACGGAATCAACACTGTTGATTTGTAACGGGAAATCGCACGATCGCATGAAATTCGGCAAGGTTTTGGCGGTGTAAAACCACGCCCAGGCTAAGAGAGCGACAGGGATCGCCATCTCTCCGATCCGGGCGCTGAAGGGGGTGTTTCGCTTGGAGCATGCATAGGCGATCGCGCCGAGTGCAAATCCAACCCATGCGGCGCATCCCATCACAATCCATGCAATCTCTTTACCGGAGTTTATGCCAATGAAGCGAAGAGACCGATAAAAATGAATCCATGTCACAGGAGAGAGGGGCTTCAGGATGATCACCGCCAGGGAGGCGATGGCTCCAAATACAAAACCAAGGGAAGCCAATCCGAAAATCTCTTTTCGATCCGGTATTCGGTAATTTGTGTTATCGAAATCCCCTGCAACGCCGTCGATGCTGTATAACACCCAAAGGATGGCGGAGGTCAGCCCCAATCTCAATCCTAGGGACAAGGGGCTTCCCCCCATGAAGTGAGCGATCAACTCCCATTCGCAAAAAATGGGAATGGCGGCGGTTACTCCTATCAGTAACGCCTTTATGAACGGCGGAGAGTGGAAATAGGTGCGCGTTAACACATAAGGGCTGACGTCGACGCCGGAGGTCAGGTGAAAAGTGGGGTTCAACACTCGAATTAAAATGTAGAGTGCGCACAAATAGAGGAGCAAATGCCAGACGATCACTAAAGACGGAGTGAGAGAGCCTACGGTTTCCACAACCTGTCTCGCCTGTTCAGGCCAGTGCATGGAGACGGGAACGGGGAGCCCGTTTTTGGGTACATGCTGAATGAGAGATTTCCCGTCGTCATCCAGTAGAAGGTTCCACATGGCGTTGGCAAGGGGTTGCGCCGCAATCAGCGCTGCGATGATCCCGCTCGCCGCCGCCACTATCCATTGATGGGAAAACCGTTTTATTCTGGTCAGTCGCATTAAACCTCTCGGGTTGTC
>Ga0123519_10007608_pt1 | contig 16720 bp, 18 predicted proteins | sample YelNatPaOPRAMG02_FD_87396 | JGI IMG/M metagenome (GOLD analysis project Ga0123519, IMG submission 87396) | Hot spring microbial communities from Yellowstone National Park - Yellowstone National Park OP-RAMG-02 (version 2) | ecosystem: Environmental > Aquatic > Thermal springs > Hot (42-90C) ... | reverse complement strand
TCTGATATAACTTCTTGCTTTCAATCAATCTATAATTTTCTTTTTGCTATTTTAATTGCTTTAGCTTTTCTTAATTTTCTTTATGGTGCCTTTTTATATTTACTTTCTGCTGGAGGAGTTTATTCTAAAGATGAAGGTAAAAAGAAAATGGTAAATTCAATTATTTCTGTTATTCTTGCTTTATCTATACCAGTTATTTTATATATGATAAATCCAAATATTTTTAAAGCTAAATTGCAGGTTCCAGAAGTAAAAGTTGAACCTCCTCAGTTTGAAGTTCAAATTGTTGGCCCAGCAGAAGCAATTAATGGAAATTATGGAACACCAGAAGTTATTCCTCAAGATGAAAGGGATGACCTACAAAGTGCTGTCGAGATAATAAACCCGTTATTCTATAACGTACCCACCTCCCCTACTAAGCCAGGCGAGCTTTCCGAACGATTAGAAGCTGTGCAAGCTGTATTCAACGTAGCTTATAATTATGTCAAAGCAGGCGTAGTAAATAGTACATATTGCAACGTTTTTGTACTTAGAGTACTCCAAGACTCTGGCTTAATAAGAAATGGTATATGCGTACCTGCTGCTGATATTGATAATATGTTAGCAAATAAATGTTCAAAATTTACTTATAATGGTGTTGTTCATTATATGAGATGGAAAAAACTTCCCTATAGTCAAGATCACCTTAGACCTGGCGATGTTCTTGTGAGAGAGGTACCTCCTGGCAAGCAGCACGGACATACAGCCATAGTTGTTCCTATCCAAAATACAAAAACTGGCAATTTGGGGCTTGCACTAGCTCAAGCAAGTATGAATTCGCATAAACCAAGGATTACTCCGCTTAATCTCCGTGCCAAATTCCACCATATAATGAGAATGGAAGAAGTCAATGGATCAGATTGCAATGGAAGATTCATTAATTAAATAAAATGAAAAAAAGAATTATTATTTTGGTTATCGTTTTAATAATTATAATTAGCTTAGTTATTGTTGGTTATCTAAAAAATAGAAAACGAGAAAAAGGACCAGGAGTAATTGAAGTTCCTCAAAAAGAAGTCCCAAACCCAATCCCTATAACTGAAGAAAAACAAATCACTGGAACGACAACTCAGCCAATTGCAGTTCCAACATCAACTCCTTCAACAAAATCCTATCAAGCTCTTTTCCAACAATCATTTTTCTATATTGACCTAGATTACCCTTTGCTTTATGTTTATGATCCACAAAACCAAATAATAAAATATCTTAACTTAGAAGATGAAACTTATAAAGAAATTTTGAAAATTACTGATATTAAAAATGCTTGGCTTTCTGACGATAAAACAAAAATTATGGTCCTGACAAACGAAGGTTTTACTTTGGCAGATCTTAAAACTGATAGTATTTATAACCTATCGCCCTTTGTCGAAAATTTTATCTTTACTCCTGAAACTTGGCTTTATCTAAATAATAAAAAGAAGATATCTTATTTGGCAAAATTTAAAAACGGCAAGACAACAAAAATTAGGGACCTTGGCATTTTAAATCCTGAATTTGCTATTTTAAAAAATGGTGTATTAATTTATGAAAAAAATAGTCCTATCTTTTTGCTAGAATTTAAAAATACTTCAACCTTAAAAATATTTTTAGATGGTCAATACTTTGATGTTTTAACTAATAAAAACAAAGATTTAATTTTTCTTGTTTTTGAAGAAAATAATACTTGGCAAAGTAAAATTATTGATTTAAATAAAAAAACTAAATACTCCTTTTCTTGGGCAACCAATAAAGAGAAGTGTTCTTTTGACGAAGTTTTAGTTTGCGCTCTACCAACAAATTTTGATCCCGAAGGTTGGTCAATGCTTAATCCCGGCTATGATAAAAAAATAATTATTTATAATCCAAAAAATGATACTGTTAAAGAAGTTAACCTAGAAGAAAAGTTTGACCTTGTTAAACCAAAATTAACTCCTTTGGGAATTATTGCTTGGGATCGTTTGTCCGCAAAGTTTTATTTAATAAAACTTGACTAAATTTAGGAAAAAATTGTCTTTCTAGTAAAGTTAAAATGATATTTACTAACCAATAAAGACTAAAAAGAGCTGGAAATTTAAATAAAACTAACATAATTAAACCAAAAAAAATTAATGAAAAATTTTTTTGTTCCTTCGGCAACTGTCCTAAGCTTAAAGCCTGAAATAAAATTATAGCCAAAACGAGAAAAATATTTCTCTGAGCTAAGTTAATACTCCCTAAAAAGAAAAGATTAAGATCTGGAGTTTTCAATAAAAGATTTAAAGCAAAAAAAATACCAAAGAAAATTGGCAAAGGCAAAAACTGAATAGACATCACAAAAAAAGGATTGTAATTTTCTTCTTTGTAAAGTTGAGTTAAAACTTCTGCTTGTTTTTGGAAATCATTTTTATATTTTTTTAAAGTCTCACTAATCTTTGGCCTTAATCTTTTCATTTTTTCTTCTTCAAGAAAAGCTAAATACTCAATTGGCAAAAGAACGATTTTTAAAATTAAGGTAAAAAAAATAATGGTTAATCCAAAATCTTGAAAAAAATTATTCAACCAAAAAATAAAACCTAAAAATCCTTGAGCCAAAAAGTTAAGCATTGGTTAAAATTTTTGTTAATGATTCCTTTAGTTTAGAAAAATCTTTTTTATCTTGAACAATCGTAAAAAAATCATAATTTTTGATTTTTTTTTCTTTTAAAAGTTCTTTAATTATTGAATAAATTTGTCTTCTTATTTTGTTTCTTCTAACTGCTCCTTTGAAAATTTTTTGATCGCAATACAAGGCAAATCTTGGGTAAGGAAAATTATTCTTTTGATAAAAAATTAAAAAAACATCGTTTTTAATTTTTTCAGATTTTTTTAAAAAAAAATCCTTCAAATCTTCCCCAGAAAGACGAAATAGTTTTTTAAGCATAACTAAACAGTTAATTTTTCTCTACCTTTTCTTCGTCTTCTTTGCAAAATTTTCCTTCCCGTCCTTATCTTCTTTCTTGACAAAAATCCTGACTTTCTTTTTTGTTTTAATCTTGTTATCATTTTCCTCTTACAATTTTACCAACTATTTCAATTATAACCAAAATTGTCCAACTTGGCAAAATATCTCCCAAAAAAGGAATAGCTTCTAATGATGCTGTTATGCCCAATCTAGGACCAATTTTCTTTAAAATTGATTTAAAAGCCTTTTCAGTGCCTGATGTACTTTTGTTAAACAAAAATAAAAGAGTGCCCATAGTAATAGTGCCAACCACATCTAAAATTACCGATAAAAACAATCCTATTCCAAAAAAACTTAAAATAAACAAAATAAAACCAATTAAATCTAAAATAGGAGCGATTATAATCATCAAGACTATTATTATACTCATAAAAGAAATATCTCCAAACGAAGATTCTAATTTTTCTGAATCTTGGTTCATTATTTTTTAAAAAATAAACTACATGTTAAAATTATTATAACCTGATTAGCGTTTAAATTTTTATTGCGGGGTGGTGCAATGGTAGCACAGCGGCCTTTGGAGCCGTTAATCTTGGTTCGAATCCAAGCCCCGCAGCCAAAACTTATTTTTACTTTATCTCAAAATATTCCAATAAAGCAAGTTCTAGCAAAAGCAAAGGAGATGGCGGTTCTTTTTTTAACCCCATCTCGGCTTCAAAAAATAAATAACTCATTTTTTTTAATTCTTCGATTTTTAAACTCTCCGCTAAATTTTCCATCTTTTTAATTACCTCCTCCTGTTTTTCGGTCTCTAAATGTTTACGATAATGAGGATGAATTTTTAAAAGAATTAACTGGCGAATGGTTTTCAACAATGATCTAAGAAACAGATTTAAATCAAAACCCTGAGAATAAATATCAAAAATAAAATTCAACGTTGAATCAATCTCTTTTCGATTAATCAAATCTAAAAACTCTAAAATTTTTCTTGGGCTTAAGTGTCCAAGATGTTCAGAAACCAATTCTTCTGTTAATCTATCGTGATGATCAATGCTTAAAGAAATTTTTTCCAACAAAGTCTCGGCATCTCTTAAAGAACCACTAGATTCTTCGGCAATCAAATGCAAAGCTGATTCTTCGTAATTAAATCCTTCCGCCTCAGCAATTAATTTTAATTTACTTACAATTTGTGGTAAACTAATTCGTTTAAAATCTAATCTTTGAACTCGCGAATGAATTGTCGGTAAAATTCTTTCTGGTTCTGTTGTGGCTAAAATAAAAATTGCGTGAGAAGGTGGCTCTTCCAAAGTTTTAAGTAATGCATTTGATGCTTCTTCGGTTAAAGAATGAGCTTCGTCAATAATAAAAACTTTATATTTTCCCTGAATTGGCCTAAAGCCAATATGCTCCAAAATATTCCTAATATCTTCAATTTTTCGATGAGAAGCAGCGTCAAGCTCAACTAAATCTAAAAACTTATTTTGTTCAAAAAGTTTACAAACAGAACATTGACCACAAGGCTCAAAATCTTTTGGATTTAAGCAATTTAAAGCTTTAGCGTAAATTCGCGCCGCACTTGTTTTTCCTGTCCCTCTTTCACCAGCAAATAAATAACCATGAGGAGGCTGTTCTTGTTTTAAAAAATTCTTCAAAATTTTGACAACAATATCTTGTCCAATAACTTCTTTAAAAAATTGAGGTCTGTATTTATGATAAAACATTAAATGCCCTGTTCTTTAATTTTTTTAATGAGATCATTATCTTTTAATTTTTCTAAAGCCTTAATTTCTATTTGCCTAACTCTTTCACGAGTAATGCCAAAAATTTTCCCGATTTCTTCCAAAGTATACATTATGCCATTTTCCAAACCATATCTTAAGCTAATAACTTGCCTTTCTTTTGGATTTAAACTTTGTATTGCTTTTTTTAATTGTTCTCTAAGATTGGTTAAAGCGGCTGTTTTTTCTGGAGTCATTTCCGAAGGATCAGGTATTAATTCTTTCAGCAACGATTCTCCTTCGCCAACTGGTGTTTCTAAAGAAACAGTATCAGAAACATATTTTAAAAGTCTTTGAACTTTTTGAACTGGCAAATTTGTTTCTGCGGCTAATTCTTCAGGTGTTGCTTCTCGATCTAAAATCGTGGCTAATTTTTTCCTAGCCTTATTTAATTTATATAAAGTTTCGACAACATGAACAGGCAACCTTATTGTTCTTGCCTGGTCTGATAAGGCTCGAGATATTGCTTGTCGAATCCACCAAGTGGCAAAAGTTGAAAATTTAAAACCTCGACGCCAATCAAAACGATCAGCTGCCTTAATCAAACCAGCATTACCTTCTTGGATCAAATCTAAAAAAGTTAACCCTCTACTTCGACCTAAATATTTTTTAGCAATGCTAACAACTAATCTTAAATTAGATTTAATTAATCTTTCTCTTGCCTCTAAGTCTCCTTTAGATGCCTTTTTGGCTAATTTTTTTTCTTCTTCATGAGTAAGAAGCGGGTATTTACTAATTTCGCTCAGGTATCTTTGAGTTGCATCAGATAAAGTTTCTTCATCAACTGGAGTTTTTACATTTTCTTCCCAAAGTTCACTTGTACTTTTAAGGTCAATACCGGCTGTTTCCAATCTTTCATATATTTCTTCTAAAATATCAAAATCTTCTTCAATATCTGGAAAAAAATATAAAATTTCATCCTCGGTAACAAATCCCCTCTCCTTACCTTTGCTAATTAGCGATTTAATTTTTTCTTCAGCAATATCTTTTTTAATATCAATTTTTTGTTTTTTGGGTACTCTTGCTGACATTTTTTAACTCTTTTATAACTTCTTTAATTTCTTCCATTATTTTAGCAGATTCTTGGTCATTGACAAACTTCAATCTCTCGCTCAAATCTTTTAAATTTTTCTTGAAAAAAATTATTTTCAAATTTTTTAATGTTTTATCAAATTCTTTTCTCAAATCCAAATTTGTAATCAAGTAAAAATTTTTCATCATCTCTAAATAATGGAATTCTTCTTCATTTAGATGATTCTCTAAAACTTTAGAAAATAAATCCTTAAATTTTTCTGAAAGATATAAAGATAAATTTTCATTTCTATTTTCCTGAAGAGCATAGACCAAAGAAATAGCTTTTAAAGAAAATTTTTCTTCTAAAGTCTTTTCTTCGATAATTATTTTTTCTTGAACTGGCTCGATTGTATAAATTTCGTTAGCGCTTTGAAGCTCTTGATGCAAAATTTCCTTATTAATATCAAGTTTTTTTTGAAGAATATTTAAATAATCATCAATCTCTAAAAGTGATAGATTTTTGATTTGAGGTAAAAAAATATCCAAAATTTCTTTTTTATTTTGATAATTTTTTAAAAGCTCATCTAACAAATAATCAATAAAATTTTCTTCTTGAAAATCAATTTTTTCTTGAAGAGAAAAATATTCGCCTAGATCTTTCTCTCGATAAATTAATTTAAAAACTTTGAAACCAAGTTTTTGAGCTATTAAATTTGCTCTCAAGCTTGCCTGAAATCCAGCAGAGTCATTGTCAAAAGCTAAAACTAAATTAGATGAAATTTTTTTTAATTTTCTTAAGTGATCTTCAGTTAGAGCTGAACCAGAAATAGCAACAATATTTTTTAAATTATTTTGCCAAGATAATAAAAAATCCATCTGGCCCTCAACTAAAATTACTTTTTTTTGAGCTAAAATGTAATCTTTGGCAAAATAAAGTCCATACAAAAAGTTCGACTTCTTAAAAATTAAAGTCTCAGGCGTATTAAGATATTTTGGGGCAGAAAGATTTTCTGGGAAAATTCTTCCAGTAAAACCGACAAGTCTTCCTCTTTCGTCTCTTAAGGGAAAAATTATTCTTGATTGAAAACGATCAAAATTTTGATAATCCAAAAGCCCTGCCTTCTTAATTAGTTCATAATCATAGCCTTGAGAATAAAGATAATCTCTCAAAAGAGTATTGCCCACAGAAAAACCTAATTCAAAATCAGAAATTGTTTTTTCTTTTAAACCACGCCTTGAAAGATAATCTAAAACTGATTTATTTTTTTTAATTTCCTGACGAAAAAATTTTAAAGCCGCGTAGTTAATCTCCATAATTTTTTTCTCTTCATTGCTATTAGATTTTTCTTTTTCTAAAACTTCTATTTCCAAACCATACTCATTTTTTATTTTTTCTAAAACTTGTAAGTAGGTCAAGTTTTCAATTTGCATTAAAAATTTAATAACATCACCACCTAAATTACAACCGAAGCATTTAAAAATTTGCATTTCTGGAGAAACATAAAAAGATGGCTTCGTTTCCTTATGAAAAGGGCAAAGTCCAGAAAAATATCTTCCGGCTCTCCTTAATTTAACATATTTTTGCACAACTTCTACGATATCTAATTTATTTTTAATTTCTTCGATATTCATTTTTTAATACACTGATCTACGCGGATTTTCGCACGAATCGACACAAATATAGTTTTAATTTTGTTTAAATTTTATTATAAATCAGTGCTAATCAGTGCTTTGTCCATATCAATCAGTGTTTTAGTTTTTTCAAGATATCATCTAAATTATTTTTATTTATTTTTTCTTCCTTCTTTTTTTCAACAATTATTTGAGATTCAACAGCTTTTCTAAGAGAAATCCTCGATTGAGCTTTAGATTGACAATCATAACAAATTTCCTGACCTGATGATAAAAATGGCTGTCGACACTCCTTGCAATAAATTAATTCTTCCCCTTCTTTCTTAACTTCACTAAAAATTTGAGCAATTCTTCCTTCAACCAAACTTTTTCTTCTTGCATATTTTAAATGATTAAGATTGATAATTTCATCTTTATATGAAATTTCTAGTTTTGATGGTTGAGGTAAGGTCAAGGCTAAAAATGGATCAGTTGGCTTATTATCAACCAATAATTTGACATAAACATGATAAGAAGGCAAGTTAAGAAAATCATCGATTTTTACTAAATAACCAAATTCTTTATTAAAAATTTCAGCATCATTTGCGCCGAGACGGAAAACAATAAAAGTTCCTACATTGCCAAAAATAGCTTTAATAATTTCTTCGGGAACTTGATCTAAATATTGATGAGACAAAACTAAACTTAAATGATATTTTCTCGCTTCTGATAAAATATTTATGAAAGATTCAGTAGAAAAATTTTGAAACTCATCAATATAAAGATAAAAATCTTTTCTTTTTTCCTCAAGAATATCAACTCGGCTCATGGCTGAAAGTTGGAATTTGGTAATTAAAAGACCACCTAAAAGCCTTGATGTTTCTTCACCAATTGCTCCTACAGAAAGATTAGCTAAAAATATTTTCCCTTCATCCATAATTTTTCTTAAATCAAAAGCTGATTGTGTTTGCCCAACAATATTTCTAATCAAAGGATTAGTGATAAATTGACCAATTTTATTTTGAATCGGAGCAATAGCTTCAGTTTTAAACTGTAGATGATACTTATCAAATTCATGCTTCCAAAAAGCTTTCACCACTTCATCTTTTAAATTATCAACAACTTTTTGCCTGAATTTTTCATCAGCTAAAAGACGATTAACATCAAGTAAAGTTGAGTCTGGCCATTCAAGAAGAGCAAGCAAAGTATTAGTCAAAATATATTCCATTCTGGCTGACCAAGCATCAATCCAAATTTTTTTAAAAATTGAAAGCAAACTAACAGCCGTTAGATGCCTCTGTTCCCAACTTACTTTTTCCAAAGGGTTAAAAGCAACGGGATGATTAATATCGGTTGGATTAAAATAAATAATATCATCGATTCTTTCCTTAGGAATATAATCTAAAATTCTTTGAACACTATCTCCGTGAGGGTCTAAAAAAGCAAGGCCATTTTTATTATTAATATCAAAATTAATCATATTTTCCAAAAGAGTAGTTTTCCCCTGACCAGTTTTACCAATAATATAAATATGTCTTAATCTATCTTTTGCCTTAATCCCAAATCTTACTTCTCTACCACGAAAATTTAAAATTCCCAAAGGTAAAATTTCTTCCATAAATTAATTATACTTCCTGGAATAGTATTTCTGGAGAAGGCGGAAGTTCACGAGCAGGAACTCTTTCAATTCCTGACGGCGGAACAAACTCCATTGGCGGATGAAATAGAGAAGCTAATTCTTCGCTGTTTAAAATAAAAGCTTTATCTAAATTTTTTGGTTTTAATTTTGCCTGAATTTGCGCTGAAAGTTCTGGCAGACGGTAGATTTTAAAGAATCTATATTCTCTTCTCTTGATAATAAATATTCTTTTCGGAGACATTCTTGATTTACTAATACCCAGAGGATAAAGACTAAAACCATTCAAATCCCCAGTAGAAAAATTTCTTAAAACACTACTAATTAAAGCTGTGGCCGCACCCCTTTTGTTTTCAAAAATATCTTTGGTGGCTATATAAGCAATTCTAAAATTGCACCAAAATCCTAATTTGCCCAATTTTTGTTGGATAAGTTCAACAACTCTTCGTTCCCCAGGAGTTAGCTTTTGAATATTAAACTCTTCTTTTGATTTTTCTTCTTCTGTCTTCCAAATTGGTTGTCGAAACGGAGCTAACAAAAGGTTAATTGTGAATTCTTTAATATCTTCCCAAACATTTTCTTTTTCTTCTTCTTTTTTGCCGATTAATTTATTGACAATTTTTTGGCCTCTTTCAACCCATTTTTTCCCATGCTCCTCGTTGTCAGGCGTTGTAGGTAAAACAAAAATTTGAAAAATTAACCACTCTTTATTCGATATTTGCCAAGCCCCTTCGGAAAAAGTCATCAAAGGATCAATTTGTTGCTCCTTAGGCAAATATTCCAAAACAGTAAAAGTTTTAATTGGATAAGCATCTTCTTTGCTAAGCTTAACATCAAAAATTTCTCCATCAAAAAGAGAATTAGGAAGATCTGGAGGAAAAAAACCAATTGGATCTTCAGAATCTACAAACTGAACCTCGGGATATTGAGCATAAAATCTTGTTTTAACAAATTCCTTGAGCCCGGAAGGAAATCTTATAAAAAATCTTAACCTCCCATCATGAGCTATGATAAAAAAAGTATAACTTTCAGGAACAAAACCTCTAATATTTAAGTTAATCCAAGTTAAATCTTCGTCAGGGTCAGGAGCAATAGCATGCAAAGAATTAAAAACTTCTTCCATAGCTCTTGGATTTCGAGTAATTCCCGATGGAAATTTTAGCTCTAAAAATGACCACTCCATTTTTCGACGATAAAAAATTCTTTTGGATATTTTATATTTTTCCCATAAAATCTGAAAAAATAAAACTGGCAAAAATAACCACCAAAAATCAAATAAAAATCTTAAGACAAAAGTTATTGGATCAACCATTGTTAATTAAATTTTCCTTAAGATAATAAACGCCTCTTTTAACTAAAATAAATTCCGGATGACGAATAAGCTCATTTTTGATTGAATTAACATTGTAATTTTTATACCAAAAATAATGAATTGATTCGTCTTTAATTTTAGCTAATTCATTTAATTTTTGGTAAATTTCTTTAAAATGGAGTGATTTTTTTTCTAATTTAAAAATCAAAATTATTTTATCTTTCAAACACTTTGGAGCAATAAAATTATTGCTTCTCAGGCCCCAAAAATTGAACGGATTTTTGTCTATATTTTTTAAAATTTTTAAAAAATCCAGAAGATCATTATATTCTGGCTGAATTCCAAGATGTCTTTTAATTTCTTCCAAAACTAAGCTTAAAAGCTTATCTTCAGAATAGAGTCTTTTTTTTTCTAAAAAATTAAAATAAATTTTTTTTAGAAGATGCCGACAAATTTTTAAAATTTTCTCTTCAGAAGCATAGAAATTATGCAAATCTTCATCTCCTTGATAAAAAATAATTTTTGGAGAAAAAATAGCTAAAAATTTAAAAATTTTAATTTCTTGGTAAGAAAAATTAAACTCACTTTGAATTAAATTTAAAAAAGATTGTTCACGACGAATGCCAATTGGTTTTAAAAATTTTTTTGATTTTTCAATAAGCTCGGTAGTTTCGGAATCTAACTTCAAAACAGGAATGACCTTATTCAAAGCTTGCCCCTGGATTTGTCTTATTCTTTCTCGAGTTAAATTATAATCCTGAGCTAATTCTTCAAGAGTTTCTTCTCCTCCTTCAAAGCCAAATCTTCTAAAAAGAATATCTTTTTCTCGTTGATTTAAATTAGAAAAAACATTATTTAGGATTTTTGTCAAAATCATAATCATATTATAAAAAATTTTCTCTCAAATTTAAAACCCCGCCTTTCGGCGGGGTTTTGATTTCATAAACTTAGATTAAATTTTTAGGGTGTTGAAGTAGTTGAAGTTGGAACTTCTGGGCCAGCTGGAGTTGGAACTTCTGGGCTAGGCACAGAAGAAGGTGGAACTGACTCGGTTGGAGCTGGCACATTTAGTTCCGGCGCTGGTGCACTTGGAGCTTGTTTATTTTGTTTTTGGACATACCACCAAGTGACAAAGACTAAAACCAAAAGAACAACAACAATAATAATTATATTTCTTTGACTCATTTAAAAATAAACTTAAATTAAACAGCGACCTTCTGAGGTTTATGTTATAATTTTAACATAAAAAGACAAAATTATAAAATTAAAATTGTGGAAAACTAGTTAAAATGAAAAAAGATTATTTAATTTTTGTTTTTATTATAATTATTATTTTGTATATTTGGATTTTTTCCAATCCAGCTCTTTATTTAGAATTTGTAAAAATTATTGAAAAATTAAGATAATTATCACTCTTGACATTTAGGTGATAAAAAGATATAATTAAGACATATTCTCTTTAGGTCGAAATTAAGCAATATTTACAAAAATGGTTTTTTTAAGAAGGTGGGAACCATTTAAAGAACTTATTGAAAAATTTTTCGAAGATGATCTTGATTCCCTAATTTCTTTTAAGTTAGCAACTGATATTTACGAAACAGATAAAGACCTTATCGTAGAAATGCAAGCCCCAGGTTATAGCAAAGAAGATATTAAAGTTTCGTTTCAAGATGATTATTTGAAGGTCGAAGGTAAATCTGAAGAAGCTAAAGAAGAAAAAGAAAAAAATTATTGGCGAAAAGAAATAAGAAAAGGTTCGTTTGTCAGAGTTATTCCTTTGCCAAAAAAAGTTGATTCAAAAAAAGCTAAAGCAAACTTTAAAGACGGAATCCTCAAAATTTCTTTGCCAAAAATTGAAGAGATTAAAGATAGTGGTGAGGAAATTAAAATTGAATGATGTCTTTGACTATAAAACAAAAATTTTTATTTTATAATTTAATAAGAAGCTGCATAGAAAAAAGAGGACCCGTAGGTTCAAAATTCTTAGCTAAAAAAATTAAAAATAAACTTTCGCCCTCAAGCCTAAGAATTTATCTTAGAAAAATAGCCGAAAGTCGTTATCTTGAAAATGTTGGCGATTTTGGGCGACTACCAACTGACAAAGGTTGGTATTATTATTTAGAAAACTACGATTTAAAGCCTGAAGTTAAAGTACCTAATATTTTAGATTTAGATCTAATTGCTGAGCTGACGAAAAATATAATTTTTATTTTTAACAACGGACTGTCAATTCGAGGATTAAAAAATGTTCTCGAAATTCAAGAAAGAGAAATTACTGAAGATATCCTTTGTCTTGTTGAAGATTTAGAAGAAATTATAAAAAATTTAGAGGATAATGTTAATATTTTCATTGGAGAAAATCTCAAGGAATCAAAAACAAAAAAACTTTCTCTTCTTGCTTATAAAAATAAAAACAAAATTATTGGTTTCTTAGGTCCAAAAATTAATTATTATCATACAAATTTAGTTTTACTAAAAAAATTTAAAAATGAATGAAGAAAAATTACCAACCGAGCCAGAAACAATTGAAGAATTAATGAACAAGATTGAAAACTTAGAGAAAGAAAAAAATGAATATTTTGAAAGTTTAAAAAGAGCCAAAAGTGATGTTTTAAAAATACAAAGAGAATTTGAAGAAAAGTTTCAAAATATCGAAGAAATAGCTAATTCCCAGCTTATTTATCATTTACTTTCAGTTCTAGATAGTTTTGAATTGGCCTTTCAAAAAAAAGAAAATGTTGAACAAGGATTTTATTTAATTTATTCTCAATTAAAAGATATCTTGGAAAAGTTTGGATTAGAAGAAATTTTTTCCGAAAATAAAAAATTCGATCCTAATTTTCATGAAGTTTTACAAACAATAAAATGCGAAAAAGAAAATTGCTCTGGTGACGATGAAGGTTTAATTGTTGAAGTTTTAAGCAAAGGTTATCTTTACAAAGGCCGCCTTTTAAGACCAGCAAGAGTTAAAATTATTAATCACTAATGTCAAAAATTTTAGGTATTGATTTAGGAACAACAAATTCAGTAAGCGCTATTGTTGTCGCTGGCGTACCTAAGGTTTTAGAAAATCGAGAAGGATCAAGGCTTACACCATCCGTCGTTGCTTTATCAAAATCAGAAGAAAGATTAGCTGGAATTCTAGCCAAAAGACAAGCAATAGCCAATCCTCAAAATACTATTTTTTCAGTAAAAAGATTAATCGGAAGAAGATTCACTGATCTAGAAGTTCAAAAAGCTAAGAAAATATTGCCTTATGAAATAAGGGAAAGTAATACTGGTGGGGTCGAAGTAAAAATGGGAGATAGATGGTATAAACCAGAAGAAATTTCAGCAATGATTTTACAAAAAATTAAATCAGACGCTGAAGAAAAATTAGGCGAAGAAATTAAAGAAGCAGTTATCACTTGCCCAGCTTACTTCGACGATTCCCAAAGATCAGCCACTAAAGCAGCAGGAGAAATTGCTGGCTTTGACGTTAAAAGACTTTTGCCAGAACCAACAGCTGCTGCTTTGGCTTATGGTCTTGATAAAAATATTAACGCCAGAGTCTTAGTTTATGATTTTGGTGGAGGAACTTTTGATATCTCAATTTTAGAAATTGGCGAGGGGGTTATTGAAACTAAAGCCATTGGAGGTGATACTTTTCTAGGTGGCGATGATTTTGATCAAAGAATTATTCAATTTTTAATTGATTGGTATAAAAAAGAAGAAGGTGTCGATTTAAGCAATGATATCTTGGCGCTTCAAAGATTAAAAGAAGCTGCCGAAAAAACTAAACAAGAACTTTCAACTTTATACGAAACAGAAATCAATTTACCATTTATTACTTCTACTCCTGAAGGACCAAAACATCTTTATTACAAATTAACTCGTTCACAATTAGAAGATTTAACCAGAGATCTAGTTGAAAAATCAATTGAATTAGTTAAACAAACCTTAAAAGATGTCAACTTAAAACCAGAAGATATTAATGATATCATCTTGGTCGGAGGACAAACAAGAATGCCTTTAATCCAACAAAAAGTTAAGGAATTATTTGACAAAGAGCCAAGAAAAGATATTAATCCCGATGAAGTTGTAGCCATCGGTGCTGCTATTCAAGCAGGAATTTTACAGGGAGAAATTAGAGAAATTTTACTTTTAGACGTTGTTCCTTTAACATTAGGAATTGAAACTTTAGGTGGGATTGCGCATCCTATGATACCTAAAAATACTCCAATCCCTTATTCAAAAAAAGAAATTTTTACTACTGCCGAAGATAATCAGACAGTTGTCGAAATTCATGTTACTCAAGGAGAAAGACCAATGGCTCAAGACAACAAAACTTTGGCAAGGTTTTTGTTTGAAGGCATTCCTCCTGCGCCAAGAGGAATCTCTCAAATTGAAGTAACTTTTGATATTGATCAAAATGGAATTTTGACAGTAACAGCCGCTGATAAAGCAACCCAAAAAAGTCAAAGTGTAAAAATTACTAACTCAGTTAATATTTCTAAAGAAGAAATTGAAAAACTTAAAAAAGAAACAGAAGAACATGCAGCCGAAGATTTTCGTAAACGAAAATTAGCCGAAAGTAAAAATCAAGCTGACAATTTAATTTACCAAGCAAGAAAATTGGTCCAAGAATATCAAGATAAAATTCCTCAAGATATAAAAAATAAAATTGAAGAAAAAATTCAAGAATTAGAAAAAGTAAAAATTTCAGCGCAGAATTTTGAAGAAATTGATGATAAAATTAAAGAACTAAATCAATTATTAGGAGAAATCGGAAAAAGTTTTTATCAAAAATAATGGAAGACTATTATCAAATTTTAGGTGTACCGGAAAATGCCGACGAAGAAACAATTAAAAAAGCTTTTCGAGAATTAGCAAAGAAATATCATCCAGATCGAGGTGGCGATGCTGAAAAGTTCAAAAAAATTGTTGAGGCCTATAGGGTTTTATCTGATCAAAAATTAAGAGCAGAATATGACCAAAAAAGAAAATGGCAGACAACATTTACTTTTGATTTTGGCGATTTAAATGATTATATAAGAAAACAATTTTTTGGCGATAATTCATTTGATGATTTTTTTAAAGATATTTTTTCTTTTTTTGAAGAACCAAGATCTCTTTCTGAAGAAGAAATTATTTTAGAGATAAATCCACTAGAAGCCATAAAGGAAAAAACAATTGAGGCTCCTTTTTATTATGGCAGAAAAAGAATTTCAATTAAAATTAATTTTAAATTTCCTAAAAATCTCCCTGAAAAAATTAAAAAATTAGTCGATGAATTAAAAAAAGAAATTAGGTAATGCCAAAAACAAAATCAGCCCAAAAAGCATTGAGAACAAGTAAAAGAAAATGGTTAATCAATGAACGCCGAAGAAGGAAAACAAAAATAGCAGTTAAAAATTTTTTGAAAGATCTTAAAGAAAAAAATAAAGAATTGGCAGAAAAAAATTTAAGCTTAGTTTACAAAGAACTAGATAAAGCAGGAAAAACTTTTATGCACAAAAATAAAGTTGCCAGGCTAAAATCAAAATATGCTAGACTTTTGAAATTAAATAGTTAAAGAATTAATATTCGGACGTGCGACATCATCACATTGATTGATTTGGGATTTTTTTTATTTGGTAGCATTGTAGAGAGCAGAGATTTCTGCATCAGATAATGCGCGATTGTAGATGCGGACTTCGTCAATTATAGAGTTTAGCGGACTGCTGCGTGAATAGCCCATTATATTCATAGGACAACTTATAGTGTTAGGATTAGAGTCGACGAAAGTGCCATTTACGTACAATTTAGCTCCTGTGCTTTCAAAAACCCAGACTACATGCTGCCAAGTATTTAGAGGCAAAATATAATTAAAAACATAGTCTGCTACTCCGTATTTTGTAAAACCTAATTTATAGGTAGAATTATACTGTTCTACCCTTATTGAATATTTTGCATCGTCTAGTAGTACCTTAAAGCTAGTATTACTCCTTTTATATATCCAAGCCTCTACACTGCATGGAGGACCTACTGATGACTTACCAATGTTTACATAATCATCTACTCCATCAAAACTTAAAGCACCACCTACTTTGCCTGTTGTCCAAGTAGGACCATTAATAAGAGTTCCATTATTATTGTTTCCTGAATAATCATAAGCTGTTGTTCCACTTCCTTCATCAAATGTCCAATATCCTACTAATCCTTGAGCTTGATCTATTAATCTTTTATCAGTTCCTGCTGAAAATAAGTAAGGATAATTATCATTATCATTTTTAGAAGCTTGATTTTTAGAATCTTCAAGCTGTCCATAAACAGCATAACTTCCTCCAACAACAAATGAATAGTAATAGGGTGGTTTATTAAGAGGATCAATGAAAAGTTGAGAGATATTAATAATAGGAAAATTAGAGAAAGGTATAGGTATCCAGCCTGTACCATCAATATTAGTAGGT
>Ga0123519_10007606_pt1 | contig 16724 bp, 15 predicted proteins | sample YelNatPaOPRAMG02_FD_87396 | JGI IMG/M metagenome (GOLD analysis project Ga0123519, IMG submission 87396) | Hot spring microbial communities from Yellowstone National Park - Yellowstone National Park OP-RAMG-02 (version 2) | ecosystem: Environmental > Aquatic > Thermal springs > Hot (42-90C) ... | reverse complement strand
TTGCACAATACGAAAAGGAAAGCCGCGAGGGAATTGTCGAACATTTCAAAGAAAAGTATGATTCGCTGCGCTATATTCCCGGACAGATGATAAGCCAATTTTTTGACGGAGCTACGTTTCATACTTTTGATAAGCTTACGCACCCTTACGAAATTGGCAGGACTCTTCAGCTTAGCTTTGAAGGCAAGCCAAAAAAAATTTATCTTTTTGTTAACACAAATGTTATGCTGAATCCTCTTGTGCAAGAAAAAGGAACAGCAACGTGCAAGTCTGGAGCGCTTCTAAAACTCTGGCTTATCGAGCCAGCAAAATTTACTGACGAGACAGCAGCAGGGCAATTTCTTAATGGTATAAGAGGCGTACATGATAAACTAGAAGGAATCATAAAAGATTATGAAAAAGTTAAGAAAAAATTAAGCCTGCCGCAGAAAGTACAGTGGTATGACACTCTTAATATGTGGGATACTCACATTGTATCATGGAGCGAGTTTCTTGAGCAAATTGCAGAAAAACAAATCACGAGCGAAATTCGCTCGTCTCCTGAATATGCGAAGTTTAAGCAAACACTTGATGAACGAGTTGCAAATAGAAAAAGCTGCGGAACAATTCTTGATGAGCTGAGCTGCATTGTTGAGCAAGAAAAAAAAGAAAAAGAATTACCAGAAGAGATTTTTCAGAATTATGTTAAGAGAGTTGAAGTTGCAGTTGCTCCTTATGGAAAGAAGTACGAGGCTCTTAAAAAGGAAGATATAGGTTTTGAGCTTAGAGACCTCAACAGTGATGGAAGCAACGAGGTCATAATCACAGAAATAAATCACCCACTTTTTTGTGGAGCAACTGGAAATTCAACAGTAGCGATATGGCAAAAAAGCTCTCAAGGTTGGAAAGAGATTTTTTGGAGCTCTGGCAGAGGTATAGCAGTTCTAAAAGAAAAATATAACAATTACAACATAGTTAGTGTAGGCGGTATAGACTATAGCAAGGGATGTGGAGCAGATTCTATCCCTCTTGACACGTTATATGGATGGGATGGCTCAGAATATGTACAGATTGGGGCAGAATATATACGGATTGGAGAACAGCCCGAAAGGCTCGAAAGCAAAAGAGAAGAAAAATGGGCCAAGCAGAGCCTGGCTATTCCAGAAGAGATCGAGGCATATTATACTGGAAAAGGCGTGAGTAAAGATGATATGAGAGCAAGCAGCAAAGATCTTAACTATGATGGCAGGGAAGAGCTCATAATAGAGATAAAGGCTAAAGAAGGAAGGCTGCTAGGAATATGGCAGAAAAGAGCGAGCGAGTGGTATCCTCTTATGAAAACAGTATATGTTAATGAGTTTAAGATACATAACGATTCTGTTAATGGCTACAAAGCGATAGAAACAAAAAGGTACGACAATAATCTAACACAAATATTTTATTATGACAAAGGCCTTGATTGTTATAAGTGTTATTCTGCCTACTAGCGAGATGCAAGCATCAAGTTCCTAGCCCGCCTATCGCAACACCCGCAAGCGCACCAAGCGCAAGTGTCGCAATGAGCGCTACAAAAGTATAAATTAAAAGGCCTCTTTGGAGATTTGTTGTAATTGTCGCTTTTTCGCTTAGCTTATCAGCGCCGCTTTCGATTGTAATAAGAGCTCCGCTTAATATGAAGATTAGCTCTATAAGATATATTCCTATCGCAATCTGCAAGAAATAAGGCGGAATCATTTTTTCTATGTTGAACATTTCTGTAAGAGTAGCTATATTCATGCCGGCTACTGGAGTCTCCCCTAGACCAAGTTCCATCATTGTGCTGAGCTTGCCAAGAATAAGCGTTATCATTGCGCTCAGGCCAACAACAATGCCTGCTAGAAGAGGAGCAAGGAAAGTCATATTGCTGCGCATATCGCTTACGATATCTGCAAGAAGATCGCGCATTCTTTCGTTGATTTTATGTATGTTCTTGACATATTGCGAAATACTCATAAGTGCACGAGCTGCAACTTGCAGCCCTTTCTTTACTGCCTCTACAAGAATATGCATGCTTGTCTTGATAAGCGGAGAAGGATATTCATTTATGGCTCCTCTTTTTTGATCGAATATGGCACTTTCGACAGACATGCCGAGCTGTTGGATATTTGTGTTAACAATTTTGAAAAATCCTGCGGTTGTTGTTCCGGCAGTTGATTGTGCAACCCTACCGAAAGCAATCTCGGCAGGGACGCCATCACCAAGTCTGCTTCCGAGTTGAAAAAGCGAAGAAGCAAATTCTTCCTCTAGCAATTTCGAAGCCTGTCTTGCCTTGAGCAACTCTTTTGTTTTTATTTTATAAGAAATAGAAAAGAAAAGCGCAATAGAAAGAGGCACAAAAAAACTAAGCATGAGCGCGCCAATACCAAAAGGACCGACTTTTGTTCCTGCAACAGTCTTGAAATCAAAAAAGTTAAGTCCTCCAAAAATATTTATTTTAATATCATTTTGTAAGCCAAGTATTTGTGGTAGTTTTGTTGCAAAAAGAAGAGGGGCTATTCCAAGAAGGAAAAGTGGCGCAACTGCAAAAGCCGCAATCCAATAAGGTTTTGTGCTTGCATATTGCACATAGCCAGGACTTTGCTCGAGCAATTCTGTTTCTCCATAACCTCCCGGACGTTTGCTTAGTACTTGAAATGTTAAATAGAAAACCCCAAATGGAATAATCATATCAAAAAGAACAACAACATGATACCATTTTATCATCCCTCCGAGTAACGTCGAGGCAAGAGGCAGCAAAGCAAGGCCGAGCGTAGGCAGAATCACACCCAGCATGTATAAATTTGTGAGAGGAGCTTTAACATCGTGCGTATAATGAAGCATCTTTTCATAAACTCCGTCAAGTATTACCTCAAGAGATTTTTCAAGAATCATAATTCGCCGCGACTCGGAAGGCTCATAAAGACTACTCTCTATAAGATGAAATGCCTCTATGAATTCTACGCTATAATTTCTCCATCGTTCTAGATAAGCATCGAGACTTTCTTTTACGGTACTATATTTTCCTACTTCAACATCCCAAAAAACTTTTTTCAAGTCAAGCGCAAGAGGCGCTTGTAAATGCTCCGAAGCAAATTTGATTGCACGCTCAAGATTGGAGGTATGACGCATGTATATTACAACATAAAGAACACACGGTACCATTTGGCTTGACGCTTTCAAACGCCATGATTGTGCTATTCTTATAGGAGCATTTATTATATAGAAAAAAAGGAAAAGCCCAAAAAAAAGAAGAAGAAAAAGCAAAATAAAAGGAAATTCTTCTAGTGTTGCGCCCTTAATAAGAAACATAGAAAAACTAAACACAATTGCCAAAACGAATGTTGCAAGTAATATAAAAACAGCAAAACTAGTTACATCGCTTGCGCTTATATCAAGATGTGCTGTATCGAGCGCTTCCTGAATTCTTGCCTCGTCTTTCTTGCTCGCCCGAGTACGAAGGATTCTAGAACAGTTTTTGCATACGCGTTCAAATCTAGTTAAGGATGGAAAAATTTCTTCTTTGAATTGTAGATATTCGCTGCTATATGGCAATGGCGCAGCAATTTCACGTTTTAGCTTGCCAGAAAATTTTTTGATAATTTCTTCTACCTCTTTGTCTGCCATTCTTTTTGCCTCTTTTTTTACCTCTTTTACTATTTCATATAATTTTCATGTTGTGGAAGCTAGAGAGTCGATTTTCGCAACTCGTCTTTAAGCCAGTCTTGCCATTCTCTCAACACAGTTTTTGGCTCTGGAAAGCCGATTTCTTCTCTTACTCTGTCTGAAATTGAATGAAATGCGTTGTTGGCTTTATAATTGAATTCTGCCTCTAGAAGTTTTTGCATGCCTGTTTTCTCTGCTGTTTTTACAAGTTCTTCTTTTATTTTTGCACGAAGCAAAACATTTTCCCAAACCGCTTCCCAGTTACCTGCAAATCCTTTAATATTTGCAGCAACTGCTTTCATAATTTCTGATTCTCCTGCAATCATATCCGGAGTCGCTTCTAGTTCATCGGTTGTAACATTATATTTTAACAAATCAACAAATCCATGTTCTTCCTCTGGATCACGAAGCCAATGTTTTCTTACTTCTGTGAGCTGCATTAGTCTACGCCATGAATGAAGTCCGTCAGGTGATTTTATAGGATTAACAACAGCAATGATATCTGTCGCCTTAAAGCTTGTTATAGGAACCCCAAGATCATTCACGACACGATCAAAAACTGCATAAGGAGAAGCTCCATGAATTGTACCCGCAACAACGTTTGCGAGAGCACCGACACGCATCGCTTCATAGAGGGCGCGTGCCTCTACGCTTCTTACTTCTCCGACTATCAAAGAGCTGTCTCCCAAACGTAAAGAAGTACGAATACCTTCATCTGCAGGAACTTCTGTTGTTTCTTTAAGCAACGCAGCCCGCACCTTCATTCTTAGTATATCATAGCCAAGTTTACGCAAAGAATCAACCGGAAGCTCTAAAGTATCTTCAACAACAATAATACGATATTTTGGCATTATCTCGAGCATTAATGCACCCAGCAAGGAAGTTTTACCAGCGCTTCTAGTTCCTGCAACAAGAAGTGTTCTTGCGCCATCAATAAGAAAACTAAGGAGACCTGCTGTAAGAGGATTGACCATTCTGTTTTTAATAAATAACGGCAGTGTCCATGGATCTTCTCTATGTCTTCTGAATGCATAAGCCAAACCGTATGGGGAAAGAGGTTGTTGTATGATTGCAACTCTCGCCCTCGTTTTTCCAAGTAAAAGTTCTGTATCGAGCATGGGATTTGCTTCGTCTAGCGGTCTGCCGCTTATCATTCTGAATTTCGCTGCCCATGAGCTTGCATCTTCATGGCTTGGAATAATGTTTGTGATACACTCATCAAAATCTTGATGGCGAACAAATATTGTAGTAGGACCAACAGGCGAATTAATAACAATATCTTGTAATTTTTCGTCTTGAAGTAAAACCTCGATAAGCCCAAAACCAATAGTATGTCTTACAAGTATTGCTGCAAGTTTGTTAAGCTGTCTGTATGTAAGTTTTAGTTTCTTCGCTGTTGCTAGCTCTTGGAGCAAGTCGCGCGAAATATTAAAAAAAACTTGTCTTGTTCTCTCCGGGTCTGTAAATTCTTCTGCACGAGGTCTGTGTTCGAGAAGCACATTTCTTGCGAGCGTAAGCAGAGAGTGATGCTCTTCTGGCAATATATATTCTGGGGGAAGAAGATGATAAAAAAGTTTTGTTTCGTTTGGCACTTTAAGAATTGTTACTGTGCTTTTTTCAAAACCCTCTCCGATATTATATTGTTCAACTATTTCTCCTTCCGGAAGTGTAGCCACTAATCGTGTAAAGGCAAAATTTGGGATAATATCTGGCCTGAAAAATAAGCGGTAGATACTTCTATCCCCAAGATGATAAGTTTTAATGTGTGGTTTTGCGCTTGCTATAAGCCGTGTACCTTCTAGCAACTCGACAAGCTTGCTCAACAAACGAATATAGTTTTCCTCGCAATTTTTGCAGCGCTCTGGTAATTTTTCAGCATTAATCTTCTCTTCTCTCAACAAGCGCTTTGCCTCTATATAGCAACCAATAGGATCTTGTCTCAATAAAGTTAATATCAAATAACTCATCGCCCCATAACGATAACCAAGACATTTCTTGCATGCAAAAGGGGTTAATTTTTCCGCGTTCAATATTTTTTCCTGTCGTACAAGAAATGTGTAAAGATTCGCGATTTCAAGAATAAGCTGAACTTGAGGAAAATCATAGCAATAGTTGTGTTGCTGTACAAATACAATTTTTGCAACATTTGGAGTCTCGACAAGCGCGTCGATAGTTCTGGCCATACAAATCGCAGAATCGGAAAGACTTGGCACAAAAGGTGCCCCAAGATAGTTTACATACATCACATTCATTCCTACTTCTCTTGTTCCCTCATAAGTATATAGAGGCGTGCCTGGCTTGAAAATCATTTTACTATTAACTCCAAAAGCATTAAATATCTTTCGCTCTCTTGAGTAAGTATTTTAAACCCTTCCTGCTTGTTATTTTGATGCCAGAAGAAGAAACAACTACAACTTTCTTTGCAGATATCAATTCCAAACTTGCAGATCTTGAAGAAAAACAAACATTGCTGCGAGAAAGAGTTGTGGCATTAGGAGAAAATTTCCTTAAAACACGAGAGAATACAAACAAAGAATTTGTGCTTTTGAAAGAAACCATACGCGAGCTGAAAGCAGATATTGCACGAATCAAGGAGAGTATTGGCCATATACTTGACGAGCTTGATAGCTTTGCAAAAAAAGCGGAGCTTGAAATTCTTGAGCGTTTCATGAAAACATGGGAGCCATTAAAATTTGCGCGAGAGGAAGATGTGAGGGCAATAGTTAAAGAAGAACTACAAAAGTTGAAAGAAAAAGAAAATGATGGAGAGGAAAAATATTAAAAGAGAGATTGACTAAAAAAGATAAGGAAAGAAAAAATGCCAACAGCACTTGAAAGATTCATGAAACTTGCAGCAGAAGGTAAAAGCGACGAACAAATAATTGCGCAGCTAAAAGAAGAAGGTTTTTCTGCATCTGATATAAACGAAGCGTTAAATGCTGCAAAGATTAAAAAAGCAATAACAGAACAGCCAATAGCAGGAACAACTACTTTAGAAACAGGCGGAGAAGAAGAAATGAGGCCCTCGATCCTCGAAGCAGAAAAAACAGAAGAACTTGCAGTGCCAACACCAGGAGAAACAGAAGCACGTGCTCCCGTCACACAAGTCGAAGTAGCTCCGACTGCTGCGGAATATGAGTATCCTTATTATGGTTACGAAACCGAAGCCGCACAAGTCCAGATGGCGCCAATTGCAGCAAAAGCGCCGCTCGATACAGAGCTAATCGAAGAAATCGCAGAAGAAATAGTTACAGAAAAATTTTCAGAGTTCTATACAAAAGTTGGCGATATCGCATCGTTCAAACAAGATATGCAAGCCAGGATCGCAGAGCTCGATGAAAGAATAAAAAGAATAGAGGCTGCATTCGATAAACTTCAGCTTGCAGTTGTTGGCAAAATAAAAGAATATGGAGAAAGTGTAAAATATCTTGGCACAGAAATGCAGGCGCTCGAGAACAGCTTTTCAAAAATTCTTGCGCCTCTCGCAAGCAACGTCAAAGAGCTTGGAAGAATAACTACCCAACTAAAAACAACACTTGGGAAAAAAGAGAGCAAGTAAAACAATAAATAAAATTGATTATCGCTTATATTTTCTTTTGCCTTGCTTACTTGAATCTGTTAAGTACATATGCTACTACTGCTGCTATAATAAAAAGAATTAAAGCACCAAGCACCGCAGGGTGCCATATTACGGCTTTTATTTCTTCTGTTGCTCCTGTTGTAGAAACATTGCTCCATGGCATATACGGCTGCAACGCGGCACTAAAAACGTGTATTGCTGAAATCAAGAATATAAGGATGAGCGCTATAATTGCCAAAACTCCCAAGGCAGGATTCTTGATGACATCTTCTATGCCGCCTTTTGCGAAACCCAATACAAGCAAAATAAAAAAAAGAACTACAATAAGCACTACTATAGAAGGAACGAGCGCAACCGTATAGCTTCTCGCTGCCGGCACAACAATAAAAATAATTGCCATAACAAGAGCGAGAAACAAGTTAACAAATGTACTTTCGCCAAGTATCTTTGTTCTTGCAAGTAATGCGTATATAACAACAAATACAAAAAGGAATGCAAATATCGGCATAAAATAACCTATTGTTAGTTCGAATGCCATTTTTCCTTAAGTTCCAAATTTATTGTTATTTTTCCTTTTCTCTAGCAGAAGGTATGATTATCGCAAGAAAAATTCCTATTAGTGCAATTAAACCTATTACCCATCCCTTATTTTCTTCCCACCATACTCTTCCAGAAAACCAGCTATACCCGCTATAAGTCTGGGCAAGAACTGTTATAAAAATTATTAGCGCTGCAACGCTTGCAAAAGCTGTAAATGCTTTGCCCTTTTCTCTTTCGCCTATTATCAAAAGTCCGAAAATTATTATCATAACAAGCAATACCGAAAGTCCCATGGCTGCTCTTGGAAAAAGCTCTCGGAAAAAAGTTGCAACAAAATTTGTTTGAAGCGCAAGAGCTGCAACCGCAAGCGAAACAACAGCATCAATGCCTGTTTTTGCACCAAGTATTTTGCTTCTTTGTAATATTGCAAAAACAACTGCAAAAATGAGTATCAAAGGAAGTATAACTGAAAAAACTCCTACGCTCTGCCACTGTTCTATCAGCAATTCAAAATTAAAAAATGCCATTTTATTTATTTTTGTTGTTTTATTATATTTTTTAGCCTTTTAATATTTTTCTATCCGCTAGTAGGGCCTTTCTCTTTTGCGCTTCTTACTGCAATTACGATTACAGTAATTATAACAGCAATAAATATTAGTGATTGCCAAAGCTGACTTGCCCATGGCTGCTCTGTAATAGTTTTAATTTTTGGAAGCCATCCTGTGCTGTAAAGGAGCGTAATTATAATTGCAATTCCTATAATTATGCCCGTAGTAATTTGTAATGGTTTATTAAGTTTGCCTTCATGAGTTGCTCCAACCATTCCCAGTATAAGCATGAAGACAAGTAAAACAACAGCGATTACCGCAACTACTGGCACAATATCAACGATAATACCTCGCGCGAGAGGTACTCCAATCATAATAAGCGCCATAACAAGCGACACTATACTATTGATTTGTGTTTTTTCTTCTCCAAGAATCTTGCTCCTTTCAAGTATTGCAAAAATTAATACAAAAACAAGTATGAAAGGTAAAATTACTTTTGTAAACCAATCTATACCAAATATTCCTAGTTCTGCTGGCATTCTAGCCCGCCTCGGTTATCCCGCTGGTCTCGCTTGCTTCGGTTTCCTTGCTTGGCAATGCTGCTTTGCTTATCAACACAACATCCCCCATGCTCTTCACAAATTGATGAGGCACTACCAAACCTCTCGCGCCTCCGAGATATGCACCAAGACTGCTCTCGCGAGCAATCTTTATTCTCCAGCTTTCTATCTTATTCTCAAGCAAGTTCGCTTCTTCTATTTCTCCGAAATAGTCTCCAGTATCTGTGAAGACACGCAAGCCGATAACCTCAGAGATTTTTCTTATTCTTAGCATTTTTCACCTCTTTTCTTTAAAGGCAAATATGCCTTTATATATTTTTCTCTTTTTTAGCAACGTAAAGAGAAAAAAGGCAAAGATTTATAAAAAAAACTTTCTCCGTAAGGGTATGAAAAGAAACGAGCTCGGATATACGCTGCTTTGCGCAGCTGTTATAGGATATGTTATAGCAATTGTTTATTGGAAAACAGAAAATATAAATTTAACATGGTCTTCTATGTTAAAATATTTTGGCATCGCGCTTAGCATTCTCGCGATAAATATTTTTGCAAAAAAGCTTGCAGCGCTTCGACTTGGCTGCTATGCTGAGATAAAACCATTAACATGGCGTCGCTATTGGGTTACAGAATCTGCTTATCTAAGAAGAGAATTCCCTGCATGGCTTGTATGGCCTTTTTTGCTTTTGTTATTGAGCTTTGGCAAGACATGGTGGCTTGCTAATACCAGTTTCGAAACAATTCCGCTACCTTCACGAGCAGCAAGAAAATATACACATTTAACAGAGCTCGATGTTGGCGTAATTGCAGCTGCGGGAATCGCCGCAAATCTCGCAGCAGGATTTGTAGCCGCGATTTTAGGTAGTAGCAGTTACGCATTCCTTAATTTATGGTTTGCGTTTTTCATGGTGCTTCCTTTCCCTGGCTATGATGGAGGAAAAATATTTTTTGGTGAACCTCTTTTGTATACTTTCATGTTTGTCTTTACCTTGCTTATGCTTATTCTTCTCCATATAACAAGTGTTTTAACAACAGTCATCTCGGCGCTCTTGCTTGCTATCATCTCTATATTTGTATTCTATGGCCTTTGCGAAAGGCCACGAAGATAAAAATTGAAAATTTAAATGCCCTTAATCAAAGAAGAAAATGGTTAAAAAAATTGAAAGAAAGCCGATTAAGGATTTTGAATTGCAAAAAATAGAGAGTATTGCAAAGCTAACGGAACAGATGAAAGATTCTGGTGGCTTCGTTGCAAAAAAAGTTGGCGTTGCATGCGAAATTCTAAAAAAGATGATTGCAGATAAAGATTGTGTGAAAATTTTTTCTTTTCCAGCATGTCTTGTTGCTACTGGAACAAGAGGAGTAATAAAAGAACTGCTCAAAAGAAAACTTGTTGATGTTGTGATAACAACATGCGGTACTATTGACCATGATCTCGCGCGGGTATGGAAGCCTTATTATCATGGCTCTTTCGAACTTGATGATGTAACACTTCATAGACAAGGTATCAATAGAGAAGGAAATATTCTTATACCAAACGAATGCTACGGCCAAATTCTAGAAGAGAAAATACAACCTATACTTGAGCAACTTTACAAGCAAGATAAGAAAGATCTCGCGACCTATGAACTTGTATGGGAATTCGGCAATGCACTCAAGCATGAAAAAAGCAAGGAGAACAGTATAACTTATTGGGCATGGAAAAACAAAATTCCTGTAATAATCCCCGGCCCGACAGATGGGGCATGGGGCTGGCAGATATGGTTTTTTTGGCAAAATGGCCATAGAGACTTCAATGTTAATTTAATGAAAGATGAGGAAAAGTTAAGTGAGCTGTTGTTTGCAGCAAAGAAATCTGGTGCGCTTATGATTGGCGGAGGAATCTCAAAACACCACACAATTTGGTGGAATCAATTCAAAAATGGTTTGGACTATGCTGTTTATATTACAACTGCTCCAGAATGGGATGGTAGTTTGAGCGGTGCAAGAATGAGAGAAGCAATTTCTTGGGGAAAAATTAAGGAAAAGGCAAAGTATATAACAGTAGAAGGAGATGCTACTGTGCTGCTCCCTCTTATAGTAACTTCTGTGCTTAAAAAGTAGTTCTATAAAAAGATTTTAAAACTTAAACAGCTTGATTTGAGCATGAAAAAGAGGTTGAAAGGAAGAATTAAATTTGTTAGAAAACGTGATGGCTCTCTCGTACGATTTAATGTAAGCAAGATAGAAGCCGCAATATCAAAAGCGATGAATGTTCTAGATATTGATGTAAAGAAAGCAAAAAAACTTACAGAAGAAGTTGTCACAATATTAAACAAGAGTATAACCAAGTTTGAAAAAGGTATTCCTACAATAGAACAAATCCAAGATATTGTAGAGCAAGTACTTGAAAAAGAAAACGAAAGACTTTTCAAAGTTTATTCTCTCTATAGGCGCTCGAGACATCTTGCGCGAGAAATTAAGAAATTTTTTGAAATCAGAGATGATATGAAATTTAGTGCAAATGCTCTGAAAGTTCTTGAAGAGCGCTACTTATTAAAAAATGAAGATGGTAAAATTGTAGAGACGCCTTCTGGAATGTTCAGACGTGTTGCAAAAGCAATCGCCGCAGTTGATAAAAAATATAAAGAAGATTCGAAGAAAAGCGAACAAGTTTTTTTTGAAGTAATGAGAAATCTAGAATTTCTTCCGAATTCTCCTACACTAATGAATGCTGGCACAAAGCTCGGACAGCTCGCAGCATGTTTCGTGCTTCCGATAGAAGATAGCCTAGAAAGTATTTTCACAACACTCAAAAATATGGCGCTTATTCAACAAAGCGGAGGAGGAACTGGCTTTAGTTTCTCACGAATAAGACCAAAAGGAGATATTGTAAAAAGCACAAAAGGTATAGCTTCCGGTCCAGTAAGTTTCATAAAAGTCTATGATACTGCTACAGATATCATAAAACAAGGAGGAAAGCGTCGTGGTGCAAATATGGCTATATTAAACTATACTCACCCGGACATCGAAGAATTTATTTTCTCGAAACAAAAAATTAAGCAGCTAAGTAACTTTAACATTTCTGTTGCAGTAACTGATGATTTTATGAAAGCCGTGCAAAAGAATAAAACTTTTTTTCTGATAAACCCAAGAACAAAAAGAGCAGAAAAGAAAATTAATGCAAGAGGACTGTTTAAAGGATTATGCAATGCTGCATGGAAGAGCGGAGATCCTGGACTTGTTTTTATTGACGAAATTAACAAAAAGCAGCCAACTCCGGAGCTCGGGAAGATAGAGGCTACGAATCCGTGTGGAGAAGTTCCGCTTCTTCCTTATGAATCATGTAATCTTGGTTCGATAAACCTTTCGAAATTTGTTAGAAATAGAAAAATAGATTGGCAAAGACTTAGAAAAACAATACGTATCGCAGTTCATTTTCTTGATAACGTGATTGACGCAAACAAATATCCGCTGCCAGAAATCGAGGCTATGACAAAAGCGAATCGCAAAATAGGACTTGGTGTGATGGGCTTTGCAGATATGCTAATTAAGTTAAGAGTTCCGTATAATTCAAGTTCTGCAATAAAAATTGCAAAACAAATTATGTCTTTCGTTAGCAAAGAAGCAAGAGCTGCAAGCATGGAACTTGCACGAAAACGTGGGAGCTTTCCAAATTTTTCGAGAAGCATCTACAAAAGAAAGATGCGTTATCTTAGAAATGCTACTTGCACAACAATTGCACCAACCGGGAGTCTCTCCATTATTGCCGGTTGCAGCTCTGGAATAGAACCAATTTTTGCCCTTGCATATGTTCGCGAGATTATGGAAGGAAAGCGTCTTATCGAAATAAATCATAATTTTCTGATCGAGGCAATCAAAAGAGGGATTTACAATGACAAGCTAATAAAAAAAATTGCCTCGACAGGCTCGCTACAAAAAATATCTCTGCCAGAAGATATGAAAAAAATTTATGTTACTGCTTTTGATATTCCGGCAGAATGGCACGTTAGAATGCAGGCAGCCTTTCAGGAATATACCGATAATGCTGTAAGCAAAACAGTAAACCTCAAACAAAATGCAAAAATAAAAGATATAGAAAAAATCTACAAGCTTGCGTGGAAACTTCGATGCAAAGGAATTACAGTTTATAGATACGGCAGCAAACCAGAACAAGTACTTTATCTCGGTAAAGGCAAAGAGCTAACAAAAGCAGAACTACATTATGCAGGAGGCAGCATTTGCACCGAATGCGCTCTTTAAAATGGGAATATATCTTTATACAGGAGAAGGAGCTGGAAAAACAACCAACGCTCTTGGTCTTGCCCTTAGAAGTCTCGGGCATAGACACAAGGTTGTAATTATCCAATTTCTTAAATGGTGGAAGAATACGGGAGAATATAAGTTTCCAAAACAATTCAAAAAAGCTGCAAAATATTATCTGATATATCAATTCGGAAGAGAGGGCTGGCATGGCTTTAAGAATCTTACAGCACAAGATAAACGACGATCAGAAAAAGGATTAAAATTTGCAGAAGAAATAACAAAAAAATTTAGGCCTGATCTGCTTGTGCTTGACGAAATTAACCTCGCTGCTCATCTTGGGCTGCTTGATGTAAGAGAAATAATTTCTGTGTTGAAAAGAATTCAAAAAATAAAAAAAGATATTGATATTATTCTTACTGGAAGATATGCCCCAAAAGCGTTGATTAATTTTTCAGATTTCGCTAACAAAATTTCCGTATTGAAAATGCCAAAAAAACTAATAGCCAAAGCCGGGATACAGTACTGATTCTATCAAGCCAAAATGTTTGTATGTCGGCAAAAGATTTATATACCAACGAAGTTAAAATAGAAAAATGACAAAAAAGTTTGGGACAAGTTTTGGGAGAATTTTTAGTGTAATAGGGCTTATACTTGCAGTATTATCGCCCTTTGTTCTGATTGGTATTGTTAGTTGGTTACTTCTTTTTGCAGGACTTGTTTTTGGCATTATTGGTCTTGTTAAAAAAGATAAAATTTTTGGATTGATTACGGTTATAGTTGCCGCAATAATTCTTGTTTTGGCTATTATTGGTTTGGTTGTAGCACCAGTAGCTTAAAACTTATTTTTTAATTCTTCATTTTTTGACTTTTTTCTAGCTCTTTTTTTCCGTATACAATTCTAATAGTAAAGTTTGAAATTCTCCTGATGCGTCTTTTCTTCTTTTGCAACATCTAACAAAACTTTTTTATTGCTTTATATGGTGTCATGACAGCAAGCTGCTCATACAAGCTACTGCATCAAGCTTGGCGATTATTCCTCTTCTGTATATCTCCTTGTCCAAATCCTCTTTTTGACTTTAACTAAATTAATTGGTATTTGAGATAGCATTTTAACTTCCTTTTTCTCTTATTATAATTTTTTCTGCCTAGCCAAACCTAGTTCTTATCCAATCCCCAAAATAATGGGTTATAATTACTACAATGATAGCTATGATCAGATGTTCAAAAACTACATGATAGGGACTTAATTTTTCTTTTTTTGCTAAATACAGACTAAAGATAGTTATAAGAAAAAGCCCCCACGCTATGCTAACAGCTATTGCTGTAGAAAGCCCAAACAAAAGAACAGGAACAATAAAAGTTAGCGCAAAAAACAGCTTGGATAAGAAGGTTACAAATGTTGACTTCCAAATATCTTTTGCAGTGTGCCTTAGCTCTGCCTCTTCTGACATATGTATTCCTAGCGCATCAGAAAGCGCATCTGCTATTGCTATAATGAGAATGCCCCTTATGATTACAGAAGTAGAGTGGGTGCTTGAATGCAAGCCTACAATCATACCAAGAGTTGTGATTATTCCTGATGTTATGCCAAAACCAAATCCCTTTCTTATTGCAAGCCTTGCCGAGCGCTTCATAGCCATAGCTAAATAGGATTAGTTTAAAAAATTAGTGCTAGTTTATTGAAATAATTTTTCCGCAGAGGTTTTAGCTATGAAAGAAATTTCTGTTAATACAAGAAAATTGCAAAAGCGCATTAGCATAAGTGATAAAGTTTTATAAACTTCTTTCTTTTTTTTGCTTTATGGAAATTGGCAAATTTATTCTCGGAACAAAGCCGCGAGAATACCAGGAACGAATAGCCAAAACTGCTTATAACAAGAACACTCTTGTTGTGCTTCCTACTGGAATGGGCAAGACTCTTATTGCTTTGATGCTTGCTATTGAAAGAATGCAGAAATTTCCTCAAAGCAAGGTAGTTTTTCTTGCTCCTACCCGACCTCTTGCTTCTCAACATCTTTCTTATTTTCGAAAACACCTCCCAGAACTTTTTGCTTCTATGGAACTTTTTACTGGTAAGATTAAAGCTGAAAAAAGAAAAGAATTATGGCAGAAAGCTGATATTATTTTCAGCACACCACAATGCGTTGCCAATGATGTAAGAAATAATCTTTACACTCTAGAAGATGTTTCTTTGCTTGTCGAGGATGAATGTCATCGTTGCCTAAAGAACTATGATTATGTTTATGTTGTGCAAAAATATCTTAAACAAGCAAAAACTGCAAGGGTCCTCGGCCTAACAGCTTCTCCTGGCAATGACGCAAAAACAATTAACGAGATATGCAAAAATCTTGGAATAGAAGCTATCGAGATAAGACATCGTGAAAGCGAAGATGTCAAGCCCTATCTACAGAAACTCACAACCGAAATTATCAGAGTCGATTTGCCTCCAGAATTTGTTAGAATAAGAGATACGCTTAACAAAATTTACACTAAAAAAATTGAAGAACTGAAAAATCGCAAGTTGCTTTTTGGACCTGCAACAAAGAAGACTCTGCTCGAGTTGCAGCATCGCATAATGGCCGCGGTTTCTTCAGGAAATAGACATTTTAATTTTCTTGCGGGCGCTTCAGCATGTGCACAGGCTATAAAGCTCCAACATGCACTGGAACTTATAGAAACACAAGGATTATTCGCATTTCATAAATACATGAAAGATTTATTTGAACAAGCCAAACAAGGAAAAAGTAGAGCAGTAAAACAACTTGTGAAGAGTGCTGAATTTAACCGAGCATATATTTCGACAACAGAACTTCTTGCTTCTGAACAAGAACATCCAAAACTTACAAGATTAAAAGAAATTGTTGAAAAAATAATTGAAGAAAAAAGGAATGCCAAGATTATTGTTTTTGCGCAATATAGAGATACCGTAACAAGAATATGCAAAGAACTTAATAGCATAGAAGGAATTAATGCAAGAGTTTTTATTGGACAAGCAATGAAAGATGGCGAAGGTGGAAAAGGACTGAGCCAGAAAGAACAGCAAGAAATAATAAAAGATTTTTCTCTTGGCCTAATAAACATACTTTGCGCAACTTCTATAGGAGAAGAAGGCCTTGACTTGCCAGAAGTTTCGTATGTCATTTTTTATGAGCCAATTCCTTCTGCAATAAGAAAAATACAACGTGCTGGCAGAACCGCTCGCTTGAAACCGGGCAAGCTTATAATTTTGGTAACAAGAAAAACACGAGACGAGGCTTACCACTATGCGTCGCTTGCCAAGGAACGAAAGATGCACGGCATACTTAAGGATATGCACGATAAGCTAGCAGAAAAGAAAAAACAAAAAAGCATAAAAGATTTTCTCTAAGGTCTAATGTTTCTTAGTTTTTGCTATTTAAGCTCAAGTTGAACTCCGCCAACCCATTTCGCAACAAGATTGTAGAGTGCTGCGCCAATTGGCAAGAGACCAGTACTGACAGAATTATTTATGTTCGCGTCGATTGCGCAGAAAAAGAGAAATAATAAAAACAATCAGAAAGGCAGCAGAAATAAGAGGAAGAAGTATTAACAAAAGTGCCAGGTACATATCCGAAGCCG
>Ga0123519_10007604_pt1 | contig 16726 bp, 14 predicted proteins | sample YelNatPaOPRAMG02_FD_87396 | JGI IMG/M metagenome (GOLD analysis project Ga0123519, IMG submission 87396) | Hot spring microbial communities from Yellowstone National Park - Yellowstone National Park OP-RAMG-02 (version 2) | ecosystem: Environmental > Aquatic > Thermal springs > Hot (42-90C) ... | reverse complement strand
TGCAAGTCTTACTCCTGATGATATACAGCAAACAGCAAGAAAATATCTGGTCAAAGAAAAAAGAAATGTAGTCACATTAATTTCGGGGGGAAATTAAAATGAGAAATTTAATCATATCAATGCTGATGGTAATGCTGATGTTAACTGGAAATTTATTCTCGCAAAAAATAAAGTTCACAACTTTGAAAATTGATGATTCACCAATTATCTCTTTCAGAATTCAATTCCATGTTGGAAGTATGAACGATCCAAAAGGTAAAGAAGGATTGAATCAGCTTACTGCTCGATTAATTGCTGAAGGTGGTTATGGTCAAGTTACTTACAAAGAAATGCTTGAGAAACTTTATCCAATTGCAGGAAGAATTCGAGTTTTCCCTGACAAAGAAGTGACGACATTTGTTGCAGATATTCACAAAGATAATGTTGAAAAATTCTGGTCAATCTTCGAGCAAGTTTTGACTAATCCAAGAATGGATGAAAGTGACTTTGTTCGATTAAAAGATCTTCAAATGAATTATATCAAGAATACTTTGAGAAGAGAGAATGACGAAAATCTTGGAAAGTATTATTTGCAAACAATGATTTACGAAAATCATCCTTATGGTTCAATCGAACCTGGTAAAGTTTCATCTTTAAAATCAATTACACTTGATGATGTAAAAAACTTTTACAAGAAATTTTATACTCAGGCTAATTTGACCGTTGGTATCGCTGGAAATTTTGATCAGAATTTTCTCGATAAGATAAAAAGAGATTTATCAAAACTTCCAATTGGTAAACCAAATGTTGTAAAACTTCCAAAACCACAAAAGATAGAGAATATTGAAGTCACTCTAATTGAGAAGAAAACACCATCGACTGCAATTTCATTTGGTTATCCAATTGACATTACAAGATCTCACAAAGATTTTTATGCGCTAATGGTCGCGAATTCTTATCTGGGTGAACACAGAACTTTCAATGGTGTGTTGATGAACAAAATGCGTGGTGATCGAGGATTGAACTATGGTGATTACTCTTATATTGAAAACTTTATTCAAGATGGTGGATCAACTTTTCCAATTCCAAATATTCCAAGAAGACAACAATATTTCAGTGTCTGGATACGTCCAGTCGTAAATGCCAATCGTCACTTTGCATTAAGAATGGCAATTAGAGAAGTCGAAAAATTAGTTAAAGAAGGAATTCCTGAAAAAGATTTTGAAGAAACAAGACAATTCTTGATTAATTACTCTAAACTCTGGGTTCAAACTCAATCGAGAAGACTTGGTTACCTTATGGATTCAGAATTTTATGGAACTGGTTATTTCATTGATGAGATTGCGAAGAGACTTCCAAAGTTGACAAAGAAAGATGTTGATAATGCTGTGAAGAAATATTTGAATTTCCAGAATATTAAAGTTGCAATGGTTACAGATGGCGCTCAAGAATTTTCTAAAGATTTGATTTCCAATAAAGTTTCCCCAATAACTTATCAACATTCAAATATTTCTCAACATATTCTTGATGAAGATAGATACATTCAAAAATATCCACTTAAGATTAATGAGAAGAAATTAAAGATAGTTAATGCTGAAGAGGTTTTTGAGTAAGATACAAAAGAATGAAGGTCATCTCTCATCACTTGAGGGATGACCTTTTTGGTATTAAATCACATTCTTCAAAATTATTCTTAATAAAATTTCAAATTGAAATAGAAAAATTTCCACCGTGTGATTAGTGTAAAATCAATAAGGTAATAATGGTCTATTTATGAATATAAAAACTCAACTGAACCAGCTAAATAAATTCATCAAACAACACAATATTGAAATCATTGACTTAAAATGTGTTGATTTGATAGGACGTTTGCATCATGTTTCTCTGCCACTTTCTGAAGTGACTCTGGATGATATAGTTTTTAATGGTGTTGGTTTTGATGGTTCAAGTTATCGATTTTCAAAAGTTGAAAGCAGTGATATGATTCTAATTCCTGATCTTTCAACTGCTGTTATCGATCCTTTCAGAGAAATGAAAACCTTAAGCTTTTTTGCCAATATTCATTTGACAGATAAAAAAAGAAGTCGTTTCAATCAAGATGGAAGATTTGTTGCTCAGAAAGCAGAAGCAATTTTGAAAAAATATAATATTGCAGATCTTTCGTGGTGGGGACCAGAATTTGAGTTTTACATTTTCTCAAAGGTTGAATACGATACAAGAACTGCATCTTCGTTTTATCATGTTGAGCACGCTGAAGAATTTTATACAAATGCTTATCACGCATCAAATCCATTTGACATTTATGATGATTTCAGAGATGAAGCCTGTGCCTATTTGAAAAAGTTTGGTATCAAAGTTAAGTATCATCATCACGAAGTCGGTGAAAGGGGTCAACAGGAAATTGAAACTTATTTTATGAATTTACTCGAAGCAGGAGATAAGACAATTTTAACGAAATATACTCTCTTCAATCTTTCGAGAATGAAAAATCTCTTCGTTACATTTATGCCCAAACCAATGTTTCATCAAGCTGGGAATGGTTTACATGTTCATCAATTCTTGACCAAAAGAGGAAAGAATGTTTTTTATGAAAAAGGTAAGTATGGAAATCTAAGCAAGACAGCTCTTTATTACATTGGTGGATTGCTTAAGCATGCGAATGCACTTTGTGCTTTCACAAATCCGAGTACAAATTCTTACAAACGACTTGTTCCAGGTTTTGAAGCACCAGTTGCAATTACATTTGGTCAAGCAAATCGTTCGTCAGCAATTCGAATTCCGAAATATGTTAATAATCCAAATTATACACGAATGGAATATCGTCCACCAGATGCAACTGCAAATCCATATTTGTGTTTTAGTGCAATGCTAATGGCTGGAATTGATGGAATAATCAATAAGATTGATCCAACCGAAGAAGGTTTTGGTCCATTTGATACAAATATTTTTGATCTTGAGAAAGATAAACGAATTCATTTCCTTCCAAGAAATTTATCCGAAGCACTTGACGCACTCGATGCTGATAATGAATTCTTAAAACGAGATAATGTCTTTACTGATGATTTAATTCAACAATGGATAAAACTCAAAGAAGAAGAAATAAGATCAATCGCAACGATGCCTCATCCATTTGAATATAAAATGTATTTTAATCTGTAAAAGAAAAATTCATTCTGAATAAGAGAGTAGAACAATCAAAAATTCATATTGAAAAATTTCGTAATTTTGTAAACAAATGTTGGATAAAATTTAGAGGTCACAATGAATAAGTTAACCATTGATCATTTGAATCTTAAAGGCAAAAAGGTTTTAATGCGAGTGGATTTCAATGTTCCACTTGATGAAAATCAAAACATTACAGATGATACAAGAATTCGTGCATCACTCCCATCAATCATGAAAGTTATTAACGATGGTGGAAGATTGATTTTAATGAGTCATCTCGGACGTCCAAAAGGAAAGCCAAATCCAAAGTATTCACTAAAACCAGTTGCAGAAAGATTGAGTCAATTAATTGGTAAAGAAGTGAAATTCGCTCCGGATTGTGTTGGTGACGAAGTAAAGAAAATGGCTGACGAACTCAAAGATGGTGAAGTGCTTTTACTTGAAAATCTTCGTTTCCATGAAGAAGAAGAAAAAAATGATCCGGATTTTGCTAAGAAATTAGCTGAACTTGGAGATCTTTATGTTAATGATGCTTTTGGAAGTGCTCACCGAGCTCATGCATCCACCGAAGGAGTTACAAAATATTTTAAAGAGAATGCAGCCGGTTATTTGATGCAGAAAGAACTTGAATATCTTTCTAAAGCAGTTGGAAATCCAGAAAGACCATACACTGCAATTCTTGGTGGAGCAAAAATTTCTGGCAAAATCGATGTAATACAAAACTTGATGAATAAAGTTGATAACCTTTTAATTGGCGGTGGAATGGCGTTCACATTCTTCAAAGCAATGGGACTTGAAATTGGAAAGTCTCTCCTTGAAGAAGATAGAATTGAAATGGCAAAAGAAATTTTACAAAAGGCAAAAGAACAAAATGTGAATTTAGTCTTACCTGTTGATGTTGTGATTGCTGATTCATTTAGTAATGATGCAAAAACTGAAGTAGTTGATATTAATTCAATTAAACCAGACTGGCAAGGATTGGATATTGGACCAAAAACAGTTGAACTTTTCAAATCGTATATTGATAAATCTAAGACCGTTGTATGGAACGGTCCAATGGGCGTATTCGAATTTGATAACTTTGCAAAAGGCACTTTTGAAATTGCAAAAGCTCTTGCTGAGGCAACTCAAAAAGGTGTTGTTACAATAGTCGGTGGTGGTGATAGTTCTGCTGCAATTGCAAAAGCAGGATTAGAAGACAAGGTCTCTCATGTTTCAACAGGTGGTGGTGCCTCACTTGAATTTCTTGAAGGAAAGGTTTTACCTGGTGTTGCAGCATTAACGGATTTGAAATAATGAATTTTACACAGAAGCCACACCCACCTCGAAATACCCCTAAAGCCCAATTCCCCCTCTAATGTGGCTTCTGTGTTCTTTTATTTTTGGGAATTGTTGATTTGAATTCATAAAAAATGATTACGGAAGTCTTTAATCCTTATGTCAGTCTGAGCTCGTCGAAGACTGACGAAGAAATATTCAGAATATCAATAAAGTTCCTTTGTCGCATTTTGACAAGCTCAATGTGACAAAGGAGAAATCGTCACACTTCGTTAAAATCTGTATGACATAAGATTGAAAGCTTCTTGTAAGTTGAAAATATTATTACAAAATTTTTTCTTATTTTTTGTTTATGAAAAAGAGGATTAGAAATGAGTTATAATGATAGATATTATCGACCAAGTCTATTTGGTGGATTTTCATTCTTTCCGCCAGTGATAAAGTATTTAATGATAATAAACGGTATCGTGTATCTTATTCAGGTTTTTCTTGGACAATTTTATTTCACTGATGACTTTGGCAGAGTTCATACACTCGAAAGTTATATGATTAAGTATTTTGCACTTATGCCAATCGGTGAGGGTTTTAAGATTTGGCAAATTATTACTTTTCAATTTATGCATGGAAATTTCTCACATATTTTATTCAATATGCTTTATATGTGGATGTTTGGAACTGAACTTGAAAATTTATGGGGATCGAGAAAATTTTTGACTTATTATCTTACCTGCGGAATTGGAGCTGGACTTACTCAATTATTTTTATCCCCAATTTTTGAAGGTGCAGTTGGACCAACAGTCGGTGCATCCGGTGGAATTTATGGTTTATTGATGGCTTATGCGATTTTATTCCCAAGACGACCAATTTATCTTTATTTCTTTATTCCAATTCCAGCGATGTATTTGATTGGCTTTTTGATTTTAATCGAACTTTTCTCAGTAGGTGATCTTTCTTTGACTGCACATCTGGCTCACATTGGTGGTGCATTTATTGGATTGGTTTATATTTTAGTTGAAAGGAAATTTAATTTCTCTTTAGATGGTTTGATTGAAAATCTATTATACCGCCGCAAGATGAAGTATTATGCAACAACTAATTCGAGATATAAAGATGTTGAGTTTTATGAAATTGAAGATGAAGAAGCGACAAGCAAAAAAGAAGATGAAGTTGATCAAGAAGAAATTGATAGAATTTTAGACAAGATTAGTAAATATGGCTATCAAAGTTTAACAGATGAAGAAAAAAGAATCCTTTTTGAAGCAAGTAAAAAATTATAAAAGCCTTATGAAGAAAATCTCGCTCATTTTACTTCTTTCAATTTCTCTTTTTAATTGCAAATCAAATTATCGAATTGAAGAAAAAGATTTCGTCAATCTTTATGCTGATCTTTTGGTATTGAAAGAAATGTATCGTGGAAATGATTCTGGTTTTATTAAAGCGAGAGATTCAGTTTACAATGTTTATAAAGTAAACCATTTTATGGTCAATAAAACTCTTGAATATTACAATTCAGACATAGAAAAGTGGAAAAAGTTCTTCGAGAAAGTTGTAAAAAGACTTGAAGAACAACCAACTTCTATCCAGCTTACAAATTGATAGGGAGATTATGAATCCTGTTGAAATCATTGTCAAAAAAAGAAATGGGCAAAAACTATCTGAAGACGAAATTAAATTTTTCATTAACGGATTTCTTGAAGGTAAAATTCCAGATTATCAAATGTCAGCTTTTTTGATGGCTGTATATTTTAATGGAATGAATTCTGAAGAGACAGTTGCACTTACACGCATTATGCTTTACAGTGGTGAAGTTCTTGATTTATCACATCTTGAAGGATTGAAAGTAGACAAACATTCAACTGGTGGAGTAGGTGATAAAACTTCTCTCGTAATTGCACCAATTGCTGCAGCTGCTGGTGTGAAAGTTCCAATGATAAGCGGAAGGGGATTGGGTCACACTGGTGGAACTCTTGATAAACTTGAAGCAATTCCTGGTTTTAGAACTGATTTATCTAAAGATTATTTCATAAAAATTGTAGATAAAGTTGGAGCTTGTTTAATTGGACAGACAAAAGAGATTGCTCCCGCGGATAAAAAGATCTATGCACTTCGTGATGTAACTGGAACAGTTGAATCAATTCCATTGATTTGTGCCAGCATTATGAGTAAAAAATTAGCTGAAGGAATTAATGGACTTGTCCTCGATGTAAAGACTGGCAACGGTGCGTTTATGAAAACTCTTAGCGATTCAGAGAACCTTGCTATAAATCTTAAAAATATTTCTGAATCATTTGGAGTTAAAACCATTGCATACATTACAGATATGAATCAACCACTGGGGAATTATGTTGGTAACTGGCTTGAAGTTTATGAGTCAGTCAAGATTTTGAAAAATGAAGTTCACAATGAATTAACTGAACTCTGCCATTTACTTGCTGGAACAATGATTTACTTGGGTGGAAAATCAAAAGATGTTGAAGAAGGAATTAAGATCTCAAAAGATTTAATTTCAAATGGAAAAGCTTATAAAAAATTTCTGGAAATAGTTGAAAATCAATCAGGCGATATAAGTTTTATTGAGAACTTAGAAAAATATCCTGAACCAAAATATCGAATTGAAGTAAAATCAAATCGAAGTGGATTTATTTCAAAAATTGATTCGTTTGCAATTGGAATGCTGGGAATAGAACTTGGTGCTGGTCGAATGAAATATACCGATGTGATTGATCCAAAAGCTGGTTTTGTCTTTTTCAAAAAAGTCGGTGATGAGTTGAAACAAGGTGATTTGATTGCGGAAATTCATACTGATAAAGATAATTCGGATTATTTCATTACAAAATTTTTGAAATCAATTGAAATTTCTGATTCGAAACCAGAACAGTTGCCGCTTGTTTATAAGACAATTTAATAAGTGGAGGTTTCGATGAGCATTCAAAAGATTTTTATTTTGATTGGAATTTTGTTTTTGGTAATTGGTTTGCTGTTTCCATATTTAAGTAAACTTCCATTGTTTCGATTGCCTGGTGATATTGTGATTGAAAAACCAAATTTCAAATTTTATTTCCCGATTACTTCGATGATTTTGTTAAGCATTTTGCTTTCGGCGATAATGTGGATAATCAGAAAATTTTTTAATTGATAGATTTTTAAGGAGATTAAAATGAATAAGGGCAAACTTCTCTGGGTTGATGATGAAATTGAGTTGTTAAGATCTCACATTTTATTCCTGAATGAAAAGGGTTATTCTGTTGATACTGCAACAAATGGTGAGGATGCTCTTGAAATGATTTCTGAAAACCAATACGACCTGATTTTGCTTGACGAAATGATGGCTGGTATGGGTGGATTAGAAACTCTATCAAAAATCAAAGAACTTAATCCATCAATTCCAGTGGTGATGATTACAAAAAACGAAGAAGAATCTTTAATGGAAGAAGCAATTGGAAGTAAAATCAGCGATTATCTCTTGAAGCCAATAAAACCAAATCAAGTTCTTCTTGTTTGTAAGAAATTTTTAGAGAAAAAAGAAATTTCAGCTCAGTATGTTTCGAAGGATTATTTACAGGATTTTAATTTCATTTCTCGAAGATTACTTGAGCAACCAGATTTTGAAGAGTGGATTGAAATCTATTTGAAATTGATTAATTGGAGTCTTGAACTTCAAGAACATCCCGAACTTGATTTACAGTCAACATTCGATGACTTGATGAAAGAAGCAAGAAGAGAATTTTCTAAATTCATTGAAAGAAATTACAAGCACTGGGTTAATTCAGAAGAAGATCGACCAATCTTATCAATTGATGTAGTTCAAGAATCTGTTATTCCTTTGTTGAGGGATGGATACAATGTGTTTTTCTTTGTGCTTGATTGTATGAGATATGATCAATGGCTTGTGATGGAAGAAATGCTTCGACCATATTTCAACATAAAGAAGATTTCATATTATTCAATTCTTCCAACATCAACTCCATACTCGAGAAATGCAATATTTGCTGGATTATTCCCATCTGAAATCGAAAGATATTATCCTGAACTCTGGACTCACGCAAACGATGATGAAACTTCGCACAATCGATTTGAGAAAGAACTGCTCGAAAAATTACTCGATCGAAAAAGAATACGACTTAAAAATGAATTGAAATACCTTAAACTAATCGATCCCGAATATGGAAGGAATTTTGAGCAGAATATTCTATCACTTGTTGATCACAATCTCGTTGCAGTTGTTGTCAATTATCTGGATATGATTGCACATTCAAGATCAGATTCAACTATTTTGAAAGAGATTGCACCAAATGAACAAGCATATCTTTCATTGACTAAAAGTTGGTTTACACATTCATCGTTACTTCGTGCATTACGAACTCTTTCTCAAAGTAAAAAAACTCGAATTGTTATCACTACTGATCATGGCAGTGTTAGATGTATGCATGGTGCGAAAGTTTTAGGTGATCGCGAAGCCCTACCAAATCTTCGATACAAATTTGGAAGAAATTTAAAGGCAGAAGAGAAACAAGCTGTTTATATTAGAAATCCTCAGGAATATAAATTGCCCAGAAGAGGATTAACGATAAGTTACATTATCGCAAAGGAAGACTATTACTTTGTTTATCCTACAGATTATAGTAAATATCTTAATCTTTATAAAGATACTTTCCAGCACGGTGGAATTTCAATGGAAGAAATGATTTTGCCAATCATCACTCTCGAACCAAAGTAATGAGGAAACGACAAGTTGAATCGAAAAGAATTTATTTCAAACTCACCTGAAGAAACTTTTCAAATCGCAAAAAATTTTTCTGGTGAATTAAAACCGGGTGATATTGTTGCCTTAATTGGAAATCTTGGGACTGGAAAGACGATTTTCGTCAAAGGAATCTGTGCTGGATTAAATGCAGAGCAGACTCCATTAAGTCCCACATTTTCGATAATCAATGAATACAATGGCAAATACAAAATTTATCATTTCGATTTTTATAGAATAAAAGATATTTCTGAACTTTACGACATTGGTTATGAAGACTATTTCAACGATGAGAGTATTTGTTTAATTGAATGGGCAGATATGTTTCCAGAAATTTTACCAGATGATAGAATTGAAATTAAAATTGAATTCGGCGAAAGAGAAACACAAAGAAAAATTACAATAGACAAAATATGAAATTACTTTCCTTAAGTACTTCCTCTGATGTCTTGAGTTTGTCTCTCTCAGAGAACGATCAATTGGTCGCTTCTTTTGAATCTGAGGGGAATAAAAGGCATGCTGAGTTGATTGTACCTGAAATCAAAAATTTAATAGAAACCACAGGATTAAAATTTTCTGATCTTGATGGAATTTGTGTTAACCTTGGACCAGGTTCTTTTACTGGATTAAGAGTCGGATTATCAGTTGCAAAAGGAATCGCATTTGGTTCAAAACTTAAACTTTATGGATACACAAACTTTGAGGAATTATTACTTCAAGCAATCTTAAGAATGAATGTAAATGGTAAATGTGCTGTATTAATTCCATCAAGGAAAAATGAGTTTTATTTTGGTGCCTTTCGGGTGCAAGGAAAAAATTTTGCCCAATTAGATGTTTTTGAATTAATGACTTTTGATGAATTCAAAACTCATTCTCATCATTTTGATTATTTGATAATTGATCAAAAAGCGGAAAGCAAATTCGAAGAATTAAGTAAAGATTTAAAACTTATTTCTTTGAAGAATAATTCTTTCTTTGGGGCACTTTTGATTCAATCAAATCCAGAAAAATATTTCTGTGAAGATTACTTTTATCTTGAGCCTTTGTATTTGAAAAATTTTGATGTCAAATTGAAAAAGTAGTCAACAAATCCATCACATTGAACTTTTCAAAATCTGATAAAAAACTTTCAAGTTTATTGAAAATTTTTAATCGATGAATTAAAGATGATAATTTTCTTCAACCACAAATGTGATTAGACGCAAGTCATTTCAATTTAACTTAAATTTGTATTCGAGTTTGAACAAATAGAGAGGTAAAATTTGTCCATATTAGTCGTTGGTTCACTTGGTCTCGATACTATAGAGACACCTTTTGCAAAAGTTGAAGAATCACTTGGTGGTTCTGCTGTTTATATTTCCTTAGCCGCATCTTTTTTCTCTCCAGAAGTCAAATTGGTTGGTGTTGTTGGAGAAGATTTCCCTGAGAAATACATTCAACTTCTGAGAGATCATCACATTGATCTTGAAGGATTGCAAATTGTTAAAGGTGGAAAAACTTTTCGATGGTCTGGTAAATATCATTACGATATGAATTCACGAGAAACCATTTTTACTGAATTAAATGTATTCAAAGATTTTAATCCAGTTATACCAGAAAATTATCGTGACAGCAAATTCATCGTTCTTGGAAACATTGATCCAGACTTGCAGATGAATGTTTTGAATCAACTCAATCATCCCGAATTTATAATCTGCGACACGATGAATTATTGGATTGAAAGAAAAAATGAAGCGTTGAGAAAACTTTTGACGATGGTTGACTTGCTTGTGGTTAATGATTCAGAAGCTCGTTTGCTCGCAAATCATCCAAACCTAATTCGTGCAGCTAAAATAATTCTGGAAATGGGTCCCAAAAAACTTGTGATTAAAAAAGGAGAACACGGATCTTTACTCATAACCAGAGACACGATATTTGTCGCGCCAGCTTTCCCACTTGAAAATATAAGTGATCCAACTGGTGCAGGTGATACTTTCGCTGGTGGAATGGTTGGTTATCTCTCAAGGGTTAACTCAATCAACGATGAAGAATTAAAGAAAGCAATAATTTATGGAAGTGTTCTTGCTTCCTTTTGTGTTGAAAAATTTAGTGTGGATGGTTTACTTAGTTTGAATGATTCAAAGATTAATGATCGCTTCAATCAGTTTTGTAAGTTAATTCAGATTGAGGAATAAGTGTGGAGTTCTTTTCGCTAAAATTTGAAAATGACAAATTGGTTTTTCTCGATCAAACTAAATTACCTGATGAAGAAAACTACATTTCTACAGATGATTATAACAGAATTGCAGAGGCAATTGAAAGACTTGAAATTCGTGGTGCTCCATTAATTGGAATTGCGGCTCTTTACGCTTTAAGTCTGGCTGTGAAAGATTCAATCTCAAATTTTGATAATGCATTCGAAAGATTAAAAAAGACTCGACCAACGGCGGTTAATCTTTTTAATGCATTAAATCAGGCGAAAGAATTTTTTTATTCATCAAAAGAAAATCAGAACTACCTTTCTCTTCTCAACTTCGCTAAAAATTTTCATCAGAAAGATATCGACTATTGTAATCGAATTGCAAAGAACGGTTTTGATTTCATTTCAAAAAAGTTTAATCGAAAAGTTCGAGTTTTAACTCATTGCAATACAGGTTCACTTGCGACTGGTGGAATTGGAACTGCATTTGGAGTGATTTTAGAATTATCAAAAAATGATTTAGTTGAAATTGTCTATGCTTGCGAAGCAAGACCTTTGTTGCAAGGATTAAGATTGACTTCATTCGAACTAAAAAAGAATAATATCAATTACAAAGTAATTACAGATTCAACTGCAGCATTTTTAATGCAAAAAGGTTTAGTTGATTTTGTAATTGTAGGTGCGGATAGAATTGCCAGTAATGGGGACACAGCAAATAAAATCGGAACATATTCACTTGCATTGAGTGCGAAACATCATTCGATCCCATTTTTAGTGGCTGCACCTTCAACTTCAATTGATAAAAATATTTCTTCTGGGAAAGAAATTATTATCGAAGAAAGAAATCCTGATGAGCTACTGTCATTTGGAAACAGAAGGATAATCAATTCACAAATTGATGCTTTGAATTTTGCATTTGACTTAACTCCAAATGAATTAATTACAGCCATTGTAACCGAAGAAAAAGTTCTTCTTCCACCTTTTGATTTTTCAAGATGACAAAAATTCTAAAAGACAGGGGATTTGTTCTCAAGAAAAGAAAATATCGAGAAACGAGTAAACTCATTACAATTTTTTCTGAGAAGTCTGGGAAAATTAATTTAATTGCAAAAGGAGTGAGAACGCCAAAAAGCAAAACTTCAGCTGTTCTCGATCCAATTAATTTAATTGAATTTGTCTATTACGATAAGCCAACTCGTGATTTGCAATACATATCATCAGCAGATTTTATTGAAGATTACTCAAATATAAAATCAGACTTTGAGAAGATTAAAGTTGCATATTTAATCATTGAACTTACAGATATCTTCTCTCACGAAGGTCAGGTGAATGAAGATCTTTTTAATCTTGTTTCAAATGAATTATCAAAACTTGAACACAGCAATGTTTCAAATTTTTTAGTATTAAATGAATTTTTAATTGATCTTTGTGAAATTGCTGGTTACCCGATTTATACTGGTTTATGTCCATTGTGTAATAAAGACATTAATCTCAATGAACAAAAGTTTATCTTCACAAGAAATTATGGACTTCTTTGTTTTGATTGTGGAACATCACAAAACACACAAATAATTCTTGGTTTAGAAACTAAAAAGGTTCTTTCTCTGTTTTTGCAGAGAAACTATGATTTGCTTTTGAGTATGAATGAGGAAAATTTCAAACATCTATTCATCCCTATTCTTGAATTTCTAAAATTTCATGTTGAAGAAATAAAAAGAATCAAATCATTAGAACTATTTTGAAACTTTGTTTTGAGCTTAAAAGTAAAAAGCACAAAAAATTGAGGAGAAAAAATGGAAAAGAAAAAATTATTCGCCACACTATCACTCATATTTGTGGGTGTAGTTTTTGGAGTGATTTTAGCAACAGGTTTTAACTGGGTAAAACCAGGTTATGGACTTTCACAAATAGGCTCACCTAATCCACTCGTAAATGTAAGTCAGGATGTACAAAAGCTAAATGAAGCATTCATTAAAGTAGCGGAAGCAGTCACTCCAACTGTGGTTTATATTGAAGTAAAAACCGATGCTGATATAGTAGAAATCCCCGATCACGATTTCTTTAAAGATTTTCCGTTCTTCAAAGATTTACCAAAGCAACCGCAAGTTGGAACAGGATCGGGAGTAATTATTTCTTCTGATGGTTATATCGTTACAAATAATCATGTTGTAAAAGATGCAAAATCAATAAATGTAATCTTAAACGATAAAAGAAAATTTACTGCAGAATTAGTTGGAACTGATCCATTGACAGATCTTGCTGTTATAAAAATTGACGCAAAAAATTTAACGCCAGCTTATCTCGGAAATTCAGATGATGTGAAAGTTGGTCAGTGGGTTCTTGCAATTGGTAATCCACTTGGGTTAACATCGACTGTTACTGCTGGAATAGTTTCAGCAATTGGTCGAGGTGGTTTAAGATTAATTCAAGATTCCTATGGCATTGAAGATTTTATTCAAACAGATGCGGCAATCAATCCAGGAAATTCTGGTGGTGCGCTCGTTGACTTGAATGGTGCAGTAATTGGAATTAACACTGCTATTGCATCCAGAACAGGTTATTATCAAGGATATGGATTTGCAATTCCAGTAAACATTCTAAAGACAGTTGCAAAAGATTTAATTGAATTCGGAAAAGTTAAAAGAGGATATATTGGGGTTCAGATTAGAGAAGTTGATAACGCAACGGCAAAAGCTTTAGGACTTGAAAAGACTCAAGGTGTGATAGTAGAAAGTTTAGTTGAAGGTGGTGCAGCCAAAGATGCTGGTATTGAAGAAGGGGATGTAATTCTTTCAATTGATGGAAAAGAAGTTTATAAACCGAATGATTTACAAAGCTATGTTGCAAGCAAACATGCTGGCGATAAAGTGAAACTTAAAATATTCAGAAATGGAAAAACTTTTGAGAAAGAAATCACATTAAGACCAAGAAAAGAAGATGAAGCTGATGCTAAGCCTGTAAAGAAGAAAGAGGAAAGAAAAGTTGACGAAACAATTCAAAGCAAGACTTACAAAGAACTTGGTCTGACAGTTAAAAATCTAACTTCAAGTGAATTGAAAAAATATAATGTTGAGAATGGAATTTTAATTACAGGCGTTGAACCTATTAGTTCAGCATTTGATGCAGGTTTAAGAGATGGGTTAGTCATAGTTGAAGTTAACAAGAAGAAAATTGATTCAGTCAAAGAGTTTGATGAAATTATTTCAAAGAATAAAGGTTCTGCAATTTTACTTAGAGTTCGAGACGCTCAAGGTAACGCTCGATTTATCGGTTTAGAGATCCCCAAATAAAACCTCCTTACCCAAAACATAACGCCTCCTATAAGGTCCGGTAGCCCCGCCGGGCCTTCTTTATTTTAAACCAGCAATTTTGTTTTTATCTTGCATAAGAATTAAAACAATTTTGGTGGAGATAATGTATCAGCAGGAAAATCTTAAAATTGAAAAATTTGTTTTTAATGACTTTGAACAAAACACTTATTTAGTTTACAGTGAAAAGTCAAAGGAAGCAATTATAATTGATCCAGGAAATTCAAATGCAGTTGAAGATGATGAGCTTGAAAGATTTATCAGAGAACAAAATCTTAGATTAACTAAAATTATCAACACTCACGGACACATTGACCACATTTTTGGAATTGCTTTCCTAAAAGAACATTTTAATCCTGATTTTTATTTTCCATCTCCTGATTTACCTCTTCTCTTGAATGTTCGTCTTCAATCTGAAATGATAGGAATTCCGACTCCTAAGGTTGTTCAGCCTGATTTTGATTTGCATCAATTCGAAACCTTTCAAATTGACGATTTCACTATCGAGGTTATTAAAACCCCTGGACATTCTCCGGGAGGTACTTCAGTATTTATCAAAGAATTGAAAAAAATTTTCACTGGCGATACAATTTTTTTCGAAAGCATTGGACGAACTGATCTATGGGGAGGTGATGAAAAACTTTTGCTTGAATCAATACAATCCAAAATTTTTGCTCTCGATGATGATGTTGGAATTCTACCCGGTCATGGTCCATCAACAACAGTTGGTCATGAAAAGAAATACAACCCTTTCTTGAAATAGATGGAGGGATAAATGATAGATAAAATCAACGAGTTAAAATTAAAAAATAAAATCGCTGAAGAGGGTGGCGGAAAAGACAAAATTGAACAGCAACACAAAAAAGGAAAATTAACTGCTCGTGAAAGGCTGGAAATTTTACTTGATCCCGATTCTTTTGTTGAGGTCGATAAGTTTGTTGTTCATCAATGTCATGACTTTGGAATGGAAAATCAAAAATATTATGGAGATGGAGTTGTAACAGGCTTTGGAAAAATTAATGGAAGAGATGTAGCAGTCTTCAGTCAGGACTTTACAGTTTTTGGTGGAAGTCTCTCGGAGATGCACGCAAGAAAGATTTGCAAAATTATGGATATGGCAATGAAGCTCGGAATTCCAATAATTGGTTTGAATGATTCAGGTGGTGCTAGAATTCAAGAAGGAGTTTCAAGTCTTGGTGGATATGCAGAAATTTTTTTAAGAAATACTCTTGCTTCAGGACTTGTCCCGCAAATTTCAGCAGTGCTTGGACCTTGTGCAGGTGGAGCGGTTTATTCTCCAGCAATTACTGACTTTATTTTCATTGTTCGAAACACTTCTTATATGTTCGTAACTGGTCCTAATGTTGTCAAAACAGTTACTCACGAAGATGTGACTTTTGAAGAACTCGGAGGTGCTGATACACATGCGACAAAATCAGGAGTTGTTCACTTTGTTTATGATAACGAATATGATTGTCTGATGAACATTCGAAAATTAATGGAATACATTCCACAAAATTGTGACGAAGAACCACTCGAGCTTGAATACGATGAACCTGAGAAAGAAATTCCGGAACTTAATTCAATCATTCCGGACAATCCAAATCAACCTTATGATATGAAAGAAATCATCAAGCTAATTGTCGATCATAACGAGTTTTTTGAAGTTCAAGAATCTTTTGCTCAAAATATAATCGTTGGATTTGCAAGGCTTAGAGGGAAATCAGTTGGAATTGTTGCCAATCAGCCAGCAGTTCTTGCAGGAGTTTTGGACATTAATTCTTCTATCAAGGCAGCGAGATTTGTAAGATTTTGTGATGCGTTTAATATTCCCTTAATTGTGTTCGTTGATGTACCAGGCTTTATGCCCGGCACAGATCAAGAATGGGGTGGAATTATCCGTAATGGCGCAAAATTGCTTTATGCATTTTGTGAAGCTACAGTACCAAAAATTACAGTTATTACACGCAAAGCTTATGGTGGAGCCTATGATGTGATGAATTCAAAACATATTCGTGGAGATTTCAATTTTGCTTGGCCAAGTGCAGAAATTGCTGTTATGGGTCCAAAAGGTGC